>OFSD01001163.1_pt1 | contig 19436 bp, 11 predicted proteins | sample 1543191 | NCBI WGS metagenome assembly OFSD01 (sample SAMN04209221, study PRJEB22552) | human gut metagenome | biome: gut; material: feces | host: Homo sapiens | place: USA: Oklahoma
ATCGACAGCGCCATCGAGCTTTGCCACCACAGGCTGAGCCTCGGCGATGGTGTTGTTGAGGTCGTTCACGGCCTTATCGAGCGAGTCGACAACATTGCGGGTCTTGCGCAGGGTAAGCGCGAGCTCAGCGATGGCCCACACGCCGGCAACGGCGAGCAGCAGCAGGGCGATTTGAATGGGACTCATACAAGCCTCCCGGAAGAATCGAAATACAGACGCTTTTCATGGTACCCCAAAGGGGACCGAACATGCCAAGAGCAGCAACGTGGGACAAAATTATCAGCAGCTACTTCGGTGCATTCCCGCTACGGTCGCGCTCGCTTTGCTCTACACGCCACTCTTCCCAGCCGCGACCCGCAGGCTGCCAAAACGCACCGCGCTCCAGCCCCTCGGGAGTCTCGACAGGGATAGGACCTGCACCGATTTTGGTGCATTGCCATGCACTTACTTCAAAAGCGGCAGGTGACATCACGTGGCGGTGGCGTCCCCAAAACTCCATATCGGGCGACTCACTGTAGAAAATATCTCCAAAGGGAGTATGCCCATTGTCGCTCGGACGGCTCAACATGGCAAAACGACCGTTTATCTTGCGCGGGAAAAGTACTCCGTTACGGTTGAAAGGAATAAAAGCGTTTTCCAACTGGTGGAACGTCTCGAAATCGAACGTATAGGCCACACCGATAGTAGGACCGTGATAGCCGTTGCACCAGGTAACATAATAGCGGTCTTCGATAAAGCACACGCGCGGGTCGTAGCCATACACCCATGTACCGATTTCCTCATCATCGCATTGGAACTTCAACGGCTCTTCCTTAATGTTCCAGTTTATGGCATCTTTACTGAACCCTACGTGCAGCCGCATGCGACGGTTAGTATCGTCGCAACGGAATACTCCTGCAAACCCGTCGCCGAAAGGTACTACCGCACTGTTGAAAATACTGTTGGAAGTGGGAAGTAAATCACGCGGAATAATGGGGTTTGCCACACTGCGCCATAATACGTCCTTGCATCCTGCCGGACGTTCTTCCCAAGGAATAATAACTTTGTTACTCATACTCATTTCATTTTCTATGTAATAACACGAAATTAAATCTATCTATAATTACTTATATAATCTGTCATAGAAACCGGGAATGTACGGGAAGCCGGCATCAATCGAAACCACTATCCGGAACACGTCCCGCCAATGTTTTTCCACCGACTATGTGGCCGCTCCGCCTTTTACCTCATCGGCATACGTAAACGGTACGAACCAGGTAATGAGGAATGCCGGAATAGTGGCGAACAGGGTGAAGATGAAGAAATTCTCATACCCCAGAAAATCGCTCACGTATCCGCTGATTGTTCCCGGAAGCATCACACCCAGATTCATGATACCGGAAGCGAAGGCATAGTGCGCCATCTGGTGCTTGCCCGGAGCTACCTGTTGCATCATAAACAGCGAAAGCCCCACAAAGCCGAAGCCGTAACCGAAATACTCCAGCACGATGGCACTGCCAATCAGCATGCCGCTCTCCGGCTGATATATCGCCAGCAGGGTATATGCCACAAAAGGCAGGTTAAAGATGCAGCACAGGGAGAACAGCGTTTTCCGCAGTCCGCGGTGCGATATGTAATAACCGGCCAGCAAAGAGCCCAGCACAAAGGCGGCAGCTCCGTAAGTGCCGTAATACAACCCTATCTCCTGCTCATTCAGTCCCAAGCCGCCTGCCGAACGTTCCGCCTTCAAGAAAAGGGGAACAATCTTCATGACGAAACCCTCGGCAAGGCGATAGAGAATGATAAAGGCAATATAATACCCTATATGACGTTTCTGAAAAAAATCCCAGATTACGCTCCGCAACTTCTCCAGCGTTTCGCCCGCCGACTTGGTTTCGGCAGCCGCAGCACCGCCCGAAGGCAGCATACGCCAATGGTATATTGCCAGCAATATCATCACGGCAGCCATTACCAGCATTACACACATCCAAGCCTGGACAGTTGCCTCATGACGCACTGCATCCGTAGCACCGGGCACTCCGCCGAAGTATTTCAGCAGCCACCCAGCCAGCCATACCAAACCGCCGGACGCCACAATCTTGGCGATGTTATAGAAAGCTCCCTGCCAGCCGATGTACTTTGCCTGTTCCTGCTTATTCAGCTCGGACATGTACACGCCGTCCGTTGCCACATCGTGCGTAGCGCCGCTGAAAGCGATAACCGCCAACAAAAAAATGGAAAGAGCAAAAAAGAACGGAAGATTCAGTGCAAAGGCGACCAGTGCGAACCCCGCTCCCGTAACCAACTGCGTCAGTACCACGAAGAATTTCTTCGTCTTGAACATCTCGAGAAAAGGACTCCAAAGAAACTTCAACGTCCAGGGAAGCATTATCAGTGAAGTCCACAAAGCTATTTGGGCATCACCCACTCCCAGCCCCTTGAACATAAGTACGGAAACCATGTTCAGCACTACAAAGGGAAGCCCCATGGCGAAATAAACGGTTGGAATCCAAGATATCGGATTATGATAATTCCGGCTCATATATGTTTCGTTGCTATCGGTACTTTCTATTTCCGTAACTCATTATCCGGCATCAGCGGCTCCGCTCCCATAGTCAGCTCCAGCGTACCGCCGTTTACGATGTCTTGATGGTTGAAGAAAGGAGCGGCAAGTTCTTCCCCGTTCAGGATAATCTTCCGGACATACTTATTATCACGACTGTTATTATGGGCTATAATGGTAAAGGTGTTGCCATTCTGCAAACGGATGGCGGCCTCATCAAACAGCGGACGCCCGATGGAATACACCGGTTTTCCAGGGCAAACCTGGTAGAATCCCATAGCATTCAGCACGTACCATGCCGACATCTGTCCGCAGTCTTCATTGCCGGAAAGGCCATTGGGCTCGTTGAAGTAAAGCGTATGCAGCACACTGTCCACCAACGCCTGTGTCTTGTACGGCTGTCCCACATAGTTATAAAGGTGAGCAATATGGTGGCTCGGCTCGTTACCGTGTGCATACTGTCCTATCAGTCCGGAAATATCTACCGATACCGACTCGCCCTCTAAGGAAGAATCTGCCACGAACAGAGAATCGAGCTTACCGATGAATGCGTCACGGCCACCCATGAGTTCCACCAGACCATCTACATCGTGCGGTACGAACCAAGTCCATTGCCAGGCAGTGCCTTCACAATAATCATCGTTGCGGTGAGTGGAAGCACGAGGATTGAAAGGCGTACGCCAATTGCCCTCGCTATCAAGCCCGCGCATAAAACGGGTAGACGGATCGAAATATACCTTATAGCCCTCTGCAAAAGCCGCGTACTTAGTCCGGTTCGGTTCATCGCCCATTGCTTCAGCCAACTGTGAGATGCACCAGTCGTCATAAGCATATTCCAACGCCTTGGCTACCGATTCATTGTCTTTGTCACAGGGAACATAGCCTATTTTATTCTTCCAGTATTTGGCCTGCGGCATCAAATGCGGCAATACACGGGGGTGAGTAATAATGCCCGTCGTATCGTATTCCGCCGTGCGGAGACAGGCACGGTAGGCTTCCTTCACATCAAAATTACGATATCCTTTGGCGTAAGAGTCGGCAATCAGAGAAGCTGCATGGTAACCAATCATCGTTCCCGTATAGTTGCCGGCAAGTTCCCACATCGGGAATACACCGCCTTCTTTCTCTTTCTGGATCAAAGAGCGGATAAAGGCTTCATTCAGTTCAGGATCTATAATTGTCATCAAAGGATGATAAGCACGGAAAGTATCCCACAAGGAGAATATCGTGTACACAGGTTCGTCCACACTGCCCTGATGCGGTTTCAAATCCATACCGAAATAACGTCCGTCTGCATCCGTAAAGAGATTGGGCTGCAAACCGGTGTGATAAAGGGCTGTATAAAACATCGTGCGCTGGTCGGCATTCTGCGTACGGATATCTATTTTGGACAGATAGTCATTCCATGCCTGACGTGCTGCACTCCGCACTCCGTCAAAATCCCATCCGGGTATTTCGGCCTCCACATTCTTACGCGCTCCGTCCATATCGACAGCCGAAACACCTACTTTCACCAATACCTCTTCATTCTGTGCCGTAGGGAACTGCAACAGAACTTTAGCGGTGGGCAAAAGCGGACCGCCTTCTTCCAATGCCACAGAATCCGTCACCAATGTATAGGTAAACGGCTTGGAAAACTTGGCATAGAAGTTGATATACTGGTCGAATGCCCAATATACCGTTTTTTTATGTCCGCGGATTTCGGTATCACTGATTACTTCTATTTTCATTTCCTCATTTGTCTGACGCTCGATACTGTAATCAAAGTCCAGAATGAAACCGGCATCTTCGGCTTCCGGAAAGGTATAACGGTGAATGGCGGCACGCTTTGTCGCAGTGAGTTCCGCCTTTACGTTATAGCGTTCCAGCAAGACGGAATAATATCCGGGTTGCGCCACTTCATTATCGTGCGAGAAAGCCGAACAGTACGCCATTTGCTGACTCTTCGCCCCCATCGGATGATACTCCTGTTTCCCTACAGTGGGCATCAGCAGTACATCACCGTAGTCCGCACATCCTGTTCCGCTAACATGGGTATGCGAGAAACCGTTGATGGTAGTATCCTCGTAATAGTATCCGGAACAAGCGTCCCATTCGTAGATGCGTGTATCGGGACTGGGTTGAATCATCCCGTTCGGAACAACCGCACCCGGATATGTATGTCCATGTCCGCCTGTCCCGATAAAGGGATTTACATAAGAGGCATAGTCCTGCTCTGCCTGCGTACAGCTAAAGACAGTACCCAGCAACAGGAGTCCGCCCAGCAATATGGAATTAGATTTCAAGTTTGTTTTCATATTCTTTGGTATTATATTAGGATTATCAAATCGGCATAAAGCTGACAGCCTGTCCCCCACCTTTTGCCATGACAATGGTCAGGGTATCATCGGACGTCACCTGTTTCTCTATGATTTCGTAAGATTCCGGATTGGTCTCCCAATCGGCATCTTTTCCGTCGGCATAGATAACGGCTGCATAAGTTTTTCCTTTTTCCAGAAAATCCAGTTTCACATCTATGCTGCGCGCCTCTTCATCGGTTGCCGCTCCCAGAAAATATTTATCTTTTGCCTTACGTACTATTGCCACGTATTCACCCGGTTCGCCGGCAAGCGCCTCCGACCAGTCACAGTCTGCATCAAAATCACGGAAGAAACGGAAAGCGGGATGGCCTTCATAGTTTTCAATCATGTCGGCAGCCATCTGCAAAGGAGAGTAAAGTATCACCCAATTGGCTATCTGCTTGGCAAGCGTGGTATTGATACGGCAATCCTTACTGTCTTTCATATTCCACTTTTTCCGGTCGGGATTGTTTTTGGCACGCTTGTACAGCACATCAAAGATACCCGGCGTATAGTCCATCGGACCACCCAGCAAACGGGTAAACGGCAACATCACATGATGTTCCGGCGGATTACCTTCGCTCCAGGCATTCCACTCCATGCCGCGGGCGCCTTCGCGGGTCATCATGTTGGGATAGGTACGACGTATACCGGTATCCTTTATCGGCTCATGCACATCGAGGGTAGTACGATACTTGGCAGCCGTTTTCACGACATTGCGATAATGCCGCACATTGAACTGTCCGTGGTGGTTGTGACCGTTGGGAAGACCACCGGCATACCCGGTCTTTACGCTATGGATACCCAAATCGGCATACCATTCATAAGCCTTATCCAACTGATTTTCGTAATTACAGATATTTCCTCCCGTTTCATGATGACCGATAATCTCAACACCCTTCTTCCGGGCATAAGCTGCTATTTCCTTTATATCGAAATCGGCATACGGTTTGGTATAATCGAAGTTCTGCGTTCCGCCCCAGTTCTCCCAACCTTCATTCCAGCCTTCGAACATAACGGCTTCGATGTTGTTGGCTGCGGCAAAATCAATATAACGTTTTGCATTTTCGGTAGTGGCGCCGTGGCGGTCGTTTATCACCCAGCTCTCCACACCCAGATGCATGCCCCACCATATACCTACATACTTCATCGGGCGAATCCAGTCGGTAGACTCCAAAACGCAGGGTTCGTTTAAGTTCAGGATAAGTGCTGAATTTATCAGTCCCACAGCTTTCGAAGCTATCTGTACAGTACGCCAGGGCGTATTGAAACTGCCGCCTTCTATCTTAGCCTTAATGCCGTCGGGCCATGGAGCCAACTCGGATTTGAATCCGCAGCCGCCGGTATTTTGCAAAGTCATTTCAGGAAAGTCCGTCAATGCGGCTTCGTGAATACTGGCGTAAGTCTTACCTACCTTAAAGGTCATCGGAGTGTTTGCGTTATCAGTCTTGCTGAGCGGCTGTGTACGATATAACAACTCATATGTTTCGTAGTTGGCAGGAATAGACCAGGAAATTCCATCCTGCGCCATATTGAAAGAGGTAAGTTCGTCCGTAACAAAGATGCTGTCTACTCCGGCAACTTCATACTCGTACCGGAAACCGACTCCGTCGTCAAATACCCGAAAACGAAGGGTCAGTTTCGTATCCGCCTCATCAGACAGACAAACCGCCATTTCATTATAATGGTTACGGATACTCTTATTCTCTCCCCAAGGTTGTGTCCATGTCTCGTCCGCAGCGGAAAACTCCGTACCGACAACCTTCATACCTTCCGAAAGATTCACACCCTTTCCGGCAAGGAATCCCAAAGCAGAAGGGGCTACAAAAGCCGTATCATCCACGTCTATCCGATAGGTCATGCGGTTGTGGTCATCCAATGCGAACTGAAGGCGGATATGACCATCAGGCGAAACGACTTCTGTCGGTTTGGGAGTACATCCGCATATTACAAGCAGCAGACTGACAGTCCATAATATTGTTTTCATGTTTTTCCGGTAATTTTTTACTGTGTAATGGTACAAAAAACATGCAGCTACCTACGCTTTTCCTTAGAAAACGAATACGGATAATCTTCCGCACGGACACCTCGCTGCAGGTTGGGCTTATCGCCCATTTCGAATTTCAGCGTACCGCCTTTCAGCAAGTCTTCGTGACGCAGGTAGTTTTTGGTATATTCATTTCCGTCGACCTGAAGAGACTGTATATAGACATTCTGCGCACTGTTGTTTCCGGCATCGATCGTCAGCGAGTTTCCGTTTTCAAAATGCAGAACGGCTTTCTTGAACAAGGGAGCGCCCAATACATATTCGTCCGTACCCGGACAAACCGGATAGAAACCCAATGCGGAGAATACATACCATGCCGAAGTCTGCCCATTGTCTTCATCCCCGCAATAACCGTCCGGACCGGGTGTGTACATGCGGTTCATCACCTGACGCAGCCAATATTGCGCTTTCCAGGGTTGTCCGATATAGTTATAGAGATAAATCATGTGCTGTATAGGCTGGTTGCCATGTGCGTAATTGCCCATATTCATTACAGTCATTTCGCGTATTTCATGGATGATTTGTCCGTAGTAGCTATCATCGAATACAGGCGGAACAATGAATACGGAATCGAGCATATTGGCAAATACCTTTTCGCCCCCCATCAGATCGACCAATCCTTGCGGGTCGTGGAATACCGACCAGGAGTAGTGCCAACTGTTTCCTTCGGTAAAGGCATCCCCCCACTTCAACGGTGAGAACGGTGTCTGGAACTTACCGTCTTTATTACGCCCGCGCATCAACAGACTTTCCTTATCAAAAATATTACGATAGTTCATGGCACGCTTTGCAAACAACTCCTGCTCCTTTTTCGGACGGTTCAAAGCTTTGGCAAGCTTATAGATGCACCAGTCGTCATAAGCATATTCCAGCGTACGGGCAGCATTCTCGTTAATCTTCACATCATAAGGAACATATCCCAACTTGTTGTAATATTCATAGCCCAAACGTCCGGTAGATGATATTTCCGGATGTACATGCTCCGTCCCGTAAAGCAGCCCTTCATACATAGTCTTTACATCTTCTACCTTAACACCCTTCAAATAGGCATCGACCAAAACGGAAGCCGAATTATTGCCGATCATGCAGCCACGGTGTCCCGGACTCGCCCATTCGGGAAAGAAACCACTTTCCTTGTAAGCATTGACAAGTCCCTCCTGAATTTCCCTGTTTACCGACGGATACATCAGATTAAGGAAAGGAAACAGACAACGGAATGTATCCCAGAAACCCGTATCGGTGTACATATAGCCGGGAAGCACTTCCCCATTATAGGGGCTGTAGTGAATGGGAGCACCCTGCTTGTCCAACTCGTAAAAAGCACGGGGGAAAAGCAGCGAGCGGTACAGGCAGGAATAGAAAGTGCGGTATTGGTCGAGGTTTCCGCCCTCCACTTCAATCTTGCCCAACACATTGTTCCAAGCATCACGTCCTTTCTGCACCAGCGTGTCAAAACTGTCCGCACCCAATTCGAGCAAGTTCCGCTCAGCCTGTTCGTAGCTGACAAAAGAAGAAGCAACACGTGCATGCACAATCTCGCCTTTCTTCGTCTTAAATCCGATAATCGCACCTGCATGGGCAGCTTGCTGCTCTTTCTGCGATTCCTGAATTACACTGTCTTTAACAGAAGCGGTATATGTAAAAGGTTTGTCGAACTCTACAATAAAGTAGTTTCTGAAATTCTGCGGTACACCGCCGCTGTTACGGGTGGAATATCCGATGATCCGGTTCTTTTCCGGTACAATCCTGATATAGGAACCGCGGTCGAAAGCATCTACCACCACATAGGAATGTTCATTTTCCGGAAATGTGAAACGGAACAGCACGGCACGTTCGGTAGGAGTAAACTCCGTCACCACATCGTGCTCCGCCAGATATACCTTATAATAATGCGGCAACGCAATCTCACCTTTATGCGAGAACCAGCTTGCACGTTTGTCCTCATCGAAAACAGGTTGCCCGGTAACAGGCATAATGGAGAATTGCCCGTAATCGTTTATCCATGGACTGGGCTGGTGCGTCTGCTTGAAGCCTCGGATTTTATTGGCCGTATAGACATATTGCCAGCCATCCCCCATTTTTCCGGTTTGCGGTGTCCAAAAATTCATTCCCCACGGACGCGCAATGGCGGGATAGGTGTTTCCGGTAGAAAGCTCGAATGTGGACTGAGTGCCCACCAAAGGATTTACATACTGTACCCAATCCTTAGCCTTTATGCTCGTAAAACAGCATAAAAAGGCAAATGCCAATAAAAGTTTTTTCATAATATTTGAATTTCAGATTATCAATAAACAAAACAAGCCTGTTCTATTTGGATTTGGAAGAAGATATAAAAACGTTTTCGCCTATTACCTTGTATTTGATACCGATGGAATTCTTTATCAAATCCAATGTGGCAGCTACGTTTTCTTTCTTCTTCAACGGTCCGGAATATGTTCTTTCAATGTCCACATCCGGTGCTATAATGATTTTCACGTTATAGGCTCTCTCCAAAATCTTGCAAAGCGTGCGTATGTCCGTCTGATTTAAATCGAATGCCGTATCATGCCAGCCCTCTATACCCGGTTCTGCAGGTTTCACCGTCAGTCGTCGGGTCATTCCGTCCAATTCGGCCTGTTGCCCCGGCGAAAGCACTATCATGCCTTCACCATGATTGCCCTTTACTTCTACCTCACCTTTCAATAAGGTGGCTACTGCCCTTTGTCCGTTTTCCCCGGACTTCAAATTAAAGGTTGTTCCCAATACCCTCACTTGCATGGCATGGCTTTGTACGATAAAAGGCTTGGCTGTATTTCTCTTCACATCAAAGAAACCTTCTCCGTTCAGATACACATGTCTCTCGCCACCTTCAAAATTACGGGGATATTGCAAAATCGTGTTTTTATTCAACCATACTTTGGTTCCATCCGGAAGCATCAGCTCCTTTATGGTTTCATTGGCCGTAACAGTGACCAAAGATTCGGAACTACGGCTACCCGCCTGATAGAACCAGTAGCCCATACCTCCTATAAAAAAAGCACCGACTGCAATAGCTGCATATTGCATCCACCGGTGAAACAGTGTACGCTTCAACTTACGCTTCCGCTCCTCTCCGAGCCTTTGCGACAATTGTTTTTCAGCCTTCGCAAGGAGTGCTTCTTCAGAAGCCGCATCGGATTTTCCCAAATGGTACAGTTCCTCTAATGTAAATAATTCATGAGCATTCTCTTCCGACTCCTCCAACCAGACATTCAACGAGCGAAGTTCCTCTTCCGAACATTCACCCGCTAAAAACTTCACTATTATTTTTTCATCCAATTTGCCCATTTTCCTGTTCATGTTACAATATTAGAACAATCCTATCTTTAAAAACACTTACTAATCCGACCGATAATTAAAGAGAAAATGCCTATTTGCACATCGGAGTGGCAACCTTTCGGTTACCACCCGGTACGTTCATACTGCTTTCCGCTCCACTCTACTTCATCGTCGTACAACAATCGGGATATACGACTGAATTCTTTTTCATACGAACGTTCGTTGTTCAAATCGTAAACAGCAAAATAGCCCCAACCGTTCTGACGGATGTTTTTCAAGCAGTCATCATCTATCTTTACATCTCCTCTGGCTGTGGTGACTTCAATAGCATACGGGCATTGTTTGGCTATGCTTACCGTATCGGCAGGAATGGCCTTCCACTTACCGTAATATCCGTAAATGGAATAGTCGATCAATTCATCCACTGTTTTTCCTTCTACCGTACCGACCGGATAGTCGTATCCCGCATACCAGTAAATCCCTATTGTCTTGTCCGGCATTAACTTACGGCTTTCATACACCAAATCGGCATAACGCTGCGAAGTACATTCTTCAATACTTGGAGCTACTGCATCCGAAGGAATATAAGGCTCCACAGCCTGGTCGGTGGCATAGGTGGAATACTCATCATCAAAGTCTATGCCGTCAAATCCATAAATATCGATATACGCTTTCAAATCCTTTGCAAAGGCGCGGGCGGCATCTTTCGAAAGACTACGCATACCGGCAGCAGTGTGGTCTCCCAAGATGGAGAGATGAACTCTTATGCCTTTTGCCTGCAACGGGCGTACAGTCTGCTCGATATTATCAAGTACAAATCTGGTTTGCTCGTTACACGAAACATAAGGAACATCATCCGCGCTCAAACGGATATTGGCTGCAAATACACTGGCTATGTCAAAGAAAGGAGACTTATCGCTCTTCATCGTGTACTCACCCGCATTCAACATACTTTCACGATTGACTTCCACATAACATAAATTCTTTACCTTGCGTCCCGCATTGACTTCCGGCATGGCTGCAAGCGGTTTTACCAAATAAATAAAGGCCTTGTTGTCCGTATGTTTTTCCGTTCCCGCAGTAGTTACCGCCGATACAGCCACAGCATAGGTAGCCCCTTCCGTTCCACCCGGCAGTATATCCAGTGCAAGTGTGGCAGACTTACTTTTACCGGCTTCAACAACCACGTTGCCATTGTTTTCCAGCAACAGTTTGTCTGCCGGATACATCGTATACCCCGTACCATTCAACTGGTTATAAGCATCCAATATCCTGGAATCCAGTTTGAAAGTAACGGCAACCTCCTGTTCTGCAGGTTCACTCAATTCAAAAAACAAATGTCCCGTAGCTTTTTTATCTCCTCTGAGCGCAATGGGAGTCAACATTTTGGCACCGGCGGCAGACTTCACTTCCCCGAAAATCGCTCCGGGATTTTCCGTAGTCTGTTTTCTGCCATTACCCGCTTCGGAGCAACCGGAATTCAATATCATTGATGACAGCATTAAAACACCTGCCGATATAAGCGTTCCTATTTTCATATATCTCATATATTATTATTCATTTAGATTAAAAACAAAAACTAACCTAAGAGAGATATCCGCAATCATACTTAGGTTAGTTTTCCATATAGGAAAACGGCAATGCACCGTTTTCCTATCATAACTTAAAACGGATTATCTGAAGTTATCCGGTGTTTTCCATTTACCGGTTTCATCCATCGTATCTGCCACATCCCACCATACTTTAGTACCTTGCGTATAAGCAGGCTTATTCGGATTTCTGGATTCACTGTTCGGATAGCTTACACGCTTAATCAGTTTGGTATTCTCCACCTCACCGCTTGAGTTGTTGCCATAACGCGGCAGCAACAAATAACGGGGATAATCTGTGCGGCGAACCTCAGCCCAACCTTCGTTACCGTTAGGATAAACAGCCAGCCATTTTTGTGTAATGATTTGTTCCAGTTGTTCTTCTCTTGAACCACCATTGAAAGCATCTTTACCTTCCAAATGACTGATATATTCCTCTGCTTTATCTGAAGCAATACCGTAATAGTTCATAGAAGCACGTACACCTTCTTCATACAATCTTCCGGCAACTGCAGCTCCTGTTTCATTGCCCCAACCACGCAATGCAGCCTCAGCTCTCAGGAAAAGAGATTCAGAGTAACCGAGCCAAACAATTTCACGAGCCTGATTCCACCAACAATCGGGAAGCATTTCATCGCTCTTCAGATTAGTCTTCATAGGTGAATACTTCACTGTGTACTTAGAACCGACTTCTTTTGCCCCATTTCTGTATCCGCCGTATTCAGCATTGGGGTCCTCTGCTTTATAATCATCCTTGATTCCCGGATCATAGGGTGAAGGACGGAAGAACAGTATCTTGCAACGGGGATCCAAATAGCAATTCGCTTCTTTTTCATTATACTTGGTAGCGTCCAATCCAAAGATAGTACCTTCCTCATCTGCATTTCGGGCAACCTTTTCAACAAAGCCACTGCCATTGGCATCTACACCCTCTTTAAGAGCCTGATTTTTATAAGCCCACTCCATCTCTTTCGGTAAAACGCAACTTGCACCCCAGCTGAACATCAATGCAAAGATATTCTCATTGCCACCGGTTATCCACTGACGTTTAGGAATCAGTTTCATATTATCTTCCTGGCCTTTCATCAAACCCGAAGGATCTGACAAAGCTTTTTCTCCTTGCTCCCGAGCAACTTCCGGAGCAACATTGCTTACACGTAAAGCCAGGCGTAGACGCAAGGTATTGGCGAAACGAATCCACGGCTCTACCTTACCTCCATAGATGCGGTCGTCCTCAGCACTGAAAGAGTATTGATCTACAGCAGGCGGATTATGCAATCCCGTAATGGCTTGGTCGAGCAATTTAAAGATAATGTCATACACTTCTTTCTGCGGAGTATAAGTAACATTTTCCGTAGGCGGCATCGCACCTTTCACATAATACTGGATAGGAATATCACCATACGTATCGGTTTGTGCCGAAAGCAGGAAAGCGTAATAGATACGGGTTATATAGAACGCATTGTGATAATACTCCTTGTTGCAGAACCAGAAAGTCTTGATAAGCTGGCTGTACTCGGCAATCGTACGGTCGTCATAAAAATGCTTCCAACGGGCAGCAGACCAACCGTCATTATAAGCATACGCCGGTGAATTGTTCAAGAAACCGTTCGAGCCATTATATGCCGCATAGACATCATGCGTCAGATTGGTAGCAGTCTGGTAATCGTTATACAGACCTTCATAAGTAAAGTTGAAGAAAATAGAGCCTAACGCACTTTCTGTTGCCTTCAGACTTTCCAAAGCGCTCTCCGAAATGGTATAATCGATATCAATACCCTCCGGACCGCAATCCATAACCGACGGGTCATAGACAGGTGCGTTCGGAGTGGTATTCATTTCTTCAAAATCATGGCATCCGGCCAATGCCAGCAATGAGCAGAGAGCAACGGATTTATATAAATTAAGTTTCATATAATTTTAATATTTGAGTTTTTAAGTTTCCTACTGCATTATCAAGTTTAAAAACCTAAGCTGACAGACAGACCGAATGTACGGGTATAAGGCAGCGCCGCATAGTCGATGGCCTGTGAGAACATGGTTGTATCATAACCACCCTCCGGACTTGTACCCGGTGTATGTTTCAGCAGGTAACAAAGGTTACGTGCCACGAATGATACGCTGAGCGACTGAATCGGAGTCTTTTTCAACAGTTTAGTCGGGAAATTGTAACCGATTGACAACTCTTTCAATTTGATGAATGAAGCATCGTACAAGAAATCTTCCGCCAGCAACGCACCATAATACTGGCTTGCCGTAATCTTGGTAGTATTGGGTTGTCCGCTTTCGGTTACGCCGGGGAACACCATCATATAATTATCCTTCTCACCGCGATTCTCGGTACGCTTTGCCAAACCGTTACCGGCTGCCACCATCTCGGAATAAGAAAGGATGTCGCCACCGAATTTCATATCGAACATTGCCGACAAGGTAATTCCCTTATAAGTAAAGGTAGGAGATACGGACATAGTCAAATCAGGCTGAATATTGCCGATAGGATTGTTTACGCGTTCTTTCTCATCGTTGATTGTCTGGGGCAAACCGTTCTCACCGATAATGATATTACCGCTGTCATCGCGTTTGTACAGTTTCTGAGCATAGATTTCACCCAGTTTTTCTCCGGCACGTGCACCTACGTTAACGGGGAAGTTACTGTCACCGTTAAAGAACAGGTAGTTCACATTAGCATCCGGTGCCAATTCTTTCACCTTAGATACGTTATGAGCAATGTTCACATTCAAATCGAACGTAAAGTCTTTGGTATCCACAATTGTAGAATAAAGCATCAACTCCACACCCTGATTGGTAATCAAACCGGCATTTACCCATTGTCCGCCACTCCAGGGAGCCGCTGCGGGCACTTTCATAATCTGGTTCTTAGTCTTGCTATAATAGTAAGTGAAGTCAAAACCCAAACGGTTATTAAAGAATTTCATATCAAGACCAGCCTCGTAAGAGGTAGCGATTTCCGGTTTCAGATTGTCATTCATCTTCACATTGCTCTTATCCGGAACCAGAATACCGTTGTCGAACTTATAACCATAGGTATTTATCAACTGATAGGGTTCCGTATCCTTACCCACCTGAGCAGCAGAAAGACGCAACTTGGCAAAGGTAACCCACGACGGCAACGGTTTGTCGATGCTCTTCATAAAGTCGGAGATAACAAAACTCAAGTTGGCGCTGGGATAGAAGAACGAGTTGTGTGCCTTTGGCAAAGTAGATGACCAGTCGTTACGGGCCGTAATATCGAGTGACAGATATTCCTTCCATGACATCTGTACCGAACCGAATACGGAATTCATGGCACGTTCACGTTCCACATTAGCAGCGGTACGAAGCAGATTGGAAGCATTGAACATCCACAATCCTTTAGTGTGCATATTACCCACACCGGCAGTAAGGTTCTCGAATTTCTGATACATAAAGTTAGCGCCGGCAGTAAAGCCCAGACGGAAGTTATCAGTCAACTGGCGATCGCCCATCAATACAAATTCGGCATTGCTTTCAAAGAAGTTCTCTTCACCACGATCCATCTTGTCATCCTTAATCTGGCTGGGGAAAGATTCTCCGCTGATACCGTCACCGCCATTGGTATTCTCCACACGGGTACGATAGTAGTCGAACGCATATTTGGCTGAAAGATGCAACCAATCGGTAAAGTTGATTTTAGCTCCATAATAACCGAAGGCACGCCAGCGCTCGTCGCTGTTGTGACGTTGGTTCAGTACATAATAAGGATTACGGATGCCGGCTGTAGGACCATACCAGTTGCTGTGTACACGGTTCTCCGTAGAATATTGTTTCAAATCGTACAGACGGACATTATGAGGAATACCCATCAACTGATTGATTGCACCGTAGTTACCATACTCCGGACGGTCTGTTGCCTTCGTGCGGCTCAAAGAGATTTTACCGTCCATAGACATCCACTTATTCAGTTCCGTACCGGCATTAAGGTCGATATTCACACGATTCAGTTTTTCATTGGGGAATACGCCCTTGCTGTCCGAAATACCGACAGAAGCACGATAATGAGAAGTTTCCGTACCGTTGCTCACAGATACGTTATGATTTTGAGAGAAACCGGTATCGAAATAATCCTCCAGTTTATTGCCATACTTGGAGTAAGCGTATGTCTCACCGTTCCAAGCCTTTTGCTGGCTGCCGTCAAGAACAGGTCCCCAGCTGCCCGATGCCGATGTAGTATATTCAGCACCGCCATTCGCACCGATTTGTCCTTGTCCGTAACGGGTTTGCTGTTCCAGCGTTTCCGCTACACTGCTCCAGGTGAAATTACCGTTATAACGCACACCGAAACCGGTTTTCTTGGAACCTTTCTTGGTTGTAACAAGGATAACACCGTTACCGGCACGCGATCCGTAAAGAGCTGCCGCATTAGGTCCTTTCAACACGGAAATACTTTCAATGTCATCCGGATTAATGTCGAGTGCTGCGCCACCACGGTCTACACCACCATAGAAGGAAGCATCGCTGTTATTGTTATCGCTGAACGGCACACCGTCTACAATCCACAACGGCTGGTTGTTGTCGCTCAAGGAAGAGTTACCGCGGATGGTGATTTTGGTAGAGCCGCCCAAGCCGGTAGCCGAGGTGTTCATTTGAAGACCTGCCACCTTACCTTGCAGTGCGCTGGTTACCGACGGGTCGCCGGTTTTATTCAGTTCATCGCTCTTCAGTTCCTGAACCGCATAACCCAGCATCTTCTTCTCGCGCTTGATACCGAGGGCAGTAACCACAACCTCCTGCAATAACTGCGAGTCGTCTTTCATCGTTACATTAATGGCGGCTTGTCCGTTTACATCAATGTCTACCGCTTCATAGCCAATGTAAGAGAAACGTAATTTGGCCGACGGAGCCGAAACATTCAGCGTATAATTACCGTCAATATCTGTAATCGCACCGTTGGAAGTCCCCACTTCCTGAATACTTACGCCAATCAACGGTTCGCCCGTAGTATCCGTAACGGTTCCCGTTACCTTGTGAGTTGCCTGCTGGGCTACCTGGGCAACTGCCGTCTGCGTTTCTTTTTTAGAAAGATACACCACGCCGTCTTCAATGCGATAGCTGACACCCTTTCCCTCGAGCGCCTTGTCCAAAACGGTTTCCAACGAAGCATTCTTCAAATTCACTGCATGTACAGGAATGGAAGCCAGATTGTCATCATAAAAAATTGGTACTTGGACTGCGCCTTGATCTGCTTTATCATAGTCCCTAAACGGGCATTTGACAAAGCAACATTCAGTTGAGCTGCCGCAATCTGAGAAGAGGTTGCAAACATGGCAAAAATAAGAAATGCACGAAGCAGTTTCTGAAAATTGCACAAATACTTGTTTTTCATACTTGTCTCTTTTAAGATTAAACTAATTACTTTATATTAGATTTTTTCACTACGATAATATAACAACCACACCTATGGAAAACACTTACGCGAGCAAACACTTTTTTTTCAACAAAAAATATTTATCTTACAATCAAAACCTTACAGCTATTTGTTCCGGATATACCCTTCCAGCCGGCTACGCAAAAATTTCAATGCCTTATACATATGAGCCTCTACCGTACGGAGCGATACATCCATGGCTTCGGCAATATCCTTATTCTTCATATTGTGCAAGTAGCTGAGCTTAAATACCAGTTTGCATTTTTCCGGCAATTCGTCGATGGCGCTGATGATATGCTTCCTTAATTCCCGGTCTTCTATCCGTTTCAGCACATCGTTATCATCCGGCTGGTAAAACAGGGCGCGTTTATTGTACACTTCCTGCATGGCTGCTTCATAGCTGTTCTTGATGTCGCGATGTTTCAACACATTCAGTGCACGGGTATAAACCGCCCGGTACAGAAAAGCTTGTATCTGCTCGCCCACTGTCACACTGTCTTTTCTGTGCCAGAGCTCCACAAACACTTCCTGCACCACATCCTCGGCATCTTCCTCCCCTACCATGCGCGCTGCATAAAACAGCAGATTCGCATAGTATTTCCGGAAAAGTTGCCTGTACACTATGTCAAACTCATCTTCCATATATTATTTCAAGGTAAGCTCAATACCATGCTTTTCCGGGTTCACTTCCCATTTCGAACTCCAGAATACTGCCGTTCATTATCTGCTCATGCGTAATATAACTTTTGTCATAAGGCTTTCCGTCGAGCTTCACCGACCGGATATACCTATTCTTCCCGCTCACCCCATGAGCAAGAACCGTAAAGGTTTTGCCATTGGACAACCGCATCCTTACCTCCGGATACAGCGGCGTACCTATTTCATACTCACCGCCAACCGGATTTACAGGATAGAATCCCATGGCGCTGAATACATACCAGGCAGACATCTGCCCGCAATCCTCATTACCGCACAAGCCGGCGGGCGTATTCTTATACAGCTCACGCATCACCTCCGACGCATACTTCTGGGTTTTCCAGGGTTGCCCCACTTTGTTGAACAGATAAATAACATGATGGCTCGGTTCATTGCCATGCGCATACTGCCCTATCATACCGGTACTGAAAATAGGAAGCTCCTCATCATCGGCAGGGCGGTACGTGAACATACTGTCAAGCTTCTGCGCAAAGCGCTCCTTCCCGCCGGTCAGGGCTATCAGCCCGTCAATATCCTGCTGCACCGACCAGAAATACTGCCAACCGTTGCTTTCGCAAATATGCGGCGTATAATCATCCGGCGAGAAACCGTCTATAAAAGCTCCCCTGTCATCACGCGGCTGCATGAAAGATGTCTGCGGATTATATACATTCTTATAATTCTGCGAACGTTTGTAGAATTCATCCGCTACCTGCCGCTCACCCAGCTTCTCGGCCAAGCGGGCTATACAGTAATCATCGTAAGCATACTCCAGGGTTTTGGAGAGCGACCAGTTCTCTGCATTATAGCTATCCGTCACGTTGTAAGGCACATATCCATGCTTCTTATAAAGGCCGATACCCCGATAATCATCCATATTGGCTGTAGCCACGCAAGCCTCCAAAGCCTTCTTAGCATCAAAATCCCCTATACCTTTCAGACAGGCATCCACAATGACCGGTACGGAGTGATAGCCTATCATCATATCCGTTTCACTGCCATAAAAATTCCATACCGGCAGGCGACCGTTCTGCTCATAAAAGGCAAGGAAGGATTTCACCATGTCGTTCACACGCGCCGGTTCTATATAAGTATAAAGCGGATGAGAGGCACGGTACGTATCCCATAAGGAGAAAGTGCTGTAATTCGTCCATCCGTCGGCTTTATGTACCTGCCTGTCGGGCCCGTAATAAGAACCGTCCACATCGGCATAGATGGTAGGAGCCAGCATCGAGTGGTAAAGGGCCGTGTAAAACTTCACCTTTTCATCGCGATTGCCGCACTCGATTTCTATCCGTGACAAATGCCCGTTCCAGTTTTTGCGTGCGGCAGCAAGGTATTTATCGAAATCATCATCAGGTACTTCCGCCGCCAGATTACGTGCTGCCCCTTCCATGCTTACCCCCGAAATGGCCGTGCTCACAAGGAGCTGTTCTCCCTTTGTTGTCTTAAAGTCAAAACGTGCCATGACCGAAGTCCCGATTCTTTTTCCATCTTTCAGGACTGCTGCCGAATCCAGCCG
>OFSD01001173.1_pt1 | contig 19346 bp, 12 predicted proteins | sample 1543191 | NCBI WGS metagenome assembly OFSD01 (sample SAMN04209221, study PRJEB22552) | human gut metagenome | biome: gut; material: feces | host: Homo sapiens | place: USA: Oklahoma
CAGCGGAAACGTGTAGCCAGCGCAATTTTGTGCGGAATATCGGGTTTGGGCGAAGTCCAACAAGTGCTTTTGAAGTCGGATTTGTAAAATCGAATTCAAAAATTGCGAGGTGGTACCGGCTCGCCCTGCTTGCGGCGGTTGCAAATGTGAAAAATTTTTCTTGCAGAAAATAACCGTCCGCTTCAAGTTGAACTTGAAAACGGACGGTCCTGATTGCAAAATGATTTTCAAATTTGGAAAGCACGTTGAGAGGCTTCATAGCTCCCGCAAGCAAGGCAGACGTATATATCTGCTTCTTTTGCGTTGCAAAAATACTTGTTGGGAAATCCCAATCCCTTGAACTGCACCGTGCCGATGCAGGCTGATAAAGGGGCAAAACAGACAAATATACAGCGGATGCTTTGGTGAAACTGCGGTGGTTTTGAATCTCTATTTCATTGATTAGCGATTAGTGGTAGAATTATGTTATGACTGAAGTGAAACTGTAGATGAGGGACTATTATGGCATCATTAACTCATGTGTGCGTATGGTCGAAAAACGGTTGGAAGCGTATAACGCCAGAAGAAGTTGCAAGGGAACATTCTCGTGGTGGGGTTTCGGCCCGCAGCGGTATTTTCATGTGCTCGTTGTGTGGTCAATATGTTACATTTTTCAACGGAAGAGTACAAGCTCCGCATTTTCGCCATAGTTCAGCAGAAGCGGATAAGAGCTGTCCGGAACGTATGTATGTCCACGGATACGACTATACATATGCGGCAGGCGAGCATGAACTTCCAATTCGGATAGTCAATGTTACAGACTATGGGTTTGAATTTGAGTTGGGCCTACTTGCTGTTCCAAGGATAGTTCTGAACCAGCAAGAAAAAAAGAACGTCACGGTCATTCCATCTGATAAAGCAGTGACACCGTTCGTATACTCGTTTGAACGCTTGAATGCGGAATCTATCACCTATGTTTCGATAGGAGGGTACCCTTGTGAAAGTTATACTGTTATATCGTCTGATGAAATAGAGAAAACCTATTGGCCCAGAGTAGTGGAGGGCGTAAAAAGAAGTGGTTCACTCTTTAGCAAGGAAACAGGCCGGATGTTTACAGATGATGCAGATGTTGTAGTCGGAAAATGCTACTATTTGCTTTCCACAAGACGTCCATATGATATTTACAATGGAATATCAATAAAGAATGTTCTGAAGAAAAGTGCCTCATGGACAACATGGTATCTATCGGAAGTTTCGGTGACGGATTTTACAGAGTCGGCAGCAAAGTTCTTTCTGAATTACCATTGTCGTCTCACAAGTGAAGCAATTTCAATTCAGCCGATTTGGCCGGTCTACGTGCAGTCGCCGTATATTATCCAAAACTCAGGGGAAACAACGTGGTTTCATATTCGAGGGCAAGGCATTCAGAGTCAAGGAGAGATTGTTACCAAAACCTATCCAGCAGCGCCAATGCTGTATTATACTTCGGATGAAGGTAAGGTGTGTTCGATTGAAATCAATGAGCGACAGCAATTGATTTCAACAGGCCGAGCAAAGGTGCTGGAATATACATATCTTTGGAAGAAGGAACTAAAAGAACGCTCAGGTAGACCGATAGTGACTATCACTGATGTCAAAGGGAATGCTTTGAAGTCCGGTTTGGAAAATGAGCTTCCGGTAAATCACATCATACGTATACTTGCTCCATTTGATGGTGTGGTTCAAATCAAGAGTGATGGATGTGTTATTGAAAAGATTCTTCTGAAGGCGGAAACAGCCATCGAATATAGTAATGTGCAGTATGGCATGAAAATCAGCGTCCTTCAAGGACTTGATATTATTTGGAACATAGAATATCAGCGTTTGAGTAGAACTGGCAGTTCTTCAGATGACTTACATGTTGTACATGAGCTGATGAGTGCTCGTGGGGCAAAAGTGCCGGTTTCACATACATTGGGCGCAACATTGTCCCTGCTGAAGAATTATCCGGAAACAAAAAAATGGATTTCTCAAAAAATACGAAGTGGCCACATAGAAGAAAATGCACTTGTATACTATAAGCATTTCATTAGATCGTTGAAAACGAAAGGGAAGGAAAAAAGATGAACTATCTTGAAAGACTATCATCAGGTGACGTAAAAACAATTTGTGAATTGATTGGACCGAGAGAACTAAAACAGAATTTTCGAGCAAATTCAAATGGATTTAATACTATAAAACCGGGCTTTCGACCTAATTCTCTTTCGGATGAAATGGCTGTTAGCCTTACAGCGCAAAATGTGACGATGCGTTTTATATCCAAATTTCTGAATGAAAAAATTCAGTCCATGATGGATAAAATCGCTAGTGAAAGGGATAGATTGATTTCACAAGGGGTTCCATCGGATGAAGCAAGTGTAGTAGCTCTGGCAAACAGCTCGTTTTTTGATAATATGGATCTTTATTTTCGTTTGGAGCAACCAGTGCGGTCTTCAGAGGAAATAGGTGCGTTGAAGATCGCTGTGCGTCTTGCGAAAGGAATGTGCCAAAACGAATCCAATAGCGTGCATGCTTCTAAAGCGGCGGATAATTTGGAGGAAGATGCTTTACGGAAAGAACTTGAAGCGCAAAAGGAATATGCACAGAAAAAGATTCAACAGCTTCAAGGACGTCTGAAAGATGTGCAGGCCGATGTGAATGAAAAACAGGACATTATTATCCAGCTGCAAGCAGAAAAGAAAAGATTTGAAGAAGAACTAAATGCTGGACAAAGTGAACTTGCAAAATACCATAAATTGGAGAAATATTCTGTTAGTCAGAGTGATGTACAAGAACAAAGTATGTACCCATATTGTTCGCTTTGTCGGGTCTATTGGTATGATGGGAAAATGCGGTTAAAGCGGCTATCGGACATCGAGAACAATGAAGTCCTTGATAAATACTGCGAAATCTTTCCATATCAGAAAGAACTGTTTACAAATCAAAAAACAAACGGATTTCCGGAAAACTATGTTGGTGTTTGGAGCTGGCGTACAATTCCAAATATAAATGATCCGAGTCGTGATTACATCGAATCTGAATACAATGCATTTTATCAGCCAACACAGGTCATCATTCTTAAAGAATGCACTTCTATTGAACAGATTGTCAAGAAACTAGTGATGGGCATTTCTGAAAAAATGTACTGTAATGGCGCCCTTTTTGTATATTGGAACGGCCAAAAGTATGAGGGTGTACGTTGCAGGGAACAAGACCTTGATATTGGGGCAGATAGGCTTGCATTAAGAGAAAATACCCTTGAATTACCTGTTTTTGAAATCTTCCCTTCAATGCTTTATCAAGCGGGAGAATGTCAAATTTGCAGCGCGCTAAGCCTTGGTATGCCTTGTAGAGTTGTAAAAGTTAAAGAAGCTGTGGAGATTCTGAAAACTCTGCTGCGAAATCGACTGACATGGGCTACTTCTAAACAGAAGGGAATTACGAAGGCGACTCATCAGCAGATCGTAGCGTATTTACAGGAACTTCCGGACAAAGACTTTGTGCAAGAACTCTCTGAACAGTGCAATTGTACCGAGGTCGATGCGCAGAAACTAATTCAAGAGTTCGTACAGGAGGCCGATGCTTATCTCTCAGCATCGGACGTCGAAGACGAAACGTTACGTCAGATTATTCTGAGAAAACCGGACTTGGAAAAACGTTGCAAAGAGCTGCTTACAAGGGAATGGGCGGAAGATAATGATGAAAAACTCCGTGAAGCGGAGAACTTTTTGCAGCAAAAAAAGGATGAAGCAGAGAAGGCAAAAACACGATTCGATCAACTTAACTCAGACTATGTGACGCTGGAACAGAAGCTGAAAGAATCGAATAATGAATTAGAAAAACGAGAGCAATTAGCAGCAGAAGTCGAACAACGTGTGGCGGACAGAATTGCAAAAGCTCAAAAGGATGCAGCAGATTTTATCGCATCACAAGCATTTTTTCCACAGAGCAAAAATGTAAACAATCAAAAAGTGAGTGAAACCGCTGCATTTGTATCTGGAGAAACACAGGGAGAAAACCTTGTGGTGCTTAAAACCCTAGATGATGTAATGGAGGAGCTTGCGTATAACCTGAGGGATGCAGGCGTTCAGGAAAAATACGCAAAAGCGTTGGCTGCATATCTTTGTTCGGCGTATCGGCATCATATCCCGGTGTTGCTTGCAGGCCCGAATGGATTGGGAATTGCACAGGCATTTTCAATGACGTTGTTTGGAAAATCTGCCGCTATCTTATCCTGCATGGGTGAGTATTTAGAAGAGGTTTGCGACGTATGTGAAGAATCGGATGATGAAGTGGTAGCAATCTTGAACCCATTCTGTGTGGGTTGGACGCAAAGGCTGCCGCTTTTCGTGGGAGAAATCTCTAAGTTTTGTTTTCTGATCACTCCCTATGCAGAGGATTTACAGGTAGAACCACTGGGGATGCTGAACTATCTTCTTCCATTGGCAACAGAGTTTTTTGTTGATAATAGACCGACTGGTACATATTCTCCGACAAAAATCAGCGTGGATTTTAGCGAGATCTCAGTGAAAAAAGTGCGTCAATTCGGTAAAATATTCTTGTTGAAATATGGTTCGCTTGCAAAGAGAAATCTCTGGGAACTCTTTGCAGATATGGAGTATATGCTGAAGGACGATTCAATAAAAGAAACAGCAAATAGATATTTGTTTGGACTTCTCCCATTTGCGTGTTTTGCAGGAAAATTTGATACGCTTCTAGAACAACTTGAAAAAGATGTGGACAAGCTACCTAAGGATTTCTATAAGATGCTTCATGATTATCTAGGTGAAGATGAATGAACAGACAAAACAATTTGATTCCCATTATGGCGAGAAGATATCGAATTGAAAGGGGAACAACCGAACCTGTTGAACAATGGCAGATGCGTGTGATTTATAGTGTGCTGGGACAAATGGCGGATGCTTCTCTTTGGGATAAAACGGAAGATGACCAGCCGATTTCAGTGGTTCATTTCAAATCTCGCATGAAGGATCTTCTGGAAAGCTACTGTGGAATATTCAACGGTCTTAGAAAGCTGTTTGGGTATGACTATGAAAAGCTGCTGGAAGAAATCTATAATGTGCAACTTGAAGGCGGAAAGATATATCATTCAGCGTATAGATTGAGTCCAGCGAGTTATTCTGCTGCAGTGGTAGACGATGTTCTTTTTGCCAGAGGTATGGCACCCGATGAACAGCAGCTTGTCAGTGGGCAGGGAACATATTTACTTTCATCCAATAATAAAGAATCAGTTCCTTTGCCAGAGATGTTCCAACTGCCAGATCAAACATTAACTGAAACATGGCGGTATTTGGTTAAAACGGCAAAATGGAATCAATTTCGCCCAAATGATATTACGGAATTTTTGCGGACAGACCCGCCGTTCAAATATGGATATTGGCAACGGGAAAAGCCTGTGGCACAAGAAGTGACGCTTATCAGAATGGGAATGAATGGAAATAGATTCTATTACCTGTATCAAGAAAAAGAAGGACAGGCATTTGTTAGCCAACTTCCAGTATGGATGACCGAAGATCATTTTTATCGCAGAGTATCGAATGCACTGCTTTCCGCAAAACAATCTTTACCGGCGGCAACATACCATGAGGACGGGGCAATTGTGATGTTAAGCTTACAGTATTTGCCAGCGGCAGAAGAACTAAATTTGATAAAGCTTTATAGTTGGCCGACATCCTGTATTGAATTGCCTCATGATTTCAATCGCATTTTTGCAAAAGATGTATTTTATGCTATAAAAAAGACACTTGAGGCTATTGGGTATCAATTTGTAAAGGAATGATAAAATGTCGAACGGCGCAAATTCAATTCATAAAAAGCTTCGTCATGATTTGGAAGACTACATAAAGGCACAGTACTTTGGAAAATCTCCACTTCTGCTTTCGGCGGTAGGACAACACCTAGATGATGAGGGCTTATTATATCAAAAGCCATTTATTGAGTCGTCCCCGGCGTACAAAAGCGTTAAGGATGGTATCCAAAAGGCTAAAATTCCGGACTGGATGAAAAAGTATTTTTCTGATCTTTCAGATGCAGGTGTTGGTGTGTACCCTACACCGTTTGTTCATCAGGTTCAGGCCCTTGAAAATGCCGTTCAAGGGCGAGACTTGTTCGTTTCCACAGGTACTGGTTCTGGTAAAACAGAGTGTTTTATGTGGCCGTTGATGGCAAAATTGGCGACAGAGGCAAAGGATAATTCGGATACATGGAAAATGCGGGGCGTTCGCACGATTGTTATGTATCCGATGAATGCGCTTGTTTCGGATCAGGTGAGCCGGTTGAGGAGATTGATTGGCGATCCAGAAGGAAAATTTCTAAATGTCTTTCGCTCGACCTGTGGTGAAACTGTGCGTCGGCCACAATTTGGTATGTATACTGGTCGAACGCCATATCCCGGAAACGAACCTGTAACCAGTGAGGATAGAAAACTGGAAAAAACGTTGGCACGAATGTCTTTTCCACAGACAGATTCTGAAAAAAGCTTTTTTGAGGCACTTCGCCACGAAGGTAAAATTCCGGCAAAGATGGATATGCAAACCTTTTTAGAGGGGTTGCATAATGGCCGTCATATTCCTGATGCGGAAGATGCAGAGCTGATTACTCGATTTGAAATGCAGAAATTCTGCCCGGATATTCTGATTACGAACTATTCTATGCTGGAGTATATGCTTCTACGTCCAAGGGAAGCGAAAATCTGGCAGGATACAAAAGAGTGGCTTGAAGAAAATCCGTCGAATAAGTTGTTATTCGTGATAGATGAAGCCCATATGTACCGGGGGTCATCTGGCGGCGAGGTGGCGCTTTTAATTCGAAGACTGTTTCATAAATTGGGAATTACAAGAGATCGGGTACAGTTTATTCTTACAACAGCCAGTATGCCAGATCGAGATCAGGAAGATAAAAATGCTGTTTATAAATTTGCACAAGAATTGACTGCGGCAGATACCACGGTGGAGTTTTGTTATTTGACGGGCGAAAAAGAACAGGCTGATACAGTTGAGCTTCGTTCGATACCATTGCAAAGTTTTCAGAGCGCAGATGCTTCTGTGTTTGAAGAAAATGAACGGGTATGTTTCCAAGCACTTAATCAGTTTTGGAGTGGAGTCGAAGGCTCTACTGCACCTTTTACAGATATGGCATCGGCGTGCCAGTGGATGTACGATAATTTAATTGCTTATCGTCCATTTCATACACTGATTTCAAAATGTCGGGGCAATGCGGTATCGTTGGATGAACTTGCGGCAGAAGCGTTCCCAGATGTCGGAGAGGAGGAAGCACTGAATTATGTCAGTATTCTACTGGCAATCGCACTGCTTGCCAAGAATGAAAAGGGGGCAGTTCTATTCCCGGCACGAATGCACATGCTGTTCAAGGGTATTAAGGGAGTCTATGCCTGTGCCAATGAAAACTGTCCACACTCACATACAGATGGAGCCCTTACATTGGGAGAAATCTTCTGGGCGGACGGTCATTTGACTTGTCCTCACTGTAATAGCGTTGTATATGAATTGTACAATGATCGTCGCTGTGGGGCGTTGTTTTATAAGGGGTATGTGTTAGGAAATGCACTTGAAACGCATCAGAGAACGTATCTATGGCATTATTCTGGTCAGGTTCTGGATTCGCAGATGAAGGAAGTGCATCTTTATCTGCCACCGGAGGATTATAAGATTCCAGATAAGCAGGGAAAGAACGTAATCCGGCCGTGTTACCTTGACATAAAGAATGGATTTATTAATTTTCGAGATGATTCAGATGACGGAAAACCGAATATCCGGAAATTATACTATTGTAATTTTGCACAAAAAAATCGGCCACAGATTTTAACGTTTCCAACTTGTCCGCATTGCAGGCATCAATTATCGTCCTCGCAGATTACGTCTTTTAGCACAAGGGGCAATCAGTCCTTCTATAACTTGATAAAGACGCAGTTTGAGCAGCAACCTGCCGTCAGCGGAAAAGATAACGATCCGGAGCGGCTCCCCAATGAAGGACGAAAAGTGCTTCTTTTCTCAGATAGCCGTCAACGAGCGGCCAAGCTTGCTCGTGATATGTCGGACTCTTCTGACATTATGGCGCGCGCCAGCTTTTTGTACTGGCAATTCATGACATGGAGCAGTCTGTGACGGAACGCTCCATGAATGAGCTTTACGATTATTTCTGCTTGGCTGCTGGACGAAACCATGTTCAAATTTTCCATGAACCGGAACGAGAGAAGTTTCGACAGGATTGTGAAGTGGCATTAAGCAACTTTGAGCGGAGTTCTCGTCGGCATAGAGAGTATACGCCGCGATTTTCGATTGTAAATGCGCCGGATCAGATGAAAAAAGATCTGCTACGCTTATTTGCAGGCGGGTACAATACGCTTTATGATTCCGCAACCAGTTGGATTGAACCAACCGATATGGCTTTAGTTGATAGTACAGACGAGCTTGATGAAAATGGCATTACGGTAACAGAGGATGAATTTCTTGAGGTATTTAACGCATGGATGACCTCGGTTTGCGATGATGCGACTGCCTTGGGACATACAATCTCAGATGAAATTCGATTGGAAGTTCGTCGTAGTTTTGACTTTTATGGGTTGGCAAAAGAGTGGAACTTCTCAAAGGCTGTTCAGGGAATTATGGGATGGAAAGATTCTTCTCAGGAGATGGCTGTATGGAAACGAGTACTAAAAAACAATTTTTTGGATACGGCACAGCCAGACAACGGAAGACTGTATGTTGATCTCTCGCGTGTAAGGCCGCGTTTTGATGTATCACATGCTTGGTATCGGTGTGAGCAGTGTTCGGAGATAACACCGTATCTGTTGCGTGGAAAATGCCCTAGTTGTGGCTTTACAGGTGTTCATGTTTTGAGCGATACGGAATATCAATCTCTTGATTTTTGGCGTAAACCTGTATCGGATGCACTGAGCGGAGACCGGATTCGTGTAATTGATACGGAAGAACATACGGCGCAACTTTCTCATAAAGATCAGAGAATGGATTTATGGAGCCAGACAGAACATTATGAGCTTCGCTTCCAAGACTTGATTCAGGAAGGGGAAAATCCAATCGATATTTTGAGTAGCACAACCACAATGGAAGTGGGCATTGATATTGGCTCACTAGTTGCCGTTGGCCTGCGCAATGTTCCCCCAATGAGAGAAAACTATCAACAGCGTGCTGGTCGAGCGGGTCGTCGGGGTGCCAGTTTGTCTACGATTGTTACATTCTGCGAAGATGGTCCGCATGATACGCTTTATTTCAATAATCCGGTGCCTATGTTCCGTGGAGATCCAAGACGCCCGTGGATAGACATTCAGAGTGAGAAACTGTTACAACGACATTTAAATATGATTGTGCTACAGGAGTTTCTTGCGAAGAAGTATTCCAGCCTCGATCAAATGACCGCAGTACTTTTTCTGGATGAAGCATTAGATGAGTTTATAGAATATCTGCCGACCGTTGCAATCTCGCAGGGAGATTTGCTTGTGCCGGCGGGAATAACAGTAGATATGGAGGATTTTCGTAAAGAATTGATAACAAGCCTGAAGTTACTGCAGGAAAAGAGAAATACGCATCCAGAACAATTCGGTGCATTGCCAAATGTTCCGCCTGATAAGCAAAAAACACTGCTTGATGCTCTTTATGAGGAAGGTATCATACCGACTTATTCTTTCCCGAAGAATGTTGTTAGTACCTATATTACAGACATGAGCGGAAAGTTGCGCTATGAGGTGGACCGGGGTCTGGACGTTGCGATCAGTGAGTATGCACCGGGACGCTCCATAGTTGTTGATAAGCAAACCTATCAAATCGGTGGACTCTTCAGCTCTGGAAGTGACCGTGTGTATGGTCAGGCGACTACTCCTGCACGGGCGTATATGGACGATGCAAATTATCTGAAGCCTATCCTGACCTGCCCAGAGTGTGGGTGGTTTGGACTTGCGGATGAACGTCCAGATGTTTGTCCTTTCTGTGGAAATCGTGCATTAGAGGAAGGACGACAAATGCTTCGGCCATGGGGATTTGCACCTAAAAATGCAGAAGCAGTTCCGGATGCTCAGCTGGACGAGGAATATTCATCTGTTCAGCCTCCGCTTTATTCAACGCTTCCAGATGCGGAGGACATTCAAGCAATTCCCGGTTGCCAAAACATCCGAATGGCATCTCGCACGAATCAACGAATTATTATGGTGAATCAAGGGACGAACAATAAGGGCTTTATGGTATGTCCTGATTGCGGTGCGGCGATGCCCGGGGATGATGGAAAGGTATTGAATGGAGTGCAGCGTCCATACAAGTCGAAATATGCAAGAGCGAAATGCAATCATAGTAACGCTAGAAATGTCAATATTGGCTATGATTTTATTACGGACATGCTGGTTTTGGAAATCAAACTTGATGAGCAGAAAATGGATATTCATCGAACAGACAATCCATGGCTGACAAGGGCTGCACAATCACTGGCTGAAGCCTTCCGTTTGGCGGCAAGCAAGGAACTTGATGTTGAGTTCACGGAACTTGTAACGGGATATCGAATCCGTACAAATGCTGCAGGAGCATTTGTCGATGTTTATCTGTACGATAGCTTGTCCAGTGGTGCCGGATACGCAGTCAGTGTGGCGGATAATATTGAAAAATTGCTGAAACAGATTCGGGAACTGCTTGTCTCTTGTGACTGCGGAAGCGCTTGTCATAAGTGCCTTAAGCACTATCGAAATCAATATGTTCACGGTTTGCTTGACCGATTTGCAGCGTTAGAACTCCTTGAATGGGGCACTTCGGGAAAACTGGCAGAAGCACTGAGTATTGAAGAACAACAGATGTTGCTGCTTCCGCTGGAATCGATTTTGAGGTCGTCCGGATGTACGCTTGTTGCTTTAGACGATTTTATATAAAGCCCATATTTTTAGCGTCCACCTTTTCCAGAAGCTCCGGAACAAGATGGTTAAGGCGAACATAGCGGAGCACCTTTTTATAGTTCATATCATGCTCCTTGCCCACGATCTCCACTGAGAGCTTACCCAGGGCCTCTGCCTCCTTGTCATTTTTGGGCCGGGCCCCCTGGCGCTTGATGGCCTCCAGCTCCAAATCCAGGAGCTTTGCCAATTCGCTGGGGAGAGGGTCGCCCCGCTGCTTGTTGCTGTTCTTCATTTCACGGACAGCCTCAAGATCGGTCATCTCACGGACAATGCAGGGAATTTCATCCAGTCCAGCCCGATCACCACCATGACAGCGGCGGTGGCCCGCGATGATCTCATAGCCCTTGCCGTCCTTTTCCGGGCGGACGGTAGCGGGGGTCATAATGCCGTGTTCCTTGATCGTCCCCACCAGATCGTCCATCGCCTTATCGTCCTGCACCTTAAAGGGGTGATCCCGCAAGGTATGGAATGGATGAAGCTCTGACAGTTTCAAATAGACGATTTTTCCCTGCTCCACCGGGCGGGGCGGCACCTCCGGCGTAGGCGGCAGCTTAATCTCCGGGGCGGGGGCCTCCGCCTCCTTGACCGGGGCAGGTTTGCCCTTTGGAGCTTTCACACCGGGCCCAACACCCCCGGAGCCTGTTTCTTTGTCCTTGTCCTTTTTCACACCTCTGGACACTTTGTCCAGAACACCATGGGACGGGGACTTGCCACGGGCCGCCTTGTCAGCCTTAGCCGGGCGGCCTGTGCGGGGCTCCGGCCCCTTTTCCGGTTTGTCCCCCTGGGGAGAATCCTGCTCCTTGGGGGGACGGCCCCGGCGTTTTGCCGTCTTTTCCTCCGGTTCCACTTTTTTATCCTGGTCGGGGGATTTTTCCACCTTATCAGCTTCAACCTGCGGCGCAGGCTGGGCTGGAACATCCCCGCCCATTCCAGGGGTAACAGACTGTTCCGGCTGGCGTACCGGGCCGGTGCCAGCTGCGGGCTCCTCTACCGTTTCCGGGACAGGGGGCTTCGTCACAGTTTGAGCATCCCCAACAGAGCCCTCGCCAGGGGACTCCGGGCCTGCTTTCAGTTTGTCATCTGCCATTCGCTAACCTCCTTGTTTTGAAATGAAAAAAGCCAGACCTCTCAGCCTGGCTAACGAAAAAACTTCCCCCTTTCTTTTTTAGATTATATGGTTGTCACCACTCCTTTCTCAGTCCGGGCCATAAAAAAACGTCGCTTTTCACAAAGAAATAGCGACGTTTTAGTGTAGGTTGGCTCGGTTTTGTTGTGTTTTATAATTATGCCCTTGTATAAAAACCTAAAGGAAAAGAGAGAAAACTCGTAGTCTATCCTGCCATGTGGAAAGAGCCGCAGCGAGAAGATACAGTGTATGTGAGCAATGCATATATAAAGTATGCAAAGCCATATGCCGTGCAAAAAATTCTGAATTTTTAATGAAAAAGCCACACTTCACTGAGTTGATTGGAACAAGAGCGAAGTGTGGCTTTATATTATAGTGCAAAATTTAGATGAAAAAGATCATTTATTGACTTTCGAATTTTGTCGTCAGGTATATTGTAATGTTTTAACTGGAGAGCATAAATAATATATTCTAAATATATTAAATCTAACAGTGACAATCCGATGAATTCTTTGCTGAGATCTCCATGAGCAAAATGATTTCGCTGATCAGCTAAACGTTTTCCCATTTCTTCATAATGGAGGTCTTGGCCATTCTGATTATAAAGATGTCTTCCAAAAGTGCCGATGAGATCATCAAAATCCTTTCCGATTTGAATAATCTCGTTTTGAAGAGAATCAGCGCGAATGAGTTTCTTTAGAAATTGATATTTATGCTTGACCTTGCCAGTACTTTGGTTAATCAAAGATTGAATTGCACTTTCGACTTCGGACTCGGCTCGAAGTGTACTTTCCTTTTTAGGAAGTCCATCCGGGTATGCACGTTTGAATTCCCATTCAAAGGCAGCTGTAATCATAACGAAGCGAGCTTCGTCAATATGGCGACCATTTTCGTAGCTAGATGGAAGATGACGCAGGTAAAGTGTATTGTTACAGATGTCCGTTAAAATTTTTCCTTCAGAACCGGAAAGATAAGATATCTGGAGGAGTTGATTATTTTTAAGGGGAGAAGAGCTTGATTTATTTTGATCTTGTAAAATATATAGCGTAGCAAAAGACTCATGCTGTCCATTGCCAAAAGGCGTAGATAATGTTGCTTTAGGAAGGTAAACGTCCTTACGATAGCACAAAAATTGAAGAAAACGCTTGGCAAAAAAACATAACTGATAGATAAAAATATAATCATTGGTTGGTTCAAATGTAAAAGACATCACAGAGGACAGAGAAATAGGAACGCTATCTATTCCTGGATGGAATCCACGTGAAATACAAAATTGGACATAAACCAAATGATTGTCTAAATAAAACTGCTGCTTCGGAGTAGTGGTTGTGTTCAGATCTTTTGTTGTAAATGTAAAAACACCATCTTCTGAGAAATGATTGGGATCGATAGAAATCATGTAAGACTGGTGAAGTGGATGAACTTTATCAATTTCTGAACAAGAAAAAGTAATACGATCAATTAAATCGGAATTATGACGACAATCGATATAGGCGAGAACGGGGACTGTTAAAACAGAATTATAACTTCCGATGTTGGCACCTTTCTCAGTAATAAAAATGATGGTTCGACCAGTTTCACTGCATTGTCCGGTTAGAAAAGGAGACTCCATTTGTGGGGAGGCAGAGGTATATGTGCCTTCCCCGATAGGGGTTAAAATCCAATTAAACTCGATTTCAGAAGATTTATCGGCGGTAGGTATAAGGCGTAATTCAGAACCGTCAAAAACAAAGGTAAACAAAATATCCTTATAGTTAAGTTGTCCTGTATAGGTGTCTAGCTCCAATAACGCCATATAAAATAGCACCTCCCTTTAGTTTGAAAATCAATCAAATCATCTGAAAATGCTTCAAAGCCTCCACAATCGCATCCTCTTTCTCCTTCGGACACTGGGGCTGCTTCGTATTTTCGGACTTCGCCTTGTGATGGTTCTCTCGTACCTCCAGACCGCATTTCTGCTTCACCTGCGAGATATACAGGGAAGATACCTTCAGCCCGGTCTGTTCCAACACGCGGGCTTTGATTTCAGGATAAGTCGCACCCTTTTGCAATCCGGAGGTGTCCATGCCCTCCAAAGAGAACTCTACACGGACTTTTTTGGAGTCGATCTCGCCCTTGGAAAGTGCGATTACACATTCGCAATGGCTTGAGGGTTGCGTTTGTTACATCGTTTTGGTATAACAACTCACAACCTCGCAATGCTTCGTTCGCGGAAACAGATCCACGGGCTGCACCTTCTCGGCGCGATACCCATGCTGTCCGAGCCACGCGGCGTCGCGGGCGGCGGTGGAGGGGTTGCAGCTGACGTAGACCACCCAGCGGGGGGACATCTGGACGACGGCGGAGAGAGTTGTCTCATCGCAGCCCTTGCGGGGCGGGTCGAGCATAATGACGTCAGGCCGCAGGCCCTCAGCGGCGAGGCGGGCAGCGGCCTCGCCGGCATCGGCACAGAAGAAGCGGCTCTTGGCGGCGACGGCATCGCCCATCCGGGCGGCATTGGCCTTGGCACTGTCGATGGCCTCGGGAATGATCTCCACGCCGATCAGCTCACGGCAGTGGCCGGCCATCGAGAGGCCGATGGTGCCCATGCCGCAGTAGAGGTCGAGCAGGACATCGTCCGGCTCAAGCTGGGCGTATTCGGCAGCGACGCCGTAGAGGCGCTCGGCAGCCAGCGTGTTGACCTGATAGAAGGAGAGGGGGCCGAGGCGGACGGGCACGCCGCAGAGGGTGTCCTCGATGAAGCCCGGGCCATAGAGGGTCACGCTCTCCTCACCGAGGATGACGTTGGTCTTTTTGGCGTTGACATTGATGAGGATGGTGGCAATATCGCGGAACTTTTCCCGGAGCAGGGCTACCAACTCATCGCTGTGGGGGAGCTTCGGGCGGGTGCAGACGAGGCAGACCATGATCTGGCCGCTGTGTGCGCCCCGGCGCAGGAAGATGTGCCGCACGAGGCCCTTGCCGCGCTCTTCGTCATAGGGCTGGATGCCGTGGGCAGCGAAGAAGGCGCAGAGAGTGTTGCCGATGTCGTTCAGGACGCCGGGCTGCAGCTTGCAGTCGGGGCAGGGGACGATGCGGTGGGTGCGCCCGGCGTAAAAACCGATGCAGGGTGCGCCGTCTTTATCGCGGCCCACCGGGAACTGGACTTTGTTGCGGTAGCGGTCTACCTCAGGGGAGGGGAGGGCGTCCAGCACAGGCACATCCAGCCCGCCGATGCGGCGGAAGGCGTCGGCGACGCTCTCCTGCTTGGCACGCAGTTCGGCAGCATAATCCAGATGCCGCAGGCTGCAGCCGCCGCAGGGGCCGGCTACCGCGCAGTCCACCGGGATGCGGTCCGGCGAAGGGGTGAGCAGCTTGTCCAGAATGCCGAAGGCGTACCGGCCGCAGTCCTTGACGATGCGCACCTGCGCCTCGTCGCCGGGGGCAGTGCCCGGGACAAAGACGGCCTCGCCCTCCGACGAGTGGGCCACGCCGCTGCCATCGTTGGAAAGGCGCTCGATGCGCAGGGTGAGAAGCTGATTTTTTTGTAAGGGCATGGATGAATTTCTCCTTATGTCTCGTCAGGGGCGGGCTGGACGTCTGCGTCAGCCTGCGAGGTCATATACTTGCTGGGCGGCACACCCTTGGCGCGCTTGAACACCCGCGAAAAATAGAACTGGTCGAGGAAGCCCACGGACGCCGCCACCTCGGCGATGGACAGGGTGCCGCCCCGCAGCAGCTTGCAGGCCTCGTTGACCCGGTATTCGGTCAGGTAATCAATGGGGCTTTTGCCCACGTTGAGCATGAACACCCGGTAGAGGTGGCTGCGGGAGACGCCGACGCTCTTGGCGACGTCGTCGATGGAGATGTCGTGGGAGTAGTTGAACTGGATGTACTTGATGGCGTTCAGGACATACTGGCTGGAAGAAGAGGTGCTGTGGGGGCGGCTCTCACTGGTCTCCCGCATCAGGGCGGCGATGAAGAGGTAGAGATAGCCCACCATCGCGGCCTCGTCCTGGGGCTGCAGGCCGCGGGAAGAGTAGATGCTGCTCAGGGCCGCCCGCATCCCCTCCAGGTCCTGGGTGTGGTGGACGGGAGCAGCGTCGGTGAAAGGCAGCTGCGCCGCAAGCTTGTGGGCGCAGGCACCGTTGAAGCCGACCCAGCTGTATTCCCACGGTTGGGCCTCGTCGGCAGTATAGCGGATGAGCTGGCTGGGGCGGGCAAAGAACAGATCGCCCGGCACGACCTCGTAGGTGCGCCCGCCGACCTCGAACACGCCCTTGCCCGAGACGACCAGATGGATGAGGTAGTGGTCCCGGATGCCGGGACCCCAGGTCTGCCCCGGAGCACAGCGCTCCAGACCGCAGTTGAAGATGGACAGCTCGATGTTGTTGGTGTAGTTCTGCTTGAACGACTGCTTGTAGACGTCTGCCATTGCGGTTCCCTCCTGCCTGTTGGCTCTATAGCCTGAGTATACCACATCTGCCCCCGCAAATTCAACAAAAGTACATCTTATTCTTTGGGCTGGACACCGAAAATTACTTTTTTTGCGGGTTGAAATTGCAAAATGGCAGCGGATGCATTACAATAGCGGTAACAAACCGAACATTGCAGAGAGTGCAGGGAGGGGTTCTGGATGGCAACCAGCAGGCAGCTCAGAGAACAGATCGCAGCAGGGAGGTGGGACGCCGCGCTGGCCGCGCTCTACGGCGGCAGCGAAGAGGTCCTGGCCCGCCAGCGCAGCCGTTATGGTGCGGCCCTCGAGCAGTTTGAGCTTTACTATGGGCCGGGGCGGCAGGTGCAGGTCTATTCGGCCCCGGGCCGCACAGAGCTTGGCGGCAACCACACCGACCACCAGCACGGTTACGGTCTTGCGGGTGCGGTCACGCTGGACCTTGTGGCGGTGGCGTCCCGGAACGAGGATGGCTTCATCCGGGTCAAGTCCCGTGGCTTCAACAAGCTGGACGTCATTGATTTGACCGAAGCGGAGCCGCAGCAGGGGGAGAGCACCCACTCGGCCAGCCTCATCCGGGGCATCGCGGAGGGCTTCCGGGCAAAGGGCTGCGATGTGGGCGGCTTCGACGCCTATACGGCCAGCGATGTGCTGCGGGGCTCGGGACTGTCCAGCTCAGCAGCCTTTGAGATGGGCATGGCCATGATCCTCAACACAGAATACGGCTGCGGCCTGGACGCCCCTGCGCTGGCCCGCATCTGCCAGTTTGCGGAGAATACCTACTTCGGCAAGCCCAGCGGCCTGCTGGACCAGCTGACCAGCGCCGTGGGCGGGGTGCTCTTTGCGGATTTCGCCGACCCGACGGCACCGAAGATCGAGAAGATCCATGCCGACGGCGTCCTGCCCGAGGGCATGACCCTCTGCGTCACCGATACCCGTGCCAGCCACAGCGAGCTGACCGGCGAGTTCGCGGCCATCCGGAACGAGATGGAAGCCGTGGCGGCCTGTCTGGGCGGCAAGGTGCTGGGCGAGGTGGACGAGAAACGCTTCTGGCAGGAGCTGCCCCGCCTGCGGGAGCAATGCGGCGACCGCGCCGTGCTGCGTGCCATCCACTATTTTGAGGAGAATGCCCGTACCCTTGCCCAGAGAGCTGCTCTTGCGGCGGGAGACTTTGCCGCCTTTGCCCGGCTGGTGGAGAAGAGCGGCCACTCGTCCTTTGAGTGCTGCCAGAATGTCTACTGCGCTTCTTCGCCGAAGCATCAGGGGCTGTCGGCGGCTCTGGCTATCAGCCAGAGCATCCTTGCAGGCACCGGCGGTGCATGGCGGATGCAGGGCGGCGGCTTTGCCGGAACGATCCAGGCTTTTGTACCGGATGCACTGATAAAGCGCTACTGCGCCGCGATGGAGGCACTGTTCGGCCCGGGCTGCTGCTATCTGCTCTCGCTGCGGGAGCAGGGAGCCGTGCGGGTCATGTAAAACACAAAAAGAATGCCCTGCGGCACGGTGAGAGTCCACCGCCGCAGGGCATTTTTGATTTCAGGAAAAATCAGCCGCGCTGAGACTTTGCGTCTGCACGCAGAGCGCTCATATCGTTCTTGTAGGTCTGAAGGTCTTCTGCAGCCTTGCTCGGTCCGCCGAAGAAGAAGGTGTGGACGCCTTCCACGGCATTGAAGCCGGCCTTGACCACATTGAACAGCAGCTTCGGAATGAACGAGATGGAGAGAGAAAGCAGTCCACCTCGAAAGAAGAAATCAGTGAAACGGAGATGGTCCGTAAATGAGGTCCATGCGTCACGAAATGCGCCGCCGCCGCCAAGAAGGGCTTTTTCTCCGTCCGTTACAACAGCATAGGAAGAAGGCATCTGGATGCGTTTCATAAACGACTCCTTTCGATCACTCCGTCAAATCAAACAGACTCAGGCAGCCGCAGCCACGATGGGGTCGGTGATGCCGACATTCTGCTGCTGGGACGCGGCAATATTTGCCTTGGTCTGGGCGTAAGCATTCTTGAGCTCGATGAAGATGGACTTGACCGTGTTATAGATCTGGATAGCCTGCATTGCGCCGTACCAGCCAGCGAGAGCGCCGACCGCCACAGTGGCAGCTTTGCCGGCCTTGTTCTGGCCGTCCCAGTAATAGGAGACCGACTGGGACAGGGTCAGGCCGTCCTCGTGCATCAGAAGCAGACCGCCCACAGCCGCCGTAAGGGCAGCTTTGCCCATCAGCTGGGCGAAGTTGACCGTGAAGTTCACAGCGGCAGTGAGGAGGTTCTCGGGGTGAAATTCGATGAGGTAAGAACCGATCTGAAGGGCACCGCCGTCGATGTAGGTCATCTCGTCGGCAGAGATGACGGCATAAGCAGCCGGCATCATCGGACTCTGATATGTAAGTTCCATAGGGGGAATGCTCCTTTCACACATACGCTCCGCCGGAGACGGAGACTAAACTATCTGGATTATAGCATAACTGCCGAAAAACAACAAGAGAGCGCAGAAACAGAATCGGAACGGGATTTGGGACACCAAAGCATAAAAATCAAGTGAAACGGACGGAAAAACGCTAAAATATAAAGAAGATGCCCCGGTAAAGGCTCCGAAAAAATGTTGTGTTAAAATTTCGGCAAAAGGCGCGGAAAACAGCAGCGCCCCATCTGCGTTCCGGTAAGGGAGAGGCAGGCGGGGCGCTGCTGCTATCAGGATGAATCGGAGAAAAATAGGGAAAGCTTAAAGTTCTTCGCCCGGCACACGGTGGTACAGTGCGGTCAGCTCAGCGATGTGAGCGCTGAGGGCCGGGGTGAGCGGCTGGGTGAGCCGCCACTGCCAGTTGGCACCCTGGGTGCTGGGGGTGTTGATGCGGGCCTCA
>OFSD01001180.1_pt1 | contig 19189 bp, 16 predicted proteins | sample 1543191 | NCBI WGS metagenome assembly OFSD01 (sample SAMN04209221, study PRJEB22552) | human gut metagenome | biome: gut; material: feces | host: Homo sapiens | place: USA: Oklahoma
TATGATGGTACATCTGAAAATTATACAGGTATGCTTGGAATGCACGGAACAAAAACATCGAATCTTGGTGTTTCCGAATGTGATCTTTTGATTGCCATAGGAACAAGATTTTCGGATCGTGTGCTTGGAAATCCTAAGAAATTTGCCAGCCAGGCAAAGATATTACAATTTGATGTGGATCCGGCAGAAATAAATAAAAATATACGTGTGACAGAAAGTGTTGTCGGTGATGTTAAAGAAGTATTAAAGCGTATGAATCAAAAGCTTGAACAGCTTGACCATAATTCATGGAAAGAACATGTGCTTGCATATGCGAAGACTTTTCCGCTTACATACAATAAAGAAGGTCTCAGTGGACCATATATTATTGAAAAAATCTATGAAATGGTTGAAGGAAATGCTATAATGGTCACTGAGGTCGGTCAGCATCAGATGTGGGCTGCTCAATACTACAAATATAAAAAGCCTAGAACACTTCTTACATCAGGCGGACTTGGAACCATGGGATATGGACTTGGAGCTGCAATAGGTGCAAAAACAGCAAATCCTGACAAGACGGTAATAAATATTGCAGGTGACGGATGTTTCAGAATGAACATGAACGAGCTTGCAACGGCATCGAGGGAAAAGCTTCCGATCATTGAAGTGATCATAAATAATCATGTACTTGGAATGGTAAGACAGTGGCAGACACTTTTCTATGAAAAACACTATTCGGCAACTGTGCTTGATGATGGAGTTGATTATGTTAAACTTTCAGAGGCAATGGGTGCGGCAGCCAGACGTGTGACATCGAAAGAAGAATTTGAAAAAGCTTTTAGTGAGGCTTTAAACAGCAAAACACCATTTGTTATCGACTGTATTATAGATTCAGATGACAAGGTATGGCCTATGGTAGCACCGGGGGCACCTATAAACGAATCATTTGATGAAGAAGATTATAACGCAAAACAAGGAGGAAATGAAAATGAGTAGAGTTTATAATTTTTCTGCAGGACCAGCAGTATTACCAGAAGAAGTATTGCAGGAAGCAGCAGCAGAGATGATGGATTATAAGGGAAGCGGAATGTCCGTTATGGAGATGAGCCACAGATCAAAATGGTTTGATGACATAATCAAAGAAGCGGAAGCAGATCTTCGTGACCTTATGGATATACCGGACAATTACAAAGTACTTTTCTTACAGGGTGGTGCATCACAGTTTTTCGCAGAAGTACCAATGAACCTTATGAAAAACAAAAAAGCCGGATATGTGATCACCGGACAGTGGGCAAAAAAGGCCTTTGCTGAAGCAAAGATATATGGTGAAGCTGTAGAACTTGCATCATCAGCAGATGAGACTTTCTCATATATTCCGGATTGTTCAGATCTTCCGATAACAGATGATATGGATTATGTATACATATGTGAGAATAATACAATATATGGAACAAAATATAAAAAACTTCCTAATACAAAAGGAAAAGATTTAGTTGCTGATGTATCTTCATGCTTCTTATCAGAGCCTGTTGATGTTTCAAAATATGCAGTTATATATGGCGGAGTCCAGAAAAATATAGGACCTGCCGGTGTAGTTATAGCTATTATCCGTGAGGATCTCATAACAGACAATTGCCTTCCGGGAACACCTACAATGCTTAAATGGAAGACACAGGCAGACAATGATTCACTTTACAATACACCTCCATGCTATGGAATTTATATATGTGGAAAAGTATTTAAATGGCTCAAGAAAATGGGCGGTCTTTCAGTGATGAAAGAAAGAAATGAAGAAAAAGCAAAGATCCTTTATGATTATTTAGACCAGAGCAGACTTTTTAAGGGTACAGTCAGAAAAGAGGACAGATCCCTTATGAATGTTCCTTTTGTTACAGGAGATGCAGATCTTGATGCTAAATTTGTAAAAGAAGCTACAGCCGCAGGCTTTGTAAATCTCAAAGGACACCGTACAGTAGGTGGAATGCGGGCATCTATATACAATGCTATGCCAAAAGAAGGTGTAGAAAAGCTTGTAGGATTTATGAAGAAATTTGAGGAGGAAAATGCATAATGTACAACTATACATGTTTAAATCCAATCGCAGGAGTAGGACTTAACCTCTTTTCGGATGATTATTCAAAAGTTGAAGATATAAAAGATGCGGATGCAGCGCTTGTCAGAAGTGCTGCAATGCATGATATGGAGCTTGGGGATAATGTTCTTGCAGTAGCAAGGGCAGGAGCCGGTGTTAATAATATCCCACTTGATAAATGTGCAGAAAAAGGTATTGTTGTATTTAACACACCTGGTGCTAATGCAAATGGTGTAAAGGAACTTGTTATTGCCGGTATGCTTTATGCATCAAGAGATATTGTAGGAGGAATAGATTGGTGCCTTGCCAACCAGAGTGATGAAAATATTGCAAAAGTGGCAGAAAAACAGAAAAAGAATTTTGCTGGAACTGAAATCTCAGGCAAAAAACTTGGTGTTATCGGACTTGGTGCGATTGGTGTTCTTGTTGCTAACGCTGCTGAACATCTTGGAATGGAAGTGTATGGATATGATCCATATATTTCAGTAAATGCTGCATGGAATCTTTCTGGAAAAGTAAAGCATATAAGCAATGTGGAAGATATTTACAAAGAATGTGATTTTATTACAATCCATGTTCCACTTCTTGATTCTACAAAGAAAATGATCAGTGCTGATGCGATAGCAATGATGAAACCTACTGCGATCATCCTTAATTTTGCGAGAGATCTTCTTGTTGATGAAGAGGCTGTTGTAGATGCACTTGCTGCCGGAAAAATTAAAAAATATGTATCTGATTTTCCTAATACTACAACAGTTGGTGCAAAGGGCTGTATTGTAACACCTCATCTTGGTGCTTCAACAGCAGAATCAGAGGATAATTGTGCGATAATGGCTGTCCGTGAGATCAGAGATTATCTGGAGAATGGAAACATCGTCCATTCAGTAAACTTCCCTGACTGCAGCATGGGTGCATGCACAGCTTCAGGCAGAGTCGGAATCCTTCACAAGAATGTTAAGGGTATGATTGGACAGATTACAACAGCTCTTGCAGAGGCTGATATCAATGTATCTGATCTGACAAACAAGGGCAAGGGTGACTATGCATATTCACTTCTTGATCTTGATTCAGCTATCGATGCTTCTACCGTTGAGAAGCTTTCTGCCATTGACGGAGTGCTCAGAGTGAGAGTTATTAAATAGTGAATTAATATTTGATTTAAATACTGATCCCCCATATTTTATATGGGGGATTTAGTAGGTTATAAGGAAATAACAAATATAGAAAATATATAAGAAATATAAGAGATATATAGGAGATTATATGATCAGACAAATTCTTGGTGAAGTATCAGTGCCGGTTGCAAATACCGAGGTACAGCAGGTTATTGAAAACCCGGGCATTGTAAAGACGTATCTGGAGAAATATATGCCATCGCTTATCAGCTTTCTCGTGCAGCTTGTTGTTGCGATAGTGATACTGCTTATAGGTATTAAGGTGATTAAATCAGTCGTAAAAATAATTAAAAAAGGATTTGATAAAAGCAGAATGGACGCTGCAGTGGCATCATTTCTAGCAAATGTTATTAAATACTTTTTGTATTTTATCCTTGTCATGGCACTGCTTTCGGGATTTGGAGTGGCGACTGGCTCTGTTATAGCGGTTCTTGGCTCTGCCGGACTTACTGTAGGTATGGCATTGCAGGGCAGCCTGTCGAATTTCGCAGGAGGCGTGCTTATTCTTTTGATGAAGCCGTTTAGCGTGGGCGATTACATAGTTGACGGTTCAAGTGGTACAGAGGGCACTGTAAAGGATATAAATCTGTTTTATACAAGGCTTTTGACAATGGATAACAAGATGGTTATGATACCAAACGGAAAGCTTGCTGATTCGTGTATCACAAATGTATCTATGATGGATAAGAGGATGCTTGATTTGAGAGTAACAGTATCCTACAGCACGGATTTAGCATTTGCAAAGAGTGTGCTGGAATCTGTTGTCACATCAGCAGATACTATGCTTCGCGATGAGCCGAGCAATGTGTTTGTGAGTGAGCTGCAGGATTCGGCAATAGAGCTCGGTGCGAGAATCTGGGTGAAGAACGAGGATTACTGGAACACAAAATGGCAGCTTACAGAAGAAATTAAAACAGCATTTGATAAAAATAACATCGAAATTCCGTTTCCGCAGATGGATGTTAATATTCAGAAGAGGAGCATAGACTCTGACTTTTAAAGCCGGATGTTGCAGAAGAACTTGGTTTTCCGGCAGAATGCATAGTTGCAGCAGGAGCAGGGGATAATGCTGCTGCGGCTATTGGAACCGGAACTGTAGGTGCAGGAAAGTGTAATCTTTCTCTTGGAACAAGCGGAACACTTTTCATTACAAGCGACAAATTCGGAGTAGATCCTCACAATGCACTTCATTCATTTGACCATGCGGACGGAGCATATCATTTGATGGGCTGTATGCTTTCAGCCGCAAGCTGTAACAATTGGTGGATGAAAGATATCCTGCATACCGATGACTTTGCAGATGAACAGAAGCCGCTCGATGAGGAAGGAAGACTCGGTGAGAACCATGTGTACTTCCTTCCGTATCTGATGGGTGAACGTTCGCCTCATAATGATCCGTCGGCAAGAGCTTCGTTTATCGGTATGAGCATGGACACAAGCCGTGCTGATATGCTTCAGGCGGTTTTCGAGGGTGTAGCATATGGGCTAAGGGATTCGCTTGAGGTGGCACGAAGTCTTGGAGTGGCACCAGAGCGCACAACAATCTGCGGTGGTGGTGCCAAAAGCCCGCTTTGGCGAAAAATTGTCGCAAACATCATGAATATGAAGGTTGATACCGTAGAGGTAGAGGAAGGACCGGCATATGGCGGTGCAATCCTTGCAGCAGTAGCAGATGGGTGCTTCAATAACGTTGAAGAAGCCACAGCCAAAATAGTAAAGAAAAAAGATACGACAGAGCCTGACCTGGTATTAGTAGAAAAATATGAGCAGGGTTATCAGAAATTTAAAAAATTCTATCCTGCACTAAAAGGGTTATTCTAGAAGAAATGTCACTGCGAAATGCAGTGGCATTTTTTTAGAATTCTAAATCGGGTTGTAAAAATAGGAAAAAAGATATAATATATAAATATATTGGCAGAAGGTTTTAACATTTTATTGGAGGTTTTTATGGCTGACACAAGAGAGGATTTCGAGAAACAGGCTGATGAATACTATGAGGAAGCAAGAGAGTGTTTTGATGATATAAAAGTATCACAGGCTGCGGGTTTACTGCACAATGCGGTAAGCATGTACAAAAAGGCTGAATGTCAGGAAAAAGTGGCAAACAGTCTTAATATGCTGGGTGTTGTATATGCTGCTTTGGGCGATAGCGGGATGTCTATGGATTGTTATATAGAAGCACTGGATATTGCATTGGAAAATGGATACAGTGATATAATCATGCTTTTATATAACAATATAGGCTCTAAATATCAGGAAATAGGCAGACACGATAAAGCTATTGTGTATTTTAAAAAGTCGATCCTGGAACTGAAAAAACTCATAGTACGTGAAAAGAAGTCATACTACAGATGGCTTTTATTCTCAAATCTTAACTTATGTATTTCTTACACCGGAATGGGAGAATATGATCTGGCAGAAAAGTATTTAAATGAGGCACTTGCTTACAGCGAGATCGAAAAAGACCAAGATAGCATCTTTTTTATTGATATAGCACAGGCACAGCTTTTCTGGGATATGGGGCGTGAGGATGAAGTGCGGCAGCATGTAGATGAGCTTGTTGAAGGAGCACTTGCACATGTAGGGGTATCGGACTATGTGCTTGAAATAAAAAACCTGTGCAATCTTTTCATGGAGATGGGAGAATTCGATGCATGGGCTATGGTTGTATCCAGCTTTGAGCGCAATATATCAACAATGGGAAATATATATTACCGGATTTCCTGTGTAGAAATGTGGATGAAATATTACCGTGCGATCGGAGAAGTGGATAAATACAACGAACTTTGCATACAATATGTCAATCTGCATATCGAACAGGAAAATTACCAGACAGAGCGTATGTGCGAGATGATAGACTTAAAGCTTGAACTTCAGGAAAAAGAGTTTGAAAACAAGAAAGTTATGTCTGCAGCTAATACTGACAGGTTGACAGGTTTTGGAAACAGATATATGATGCTGGATGATTTTGAAAATGCGTTTCCGCAATGTACGCAGAATGGTGGCCTTACTATAGGTATAGTTGATATTGATTTCTTTAAAGCATTCAATAAAACCAATGGAAGGATGACAAGTGATGATGCCATAAAAATCATTTCAGATGCAATAAGAAACAGCATAGATGGAGTAGGGCAGGGTTATAGATTTAACGGAGATGAATTCTATCTGATATTGAAAAATACCGACAAAACACAGATAAAAGCTATTGCGGACAGGATAAGTGAGACAGTAAAGAAAAAGAAGATCATAAATCCGGGTTCGAAAATAGATAAATATCTTACAGTTTCGCAGGCTTATATAATAGCTGAGGATCTTGCTGTGCCAGATGAATACGGAAGGGTATTCAACAAGGTTGACACAGCACTTGACAGTGTAAAAGAAAACGGAAGAAACGCATATATAATCGGTACATATTAATCATTGTACATAACTACCTGATTACGGCCATTGTTCTTAGCTTCATAGAGAGCAGTGTCCGCATTTTGGATAGTTTTCTGGTAATCACCACCATCATAGACAGCAACACCTACAGAAATAGTGACTTTTCCAACAGCAAATTTGGTGTTTTCAACCGCTTTGCGGAATGCATCAGCATGTTCAATAAAATTTCCACAGGATTCTTTCATAATTACAACAAATTCTTCGCCACCCCAGCGTATTAACAGTTCGTTTGGGTGTAGGATTGATCTGACGGCATTTGTAACACCTATGAGCACATCATCACCTGCAGTATGTCCATAGGTATCATTTATCAATTTAAATTTATCAAGATCATATATTGCAATAGCAATGGGAGTATCAGCGGTATTTTTAAATAGGTGCTTCTCATCCGTGAGAGAAGATATTATGTTGCGGTTGTATGCACCTGTAAGCACGTCATGGCGCAGATGATCTTCTAATTTTAATTTCATATCCATCTGATCACGATAGGTCTTTTCGATAATTACATCAAATATAAATATTCCCATATATAGAGGAATGCCGAGTAAAAACATCATGGCAAAATCAGGATAGTGTATGAAAGGTTCTGCAATAGAGATATCTAAAAACAATAGTCCATGACCTATAAAAGCCAATTTAAGGGGTGCAGCAATTCCTAAAACTAAAAATATAAAATTTATAATGATAAAACCTACACAAGCAAATCTTAAGTCATCCAGAAAATAGCATGCCCAGATAGTACACCACATTACACAATGAGCAACGAAATAACTCATGGGAACCATGATCCTAAAAGAATTTGTTTTATGGTTAAGTATCATAAATATGGTAAATGGCAGAAGTATGGAAAATCTTGGAATAAGTGTGGTAAGTTCAAATCTCCCGAAAAGATAACAATCGGATAAATAATATCCGATTGAAAGAATGCTGACAGCTATTATCATACATGTGTTTATAGTTCTATAATATTCAAATTTTGATTGATAGTATTTGTTTTTGTTCATTAAATCCCCCTGATATTCTGCAAAAAAATTCACATATGCAAAATACTCTGTGACTATTATACTATATGGGGACGCATATTACAATACAGACTAAAAAAATAAAGAAGCGAAATATGACGATAAATAAGCAAAAGAAAATAAAACAAAATAAAAACTATCACAGCCGGAGGGAAGTGGCGTGATAGTTTTTATTTAATAGTGTTTTGGTTTTTAACTATATGATTAAATAGGAAAATATGAAAAATGATTATTTAACATAATCTTTAACAGAGGAATAAATTCCTTCTGCGTTGAGACCGTATTTCTCAAGAAGAGCAACAGCTGGACCGGATTCACCGAAGCAATCCTGGATACCTATTGTCTTAACAGGAGTTGGAGCTTTACGTGAAAGTACTTCACAGACAGCTGAACCAAGACCTCCTATTACAGAATGCTCTTCGACAGTTACAACCTTTCCACATTCTTTGGCAGCTGAAACGATAAGATCTTCATCGATCGGCTTTATAGTATGGATGTTTATAACTTTAGCATTTATTCCATCAGCAGCCAGCTTTTCAGCAGCAGCTAATGATTCTGAGACACAAAGTCCTGTAGCAATAATTGCAACATCTGAGCCTTCACGGAGAGTTACACCTTTACCGATCTCGAATTTATAATCAGGATTATCGTTGATCACAGGAACGGCAAGACGGCCAAATCTCATATATACAGGACCATCGTGTTCATAAGCAGCTTTTACGGCAGCTTTTGCCTCAACATCATCACTTGGGTTTAAGATGACCATGCCAGGAATTGTGCGCATGAGGGCAATATCCTCATTACACTGGTGTGTGGCACCATCTTCACCAACAGAGATACCGGCATGTGTAGCACCGATTTTTACGTTGAGGTGTGGATATCCTACGGAGTTACGAACCTGCTCGAAAGCACGTCCGGCAGCAAACATTGCAAATGAACTTGCAAATGGGACTTTTCCTGTGGTTGAAAGTCCGGCTGCTATACCTATCATATTACACTCTGCGATACCACAATCTATATGACGCTCTGGAAATTCTTTTTTGAATATAGCAGTCTGTGTTGCGGCTGCAAGATCAGCGTCGAGTACATATACGTTGTCATGTTCTTTGGCAAGCTCTACGAGAGCGTTTCCGTAGCTGACACGTGTAGCGATTTTCTTTACTTCTGACATAATGCTTCACCTACTTTCTCGAGATCTGCCATTGCAATGGCGTATTCCTCGTCATTTGGAGCCTTTCCGTGCCATCCGACCTGGTTTTCCATGAAAGAAACACCTTTGCCTTTTATTGTTTTTGCGATTATACAAGTTGGCTTATTTTTCACATTTTTTGCTACTTCAAATGCTTTTATTATTTCTTCAATGTCATGTCCATTTATATTTATAACTTGAAATCCAAAACTTCTAAATTTTTCTTCTATTGAATATGGATCTATAACATCTGCAATTTTACCATCTATTTGTAAATTATTATTATCTACAATCACACATAAATTATCCAATTTATAATGTGCTGCTGCCATTGCAGCTTCCCAGACTTGTCCTTCTTCTATTTCTCCATCTCCAAGTATACAATATACTCTATAGTCTTTCTTATCTAATTTTCCTGCAATTGCCATTCCATTTGCTGCTGATAGTCCTTGACCTAAAGAACCTGTTGTCATATCAACTCCGGGTATTTTTCTCATGTCTGGATGTCCTTGCAATTTTTTACTTATTTTCCTAAAATCTTTTAATTTTTCTTCCTCAAAAAATCCTCTGTTTGCTAAACAACTGTATAATGCTGGTGAACAATGACCTTTTGATAATATTAATCTGTCTCGTTCTTCCCAGTTTGGTTCGTTTTCATTAATATTTAATTCATTAAAATATAATACTGTTAAAATATCAGCAACTGATAAAGATCCTCCCGGATGTCCTGATTGCGCTTGATATACTTCTTCGATTATTCCTCTTCTAACTTTTTTAGCTATGTTTTTTAGTTCTTCTACATTTGTTATTTTTCCCAAAATTCCACACTCCTGTCTTTATTCTAAGAGGGACAGGTCAAAACCTTCCCAATTTATTTTATGTCGTTTTCCGACTAAACAATGAGAAAACTTTAACCTGTCCCCCGGTTAGTTTTTTAATTATCCCCGCTTTAGCCGTCAGATGTGTTGAATTTTTAAGGACCTGCTCCTAAAAACAGGTGGGTGCCTACCTAAATATTCCTGGGCTTCTTACTACATAATTGTGTAAGCATGCACGCCATAACTAGAGTTTGGCCCCTCTTAATGTGTGTTGGTTCTAAAAATTCTGTCTATACGCACTACGCAGGGTGTTATTTACTTTTAACTATTTGTATTTTATCATATAGTTTTTTTACTATCAAATCAATTATTGGTTAAAAAATACTTATTAACTCTCTATATATATGTTTATCTTATTTTTTCAAATTTATTCTCATTTAATCGCAATTTTTCATTATTTGATTTTTATTTTTTATTATGATATCATTATTGATATTATTTTTAATCATTTACATAACATATAATAATATACAGAAAAATTGTAATAAACTTCCTAGTAATATAAATAAATGAAATATTGAATGCATCCATTTATGTTTTTTTCCTAATCCATATAATATCGCTCCAACTGTATATGCTATACCTCCTGAAACTAGCAATATTAATCCATTTATTCCTAATATTTCTGGTAATAAATTAACTTTAAAAATTATACACCATCCCATCAATAAATAACAAATCATTGAAAATATCTTATATTTTTTTATATCAATAGAATTTAATACAATTCCTAATATTGCAAGTCCCCATATAATTCCAAAAATAAACCATCCAGATGCAGGTTCTACACTGCGTATACTACATAAAGCAAATGGTGTATATGAACCTGCTATTAATAAAAATATTGAGCAATGGTCTAAAATTTGAAATACTTTTTTCGCCTTTCTTTCTGGCTTCAATCCATGATATATACTTGACATTGTGTATAATATTATCATTGTTACACCATAAATTGCACCACTTACAACTCCATATCCATTACCATGTACTGCCGCAAACACAACACATAAAACAAGTGCTACAATTCCTAATGCTCCTCCAACAATATGTGATGTCATATTAAATATTTCTTCTCCTTTAGTATATTTGGGAAGTACTCTATCTTTTAATTTTATTCTTTTCATTTTGTGTATTCCTTTCAAAACATATATTTTTTTATATTTTGTTTTTTACTTTTGTTATTATACCACAATATTTTGTATTCTAAAAGAATTATTTTAAAGTTTTATTCTTTTATTTCTTCTGCTAATTTTTTTATTGCTTTTGTTTCTATTCTTGAAACATATGAACGTGATATTCCCATCATTTTTGCAATTTCATTTTGTGTTTTTGGTTTATTCCCACCTAAACCAAATCTTAATTCTAATATATTTTTTTCTCTTTCTTTTAACAATGTTTTCATTTTTTCATATAATATTTTTATTTTCATTTTTATATCTACTTCTTCTTCAATATTTCTCTCACTATTTTCTAGAACTTCTTGTAGAGTAACTACATTGTCATCTTTGTCTTTTCCTATTGGCTCATTTAAATATACTTCTGCTCCAAGTTTTTTTGTGGCTCTTAAATGCATTAATATTTCATTATCTATACATCGAGATACATATGTGGAAAGCCTAGAACCTTTTTCTATATTAAAACTTTTTACACCTTTTATTAATCCTATTGTTCCTATTGATATTAAATCATCTTGATCAACTTTTGAATTACTATACTTTTTAGCAACATGTGCCACTAACCTTAAGTTTCTTTCAATTAATATATTTCTTGCTTCTTCATCACCATTTGCCATTTGTTCTAAATAATTTTTTTCTTCTTCTGCTGATAATGGTTCTGGAAATAAATTTCCACTTTGAATATATCCGAACAGCAAATACTGCTGTTTTTAAAAATCCCAAAAAGCTATAAATCCCTGTAATATAAAGTGCTGATATCATAGTTGCACCTCCACATTTTTCATTATTCACATATTGCAATTATATGAACTAAAAAAAATAAAGTGCCTGACCTAATTGATAATATTTTTTAGTATTTTTATTTCTTTGTCTTCATATATTTTTATTATGGAGGTATTATATATGCATTTCATAATTTCATGTTTTAAAGGTATTGCAATAGGTGCTGGAGCTATTTTGCCTGGAATTAGTAGTGGTGTTTTTTGCGTAATTTTTGGTATATATGAAAAATTATTAAACAGCATTTTATACTTTTTTAAAGACATAAAAAATAACTTTAAATTTTTGCTTCCAATTGTTGTTGGAGTCTTTATTGGCGTTTTAATTTTTAGCAATTTTTTAAATTACTTTTTTATTAATTTTCCTATTCAAACAAAATCTATCTTTATAGGACTAATTTTGGGATGTATTCCTCCTTTAATAAAACAATGTAATTCAAAAACACCTTTTAAAATTACGAATTTATTATTTTTATTAGTTTCTTTTTCTATTGGAATTTTAAGTGTGTTTTTAGAAAATTCATTGTCTATTAATTATGGAATTACTAATTTTGATTTTAAATATTTAATTTTATCTGGTTTTATAATGTCAATTGGCATTATTGTTCCAGGTGTTAGTAATACTATAATTTTAATGCTTATGGGAGTCTATCCAACTTATTTAAATTCTGTTTCAACATTATATTTTCCAGTTTTAATACCTATGGGAATAGGCATTTTCTTTGGTTCTGTTCTTTTTATGATATTAACCAAATTTTTATTGGAACATTTTTACTCCAAAACATTTTATAGTATTATAGGATTTTCTTTAGGTTCTATTTTTGTACTATTACCTAATATTTCTTCAATAACTGAAATAATATTATCTATTTTATGTATGTTTTTAGGTTTTACTATTTCTTCCCTTTTTCAAACTACAAAATAATATTGTTCTGTGTTAAAATATAAAATAAATCCTAATATTTTTTATATTAGGATTTATTACTTTGCTTTAACAACAAACATTTTTATTTTTTTCTTCTTATTATCCAATCTTTTTTACATTCAATTGGTAATTTAATTTTTACTTTTTGTCCTTTTACTCCTGGACTTATTGCACCTATTTCTTCATTTGTATCAATATCATATAATTTTTCTATTTTAAATTCAACTGGTTCTATTTGATTTGGAATTAAAATTTCTAAAATATCCCCAACTGATAATTTATTTCTGATTTCTACTACATACAAATCGTTTTCTAGATTTTCAACTACCTTTGCTCCAAATTCATATTGTTCATTATATTGTTTTCCAGCATATTCTTGGATATCTTTATTTTTTCTATCATTAAAATAAAATGTTGTTAGTCCTCTTGTTTTTACTTTTTCTAATTCTTTTAAATATTTTGTATAATTATAATTTTCTGGATCTTTTTCATAATCATCTATTGCATTTCTATATGCATTTATTACACTTGCTAAATAATATTCTGTTTTTAATCTTCCTTCAATTTTTAAACTATCTACACCCATGTCAATTATTTCTGGAAGTTCTTTAATTAGACACAAGTCTTTTGATGAAAATATACTTGTTCCATATTCACTTGTCTCTATTGGCATATATTCTCCTGGATTATTTCTTTCTTCAGCATACAAATTATATGACCATCTACAACTTTGAGCACAATCTCCTAAGTTTGCACTTCTACAAGCTAAGAAATCACTTAAAAAACATCTTCCCGAAAAGGCAAAACATATTGCTCCATGGACAAATATTTCTACTTCCATTTCTTTTGGTTTATTTTCCATTATGTATTTTAATTGTTCTTTGTTCATTTCTCTTGCCATTATCATTCTTTTGGCACCATTTTTGTACCAAAAGTTTGCTGCATGTAAGCTTACAATATTTGCTTGTGTACTAACATTTATTTTTACATTTGGTGCATATTGTTTTAATATTTCCATTACTCCACCATCTGCTGCTATAATTCCATCTGGTTTTAGTTCTTCTAATTTTTTTGCCATTTCAATTATTTCGTCATATTTATCATCCCAAGCAAATATGTTTAATGTTACATATACTTTTTTTCCTATACTATGTGCATATTTTATTGTTTTTTCTAAATCATCATCTTGCATGTCAGCTCTTGTTCTAAGTGATAATGATGATGTTCCTGCATATACTGCATCTGCTCCATACAAAAATGCTATTTTTGCTTTTTCAAAAGACCCTGCTGGTGCTAATAATTCTGGTTTATTCATTTTTTCTTGAATGATATATTTTAGAATTTAATATATCATATGCTCCCTTCTTTGATAAAATTCTTTTTACATTTTAACATAAAGTTACTACTTTAGCAATAATCAAATGCTTAAAATCCATCTTACAATTTGCTTTTTTAAATAATAATATTCCTCTTTTTCAAATTGCATATTAGCTATACAATATCTTTGACTTGCTATATGTGAACACAAAATACATTCATGCAAATTATTAGCATCTTGTATAAAAAATGAATTACTAATTTTTTTAGAACATATCACATTATAACTATTACTACATTCTGAAGAATCATCTACTCTAAGGCAAAAATTAGAATTTCCAGTCCTTTGACATGCTATTATATTGTTGCAATTTCCACATCCATCTGAAAAAATCACATTTTTAGAATCTCTACAATCTGTGCTTCTATATGCATTTTCACATCTATATAAAGGATCACATGCACTTACATTTATACAGTCATATATTCTTTCTGATGTCATATAGTTAATTTTTTGCCATATTTCTATTAATTCTTTCAAATTTTCAAACTTTTGTCTTTTTAATAACCAACTATTCTTTTCATCATATTTTCTCATATTATCTTGTGTTATATACTTTTCAAAGTTATTTACAACTGACCATGTCTCAACCCCTGTTATTCCATCCTTAACTTTTTTAGGTAGTTTGACATCAAACGCAAATTTTTCTAGCACCTGATCTATTGTAAAAAAACTTTCTTCTTTGAATATTGTGTCTAATGTAACCTTTATTATTTGATAAATTTGTTTTTCATCCATTATTATATAACTCCTCTCTAGAGGTAGATTGTGATTGCATTATTGTTTTCAGATCTATATCTCCTTTAAAATTAATTATATTTATACGTTTATTTTCATTATTTGTCTTATTTTCTCTTTTCATTATATTGGTACTTAAGATTTGATTTACAATTACTTTTGGCATTGGTGTAAAATCTAATGTTTTGGCTTTAAATGCTGATAATATTTTTCCATGGCTACTAATTCTAATAATTAATTCCCTATTATTTAATTGCATCAATATTTTATTTTTTGATATTTTACTATTAGCTGGTAATTCCATTTGTAATGTCCCAGATAACGTCATCGCGTCAATTTTAGATAATCTAAAAATATAATAATTTATAATATTAGCAAATATTGACGTTTGCAATTCTTTACTTATTTGATTAAAATATTGTTGTGTTAATATCAATGATAAATTGTATTTTCTAGCTTCTGATAAAAATCGTCTTAATATTGAATTTTCTACTATTGAAACTTCATCAACTATAAATATAACATGTTCCTTAAATGCATATGATTGTACTAATTGCATCATTTGTTGCATTATAAAACCAGATATTGTTTTTGTTGTTTTTTCTCCTAATGCTATCTGATTTAATGAAAAAACACTAAGAAAATTTTGTTTTATTATATTTTCTAAGTTTTCTAAATTTTCTTGACATCTAAACACTTCTAGCTCTTGCATTTCATCTACAAATGATAATATTGGTGAAATTGCTTCTTGATAAGATTTTGTTTTTAATTCATTAAAATCTGTTAAAAAAAATTCTACAACATTATCAGGTAGTTCTCCATATTCATTTTCTAATAGTTTATTTCTATATTCTAAATTTAATAATAATTTTCTTAATGTTGTAAAATTAAATTTGTCTTTTTGTAATAATAACATTATGCTATATCTTAATACTCTCTCTAATTTGGAATTATATATCTCTGATAACAAATTTTTGCACAATTCTAATATTAATTCTGTTGAAGTTTTAATATTAAATTTTGAATTTACAAATAAATCCAAACTATTTTCTATTGTTTCAAAATTTAATATTTTAGAATCTTCTAATCCTCCTATATCTTTTTCAATTGAGGCATGTGGATCTATTAAAACAATTTTATATTTTTCTTCATGTCTTTCATTATAAATCTTTACTTTTTCTATAAAATGACTTATAAACTTTGATTTTCCCGTTCCACTGGCTCCTATTATTATTGAATGCCTATCAAAATCATAATTTTCCAAATTCAAATAATAATTTTCTGATAAATAAGGAAATGCATCTATTTTTGCTATTGAATCAATATTTTCACATCTCATTACATTTATTGATTTTTTTATATTTAAATATTGGCTTGATTCTTTACTATAAAAAAATCTGCTTTGTTTTGAAAAATCAGCACTTAATAATTTGAATGGTATGCTAAAAATTCCTCTTCTTTTAACTATTTGATTATTTTTATTTAAAAAATAGAAATATGTAAAGCTTACAAAATTGTCTCTTTTGTATGGTATTATTTCTATTTTAGTTAATGTTAAATTTCTAAAGTATTTTATTTCATTTTTATCGTATAAATCAAAAATATTTTGTTCATTATTTCTAGTAAAATACGGTATTATATAGTTTCTAATTTTATATTCATCTTCATAATTTTTTTTAACTTCAATTTGTTTTATTAAAAATTTTGATTGTCCATTTATTATTGTTGGTAAAGTTTTATTTGTCTCAATATAATATTGAACTTTATTTAATTTTATTCTTACATAAATAGTCCATTTTTTTAATAGTCCATTTAGATTTGATATTGCATATATTAAGTTTATCCAATCTTTTTCATTAATGTTATCATCTGTTATAAAAATTTCTGATATATATCTTTTCATATTAATTCCTCATATAAATTTTTAATATAAAAATATTATCATATTTATAAAAAAATAACTGACTTTTCTTAATAAAAAAAGTCAGTTATTTCTCTTCTATTGGAACCAAAAAATCTGTTATTCTGTCATGATAGTATTCTAATTCTGGTAATTCTTTTAACTCAATATTTAAACTTAATATAAAATATTTATAAAACTCCTGTGTCATTTTCTGAATATCTTTAGAATTCATATTAGGAATTCTAAATTTCAAATATTTACTTTTATGAACCTTATATTTATGCAGTTCCTCTATTTTTTTATTATACAGAATCCAATATTCACATTTATCACTATTAAATCTATCTTCATATACAGTCATCCCATAATCCGCTCTTCCATATTTTTTTGAATATTTCTTATCCATTTCTTTCCAAAAATCAACTGCATCACTTTTTATTTTATTTTTTGTCGTCCTTATTCCATTGCCATATAAAGTTAATTCTTCCATTTCTACAATACTATATTCGAAATTTGGTTGCTCTATTTTGACTTCAGAAAATACTATTTTAGGATACACTTTCAAATTTGTATGATTCTTTTTTACTTCACTCGGTTTAACTCCATAAAACTTTTCAAATGCTCTGGAAAAAGCTGTTGCACTATCATATTGATATTTAATTGCTATATCAATAATTTTTGAATTTTGCGTACATAAGTCTATACCTGCATTTGAAAGTCGCCTTTTTCGAATGTACTCAGCTATTGGTATATTACAAATCATTGAAAATATCGTTCTCATTGTATATTCATTTACTCCTAAAATTTTAGCCAAATTTGCATATTCAATTTTTTCTTCTAAATTATTTTCTATATAATCTAAAACTTGATTCATACTATGATATATATTCACCATATCTTACCTCTATAAGTTATTAATTATTTTTGTGATTGCTAGTCCATCTCCAACTTCTAAAATTTCGGTTTCTAAATTTGGATTTTCTGTTGTTTCTTTTATATATTCTCTTAAATTCCTTACAGCTGTACGTTGTTTATGTTTATTGTAATCACTAAGTACATAACCTTTGTATAAAATGTTATCTGCAAATATATATCCTGTTGGTTTTAACATACGCAATGCTTCTTTTAAGAAAAATGGATATTTTCCTTTTGCTGCATCTATAAATACCGCATCATATTTTTCATTTATTGTTGGTAATATTTCTACTGCATCACCTTCAAAAATATTTATTTTTTTATCTACTTCTGCTCTTTTTATATTTTCTTTAGCTTCTTTTACTCGGTCTGTTTCTCTTTCTATTGTGTCAATTTCTCCATTTTCTGCTAAAAACTCTGAAAAGCATATTGCTGAATATCCAACAGCAGTTCCAATTTCTAACATCCTAGTTGGCTTTTCATTTTTTAAATATTTTTCAATTACTTCTAAAGTATCATCCATAATAATTGGTATATGATCTTCTAATGCTTTTTGTTTTATTTTTTCTAATTCTATATAATTCATTTTTTACTTTCCTTTTAATAATTTTAAAAAATCAATATATATTATTGGCATAAAGCAAATAATATATATTGATTTTTTGTAACTATTTATTAGCTCTTCTAGCCATTCTTTCTCTTTCCTTTGTATCAAGGATTTTCTTTCTTAAACGTATTGATTTTGGTGTTACTTCAACTAATTCATCATCTTGGATAAATTCAATTGCAGCTTCTAATGACATTTGGATTGGTGGAACTAAACGAAGTGCTTCATCAGATCCTGATGCTCTAGTATTTGTCAAGTGTTTTTCTTTACATACATTAATACTTAAATCTTCTCCTCTAGAATTTAGACCAACTATCATTCCTTCATATACATCTACACCAGGTCCTATGAATAAATCACCTTTGTCTTGTGCATTATATAATCCATATGTAATTGATTTTCCAGCTTCAAATGCTACTATTGTTCCTCTAACACGTGCTTGAATATCTCCTTTATATGGTTCATATGAATTAAATACGTGGTTCATTGTTCCTACACCTTTTGTGTCTGTTAAGAATTCTGTTCTATATCCTATTAATCCTCTTGCAGGTATTTTGAATTCAATTTTTGTATGTCCATCTTCAGCTGGTTCCATGTTTGTCATTTCAGCTTTTCTTCTACCTAATTTTTCAATGACATTTCCAACACAATCATCTGGTACATTTACAACTAAATCTTCTATTGGTTCACATTTAACTCCATCAATTTCTTTTATAATAACTTTTGGACGTGATACTAAAAGTTCAAATCCTTCTCTTCTCATTGTTTCAATTAATACAGATAAATGTAATTCTCCTCTTCCTGATACTTCAAAAGAATCTGCTGAATCTGTTTCTTTTACTCTTAAAGATACATTTCTTTCTAGTTCTTTAAATAATCTATCACGAATATGTCTAGATGTTATAAATTTTCCTTCTCTTCCTGCAAATGGTCCATTATTTACACTAAATGTCATAGATACTGTTGGTTCATCAATATCTACAAATGGTATTT
>OFSD01001226.1_pt1 | contig 18669 bp, 9 predicted proteins | sample 1543191 | NCBI WGS metagenome assembly OFSD01 (sample SAMN04209221, study PRJEB22552) | human gut metagenome | biome: gut; material: feces | host: Homo sapiens | place: USA: Oklahoma
TTTTTATTGCTTATTATCCGCACCCAAAAAGTTGCATTTATAAGTTGAACTCAAGTGAGATAATACACTGGGTTCAACAAAGATCAATATAGGATAGGGATGCTATTGACTGCTTTTCGTTTCGTTTTGTCAACGACCTTTGCATATTGCATGGTGGTTCCGATATCGGTATGTCCCAATATCTCCTTGACGGTATAGATGTCAACCCTGGAATTCAGCAACAGAGTTGCGCAGGTGTGTCTTGATACATGAAATGTGATGTGTTTGTCGATACCGGAATCCGATACCCACTTTTTCAATACTTTGCGAATTGTCGATTCCTTCGGTAGATCGAAAACCGAATCTGTCTCTGTATTCTCTCTCTTGGAAGGAAGAACCGATATTGCGTTTTCGGACAAAGGAACGTAATTCTCAACCTTTGTTTTTTTCTGCCGAAAGTTGATATAGGTTTCATTATTGGTCGTCACCACCTCTTTCCATATTAGTTTTTGAACATCCGAAATTCGTAATCCGGTAAAACAGCAAAACAAAAATGACCTCTTGACCATCTCTTTCGGACATGGGGTTTGAATCAATCTCTTCAACTCTTCTTCCGTCAGGTGTTCCTTGTGGGGTAGAACCATTCGGGGAGGATCGACCGATTTGGTCGGATCGGATGTCACCAGTTCATCCTTGATTGCCTGATGGATGATTATTTTGAGACTGGTGTAGATGTTGTGTTGGGATGATGATTTCAATACCTCACCACTTGTCCTTGCAATTGCTGTCGACAGGTATTGTACGAATCCTTTAACATAACGGATGTCAATATCTTGCAGTGCAATCTTATCCCCATGATATTTTGTCAAATGGTAAACCAGAGTGTCGAAAGTTCCCTTGATTCCGATTCTTCCCTGTTTCAGTTTGTTTGCGGCAACCAGTTGTATATACTCTATCAGATTGACATCCGGTTTTTCCGTTGCAAATCCGTATTTGTTGTTGAACAGTTCGATCGTTCTCCGGGATTTGATTGCAATTGCCAGTCGGAGTGTTTGTTCGTTTTTGAGTCGGTCTGCTTTTGTCCGTTCCGGAATGAGATACAGACGCAAAAATTCGTACCGACGTTTTCCTTTGAAATAAATGTCGAGGTAGAGGGATTCTCCTGATTGGGTTGCTTTCCTGCGTAATCTTATGACTTCTTTTTCTTTCATATGCCATTATTTTAAAATTCATAGATTATATTCGAGGAAAAACAAAACGATTCGATTCTGCCGCAACTTTTTTCGATTTTTCGAGTAACAAGCAAGTAACAAGCAAGTAACAAAACAAGGGAACCATCGAGTAACAAACGAGTAACAGAATGCAACCAAAGAAGAGCAGACAAAGACCGTCTGTCAGCAGGTTGTCCGTTGATTCATAAAATATTGACATTGAATTGTTGCCGGTTTCTGCCCATGTATGTTTGTGGATGTGCTGCCGGGATTCTTTGGAAAATAAGTATAAATGCGTATCCTTGTGGAATAAAAAACGGCTACTTTTGAATGCCGATTCCGTTTTATGTATACTTTTGTGCGTCCAAAACGGAAAAAAGAGACACAAACTCATAATTACAAGACAAATATGGTTGATATTTTTGCACGCCTCGAGAAAAATGCGGGCGGACCGATCGGTCAGTACATGTCGTACGCCCACGGTTATTATGCCTTTCCCAAACTCGAAGGCGACATCGGTCCCCACATGGTTTTCCGGGGCAAGAAGATGCTCAACTGGAGCCTGAACAATTACCTCGGACTGGCCAATCACCCCGAAGTGCGCAAGGCCGACGCCGAAGGCGCCGCGCAGTTCGGCATGGCGGCCCCGATGGGCGCCCGCATGATGAGCGGACAGACCGTTTACCACGAGCGTCTGGAGCGTGAACTGGCTGCGTTTGTCGGCAAGGAGGATGCCTTCCTGCTCAATTTCGGTTACCAGGGCATGATCTCGATCATCGACTGCCTGCTGACCCCCCGCGACGTGGTCGTCTACGATGCCGAGGCGCACGCCTGCATCATCGACGGACTGCGCCTGCACAAGGGCAAACGCTTCGTTTTCGGACATAACGACATGGAGTCGCTGCGCCTGCAGTTGCAGCATGCCACGGATCTGGCCGAGGAGCAGAACGGTGGCGTGCTGGTGATCACCGAGGGCGTGTTCGGCATGAAGGGCGACCTGGGCAAGCTCGACGAGATCGTGGCGCTGAAGAAGGATTTCCAGTTCCGTCTGCTGGTGGACGACGCCCACGGCTTCGGTACGATGGGCCCGGGCGGTCGCGGCACGGCGGCGCATTTCGGCGTTGTCGACGGCGTGGACGTGCTCTTCAACACCTTCGCCAAGTCGATGGCCGGGATCGGCGCTTTCGTGAGCGGTCCCCGCTGGCTGATCAACCTGCTGCGCTACAACATGCGTTCGCAGCTTTACGCCAAGTCGCTCCCGATGCCGATGGTGATCGGCGCGCTGAAGCGTCTGGAGCTGATCCGCAACCACCCCGAATTCCAGGAGAAGCTCTGGGAGAACGTCCGTGCGCTCCAAAGCAGCCTGAAAGAGAACGGGTTCGAGATCGGTGTGACCAACTCGCCGGTGACGCCCGTCTTCCTGAAGGGCGGCATTCCCGAGGCCACGAATCTGGTCGTGGACCTGCGCGAGAACCACGGTATTTTCTGCTCGATGGTGGTTTATCCCGTGATTCCGAAGGGTGAGATCATCCTGCGTATCATCCCGACGGCGGTGCATACGCTGGAGGATGTGAAGGTTACGATTGAGGCTTTCAAGGCCGTTCGCGAGAAACTCGAAACCGGCGTATACGCTTCGATGCCCATTCCGGCACGTGCCGACGAAGGGTTTATGGTCCGCTAAAGGCGGTTTCCGATACGGATGTCCCCGGCTTTGCGGCCGGGGACATTTTGTTTTTGACAAAAGTAGCCGAAAAATTTTGCAGAATAAATTTTTCATTTTATATTTGCAGTCCCGAAACGCAGGAAACGAAGTTTTCCCGGGGCGGAGAAGATAGCTTTTGCGGAAATAGCTCAGTTGGTAGAGCGCAACCTTGCCAAGGTTGAGGTCGCGGGTCCGAGTCCCGTTTTCCGCTCACGACAAACGAGTGATAATCAATGAATTATCGCTCGTTTTTCTTTTTCTACCGTGTGTTACAGATGTCCGTTGTGTAACACAAAATGCCTTGAAATCGCCGTTTGTGATACAGAGTGTGATACATAAAATCGTGCACTACTGTCCCGTAAAAGCGGGCAAGTCGGTCTTTGAAATAGTTGAAACATAGTCTATTAGAAGTAATTTTTCATGTGCGACGATTTGAATTTGTAATTTTGCAGCCCATAAAGGGACTGCTCTATGAACAAAGACAAATATGTATTCGCTCAATTGGTTGCATTTCTCGACAACAACAAGTTCCGTCACCTGGTTGACAAGTATGATGGGAACAGGTATGTCAAGAACTTCACCTGCTGGAATCAGCTCATGGCACTCATGTTCGGACAACTCTGTAACCGTGAGAGCCTGCGTGATGTTGTCGTTGCATTGGAGACTCACCAATCCAAATGTTATCACCTTGGAATGGGGCGTAATCCAATAGCGAAAACGACATTTGCCACTCGAAATTCTACATCAAACCACAACTATCCTCGCGCTGCCGTTAAGGACGGCCGAGTTGTATCTTATCGAAATTCTACATCAAACCACAACACGCCTTTGCTCTTCTCCGTGTAGATCATCGTTGTATCTTATCGAAATTCTACATCAAACCACAACCAATCGTCGCAGTTACCTGTTGCATCATCGGTTGTATCTTATCGAAATTCTACATCAAACCACAACAAGGCGCGGTATAATATCCCGGACGAGTTGTTGTATCTTATCGAAATTCTACATCAAACCACAACTTACCCAAGGGCACAAAAAGAGTCGCCTGAGTTGTATCTTATCGAAATTCTACATCAAACCACAACGGCCTCAACGGCCAAGGCGCGGATAACCTCGTTGTATCTTATCGAAATTCTACATCAAACCACAACTCATTTCATCTGTCATTGCTGCCTTGGCCAGTTGTATCTTATCGAAATTCTACATCAAACCACAACCCGCCCTTGCCAACGTTGCTGCCGCTAATGGTTGTATCTTATCGAAATTCTACATCAAACCACAACATCAATCGTGAACTTTCAGACGGGAAACAGGTTGTATCTTATCGAAATTCTACATCAAACCACAACTTCGAGCGAGGTTTTGCACGCGGGATTCGGTTGTATCTTATCGAAATTCTACATCAAACCACAACACCGAACCAACGTACGTTGCGGGATTTACGGTTGTATCTTATCGAAATTCTACATCAAACCACAACAATGCTCGTCGCCAGTGGCGTTTCCAGCAGGTTGTATCTTATCGAAATTCTACATCAAACCACAACTTATTTCGTCTATTGTTGCCGCACTGGCCGGTTGTATCTTATCGAAATTCTACATCAAACCACAACGCCTTGGCCACTCCTTTAAACATGCGTTTTGTTGTATCTTATCGAAATTCTACATCAAACCACAACTGCTCTACCATTGGGGATTGTGTCCCGGCTGTTGTATCTTATCGAAATTCTACATCAAACCACAACCATGTGGATTCGAAGCCGCTGCTGCGTTCGGTTGTATCTTATCGAAATTCTACATCAAACCACAACTAAAATTATTTTGAAAGTCAGTGCAAAAACGTTGTATCTTATCGAAATTCTACATCAAACCACAACATCGCTGCTCTGATCTCGTATCCGAATTTGTTGTATCTTATCGAAATTCTACATCAAACCACAACATTGCAGCCCTGATTTCGTATCCGAATTTTGTTGTATCTTATCGAAATTCTACATCAAACCACAACCTGATACTGCTGCGAAGCGTTCGGCTAAAAGTTGTATCTTATCGAAATTCTACATCAAACCACAACCCGCCGTCGCCAATGTTGCTGCTGCTAATGGTTGTATCTTATCGAAATTCTACATCAAACCACAACTTTTAGCTGCTTCGGCAAATTTCACGCTGTGTTGTATCTTATCGAAATTCTACATCAAACCACAACGTCGGGCCTCATATTGATTGATAAAGTGTTACTTACGGGCTGTCTGCCACTATAAAAATACGATCGGGTGTTCCGACGAAGCCAGTTTGATGCATTTTCCGTATTTCAAAGAACGAAAATAACGATTTATCAGAAAAATTCCAATTGTTGCGGAATTTCCGGTTTTGCTCGTTCGCTTTTACCCCAAAAATTTAATATGTCTCCATACTGTTTGTCCGTTACAGCAAGAATACTTGTAAATCCTGTCGGAGGCATCGATCGTCGAACCCGCTTAATGTGAACCTGCATATTCTCCTTCGATGCACAATGGCGCACATAGACTGAATACTGCATCATTGTGAAACCATCTTTTTCCAACGCCTTGCGAAATTGCGCCGCATGACGTCGTTCCGTTTTTGTATTGGTTGGCAAATCAAAAAAGACAAACAACCACATGATTCGATAAGCATTCAAGCGTACTTCTGACATTCGACTACTCCAATAAAGGATATGCAATCTTTTTTTGGGTTCCAGCAAAGCATTTAGCCAGGGAAGAGGCTGAAAACATAAGTCCTACTTCGAGAGGTCGCACAACCTTGTCGAAACGAGTATCGACAAACAGGAGCCGCAACAGTTCGCCTTTCACCTTTTTGGTCAGTTGTGTATTCCCGTTTCTGTAAAGTTGGCAGACCAATTCGTCGACATACGGTCGATAGGGTTCCATTACGTCATCGGCCAGCGGAAAGGAGTTGTAACGATTCCGATGGAAGATCCCGAATGCTGGGAACAGTCCGGAGCCCATGATCGCACGGGCCACGGCGGCTCGCAGGATCGTATAGCCGTAATTGAGCAGGTTGTTGGGCGGCGAACCTTCGCGGGAACGGTAAAATTCGGCACCGAACAGTTCTGACCAGTAGATTCTCGCTGCTATGCCCTCCCGGTTGTCGGCGTCGGCGCTCTTGACATTCATGTAGCAGGGTTTCAGTTTGTCTCCGTCATATCCCAGCTTCCGCAGCAAGGCAGCCTGGTTGCGGATTTTGGTCTCGACGATCTGTTTCCAAAGGCCCTTCTTCAGCGGTTCGGATGCAGCGATCTGCATCCGATAATGTTCACCTTGCGTTCTGTTTGAATCCAAATTCATCAACAAGGCGTTCGGCATTCGGTTCTCTCCGCACAGGATAACTGCCACGTTGTTGTCCGACAGCGCATTCAAGAGCGGCAGCGTGATGGAGGTCTGCTGGTCCTCCAGCACCACGAAGCCGATATCCTCGATCGGGATGCTTTTCCGTTGGTCGGGGGCCTCGCGCGTGTGGATGATCATCTGGCCGTTGCGCAGGCTCAAACAGTAGGGTGCCGAAAAAAACAAGGTTCGTTTCAGCATGGCCGGTCATCTTTGAATTTTATCTCGCCCGTTACGGTCAGTTCGAAATCATAACCTTCCACCAACATGTTAAAATTGGAAACGCTGAGACGCAATTTCGGTGATGGATTGGATTGGCAGAATTGAGAGGTCCCAGCTCCATATAAGGAGGTAAGTGTTTTCTGATCTCGGGCCTCCTGATGAAAGAGGAACTGTACCCGTCCTTCTGCAGCCATTGCTGTTACCTTGTAGAGTCGTTTTACCAACTCCTTGCGGGTACATTCATAAAGTTCTGCCGGGGTATTTTCATAAAACAGGACCATGGTCCCCGTTTTTAAGATGTATTTCAAGGGGAAACCGTTCGTGTCGGTCTGCGGTACCAGATCGGGGCGGGCTTCCCGGTCAGCGCTGGCTTTGAAATATTGGGCAGCTTCGAGGTTGCTGACGAGTTCAAAGGTGCGTTTCGTTTTGCCCTTTTTGTCCTGGCCCTCATAGATGACCGTGCAATAGTTCCCCTCATTTACGACATGATAATCCCGCTTGTACTCTTTTGCAGATAGGTCGCGCTGTTTTTTTAGCGCGATCGGATGTTTGACACTCGGTGTGAAGATCCGCACCTTGCGGATGGGAATGCCCTTTTCACGGTTCATCCAGATCGTGTATTCATCGGGATTCATCGCCGTCTTGAATCCGACCTCGTCGATTGCCTCCCGTACGCGATCCCGGACTGCATCGTCGATAATCTTGTCGATGTCCGTCGGCTGCAACTGCGCGAGCGATTTGCGGATGACATAGCGGATCTCTCCATCCTGCTTAATAGCGCCGTAGAAGGTATCCTGATGCAACCGGCAGCGAGCCGTGTCTCCTTGCTGGTAGATTGGTTCCCCGTCGGCATTCAGCTTTATCCGGCCGCGAACCCGTAACTTCCTGCGCGTCTGTTTGGCCATGTTGTCGGGCGTGTGGTGGGCAACGAGCAGTTCGTCGGCCGCCGCCTTGACATCTTCGGTAAAGGTCGGCCAGGGTTTCTCGAAGCGGGGTTTGCCGCTTTCGCCGTAGCCGTATCGCTCCTCGTCGGCGACGTATTGCGCCCAGCGGTCGTACTCCCGGCGGCCGATACAGGCGATCGTGATGGCGTCGATGCAGTGGTGGACGTGGTTCGTGCGCTCCTTGCGGGCATACTCCTCCTGCAGTCCCCACATCTTGCGGAACGCGGCGGTCGTGGAACCTTTGACCGTATAGATTCGGTCAAAAACCGTCTTCAGATAGAGCCGTGCATATTTGCCGATGATACCGATGTCGACTCCCTGCCGATTGCTGAATCCTTCGGGAATCTCGGCCATGGTGAAGCGTTCGTATTTCCCGCGCCAGTAGTCGAGCTGCATCTGCAAATAGTGGCGGCGCTGGATGGCGTCGTCCTTTTCGGATTTAATCGCTGCGCTTTTGCTCCTGCGAACCTGGGCTTCAATCTGCTTTTGCAGACTCTCCATTTTTTCCCGCCAACCAAACGATTCGATCCGCTCCATGATCTCGACATGATTGGACAACTCGGCCGGCAGTTTCGCCCGTTTTGTCTCCCGGTTGAACCGGTTTTCGCAGAGCGTCTTGTTCATCTGCGAGTCATCGCCGCCGCGAGCCTGCGGGAGCGTGTGCTCGATGTCGAAATCCGGAGCCGACCCGACGAAGTCCGAAATGCGGATTTGCCGCCCGGTATAGGGACAGACGTGCTGCTGTTCTTCCCACAGCCGGTATTTCAGCACTTCGTCGTCCGAGGGTTTTATCTCGCGGCCGGTTTCGGCGGCATACTGGCTGTGGATCTCTTCGGCATATTTCCGATTCTCAACCTCCCGTTCCCGCTGATACTGCTCGATGGCCTTCCGCCTGTTCGCATCATTGAGTCCGCGGGCGAATTCAATCCGGATCTTCGTGTCTCGGTCGATCCTGCCTTCGCGTAACAGCGTGTTTATCAGGTTGCGCAATCGGAACAGGGCCCGCATGGCCATCGGGTTGCGAATGGCCGCAGTACGTGGAGAGCCGAGCTGCAGAATGCCATTTGCCTTGGGTTGCGCATCCGGATAGGTCTCGATTTTCGAGGGATGATAAAGACGCATCAGACGAGAGGCATCCAATCCATGATCGCTGAAATAGTCGGCAATGCGGTGCTCCTTTGAATCGAACTTGTTATACGGATTTCGCTTGTAGTCAAGCAGCAGCGAGGCGATGTCCTGTTCGATTTCATGCCGACGGCTTTCGTCGGCATAGACCTCCTTCGGAAGTGCCGCCCGCAGGTTGGCCAGGAATACCGCCTCGTCGTACCGATAGCCACAGCGCAGATAGACCAGAATCTTGCCGATGGCATTTAGGCTCAACGCCGCGTAATCCTGCGGGAGTTTGATGGCTGCAAACGCTTTGGCTTGTTCATCCGTGAGTTGCAATTTTTCGCAGGCCCAGCTACGCAGCCGACCTTCGTCGTTGAACGAAAAGAGGGCGTGCCATACGTCATTCAACATCTGGTCCTCGTTTTTTCCTGCTCCAAGCAGGTAAAGGCTGCGAATCTCCGTAATCCAGTCGTCTCCGAAGATCGCTTGCAGCGATGCCGTGACGGGGCATCCCGATACGGTGGCCGTGCGGGCGAAATTGAAACGATAAGGAGCTTCTGTACGCTCCTCTTTGCAGGCATATTTCCCTTTGCCGGCGATTCTGCGGGCGATCTCTTCGAAATCGAAATAAGGCTTGCTTTTCCGGAAGAAGAGCGAACGAATCGTCTCGAACTCTTCCTGTGTCAAAGGTCGTGGAGCATTGTCGCCCGGTCCTGTAATCCGGATGTTGTTGACGAACGACAGCATCCGGAACTCCTCAAAACGGGGATGCGAAACGGGGCCCCGACTCTTCGTCGGCTCGAAGGTGCATCGGCCGACTGACCCCTTCTGCGATTTGAGGTCGCGCTGGAAAAAGATTGCCCGATGCAGCGCCTTACGCCATTCGTCGGGCAATTGCTGCCGGTCGCAGATGGCATTGAACTCGGCCAGGTAGTGTTCGTTGCGCGAGGTGTATTTGTCGCGGATTCGTTCCTTGTGTTGGTACAGTCCGTAGAAATATTCTCCGAGGTACCGACACCCTGCCGCTGCTATTTCAGCCGACAGATTTTTGATACACTCCTTGACCGTGCCGTCTTCTTTCTCATTTCCTGCTTCCTTGCGATTGCTGAGGAATCCGCGTCGCTGTGCCAAATGATAAAGCGCCCGGCCAAGCAGCCAGCGCTGTGTGCGATTCCCGAGATCGAGCCGCTCGGACAGGGCTACATAACGATCGTGGTAAGGATTTCGATCCCCATTGTCGTCGGTTCGCTGCCAACGGAGGAATTCATTGTCCTGCGGGTAACGTTTCTCTTTTTGCCAGGCGGTCAACAGCTCCTCGGGCAACGGCGGGCAAAGGTCGTAACGGATGAGTATTTTGAGCAGTTCGATTTTTCGCAGACGCCGCCGGAAATAGTGGCGGCGCAGTGCCCGGGCGCTCGTCCGATCCTGAACGGCAGGTTTTTCATTGTTTTTGTCGCGGGCAACTCCCTCCTGGAAAATGTCTACACCTTTGTCAATCAGCGTATATTCGTTCTCCGATTCATCGACAAGGGCCCATCCCAGTGAGTTGGTGCCAAGGTCCAAACCCAATACTTTTGCCATATGAAGAAAGTGTTTTCTGTAAAAATAAATAAAAAATTGCAGAAATTCATCTTTTTTACTATATTTGTGGTGTAAGAATTCTACATCTTATCACAATAAGGCTATATGCCGAAGGTTTTCAACCTATTGTCTCCGCGTACTCCGTGGAGACTTTTTTTATATTTCGTGAATAATTTAAAAACCGTCGGTTGCTATTGCGGAGTGTGCCGGCGCTGTGGCTTTTTGCCTTCGGGAGTTCATGGTGCCGAAAACAGAAGGTCGCATGTCGGACCGTCCGCCACTCGCCGTGCGACGCACCGACATGAAGCATCCCCAATTGCAGCGTTCATTAAGGGTATATCGTTGGAATATGCAGGAATACTTTATATCGAGACTCTGAAACCGGGAAAACACGCGAATGGAAATTCAGCGACGCCTTCTGTTCCCGGGCGCATTCGCGCACGAGGCTTTGCCGCAGGCGGACGATGACGAACCGGATAAAAAGCGCACCCCGAAAATCCGGAAAGGGATTTCGGGGTGCGCTTCATTCGGGCGGGCGGCTGTCCGGCGCGTTATCGGGCGGGATGTTCCGGGCGTTTGCTGAAAATGGCCTTGATCCGGTCCATGTCGAACTTGGCCGAACGGTCGTAGCAATAGATGCCGTTCTGTTCCTGTTCCACGTCCGTGAGCTGGGTGTAGCAATAGCCCCACACCTGTCCGGAGAGCGAGAGCAGCGCGTCTACCTGGCCTTCGAGCCGCGTGTAGAACTCTTCGAGCGTACGGGGCGCCTGTCCGTAACCCCACGATTCGGTCTGGGAATCCGTGGCCTGCTTCTCCTGGTCCTTCACCCATTTGATGCCGCCGAATTCATCGACCAGGTAGGGGCACGAGCCATCGTACTGCGGCCAGGCGTAGTTTGCGGTCGCCTTCACCTCGTTGAATCCGATGTTGCGCGTCTGGTCGCGGGTCGTCCGCAGGCGGGGATGGAAGAACGTGCCGTCGCTGAAGATTTTCTCTTTCAGTTTGGCCGGGTTCTGCTCGTAATTGTGGACGGCCCAGATGTCGGTCCTGACGACGGCGCCGCCGCTGACGGTGTTGACGGGGCGCGGCGCCCCGTCAGGTCGTAGACGTCGGAGGCGAAGCGCGGGAACTGCGTGTTGTCGGGCCACCACTCCTCGTTCATCGGCGTCCACGTCAGCAGCGAGGGGTGGTTCCGGTCGCGGACCACGCATTCGGCCCACTCGGAGAGGAAGTTGCGGGCCGTTTCCACGTCGTTGGCATCCATTCCCCAGCTGGGGCTTTCGCCCCAGGTGATGTAGCCGAGTCTGTCGGCCCAGTAATAGTAGCGTTCCTCGAAAACCTTCTGATGCAGGCGTGCGCCGTTGAACCCGGCGGCCAGTCCCAGCTCGATGTCGCGGCGCAGGGCGTCGTCCGACGGGGCGGTCCAGATACCGTCGGGGTAGAAACCCTGGTCGAGCACCAGCCGCTGGTAATAGGGTTCGTTGTTGAGGTAGATTTTGTTGCCTTCGATGTGGACCTTGCGCATCCCGACATAGGATTTCACGGCGTCGAGCACCTGGCCGTCGGGGGCGACCACCTCGTAGGTCAGGTCGTAGAGGAACGGGTCTTCGGGACTCCAGAGCCGGGCCTTTTTGACCGGGATGACGACGACGCTGCTGTTCGACGCCCGGACCTGCCGCGTGCCGACGACCTTGCCGCCGTCCCGAAGGGTCACCCGGAGCGTGTTCGGGCTTTCCCGGAAGAACTGCGGGGCGACGATCAGCTGCTGCTGGTCGATGTCGGTCGTCATTTGGACGCGTGCGAGGGCTTCGGGAGCCACGGCCTCCATCCACACCGTCTGCCAGATGCCTGTCGTGCGGGTGTAGTCGCAACTGTGCGAGGCGTATTGCAGCGACTGTTTGCCGGCAGTCTGTTTGCCGCTGCGCAGGTCGCTCGTGGCGAAGACGACCAGACTGTGGCTGCCGCCCGGCTTCACGAATGCGGTGATGTCGTAGGAGAACGACGTGCTGCCCCCGAAGTGGCGGCCGACGAAGCGGCCGTCGACATACACCTCGGAGGTGTAGTACACGGCTCCGAAGTTGAGCATCACGTTGCGTCCCGACCAGTCTGCCGGAATGTCGATCGTACGCTGGTACCAGATGCGGCCGATGAAGTCCGTGTGGCCGACGCCCGAGAGCTTGCTCTCCGGGGCGAACGGCACGATGATTTTGCCGTCGAATCCCTTCGAGCCGGCGTAGCCGCGTTCCAGGCCGCTTGCGCCGAAATCGAACGTGTAGGTCCATTCGCCGTTCAGGTTGATCCAGTCCGTCCGCTCGAACTGCGGGCGGGGATATTCCGGGCGGGGGATCTGCGAAAACAGACACGCGGCCTGAAGCAGGAAAAAGAGGGTGATTGCGGTTTTCTTCATGGTTGTTTTTGGTTGGTTTGCTTGTTTTCGGGGTGGTTATTCCGGTGCGATGTCGAACCGGCCGGGCGGCTCCGTGCGCTGCGCCCCGGCGAGCGGCGGCAGCATGCCGCAAGGGAGCAGCAGCAGGATGTGCGCATGTTTCATGGCTTCGTCTATGGGTTTGCTGTGCCGAAGTTACGAAACTTTTTCGGAATACGGAGCGGGTCAGAGGTTAATTTTGCAGGGGGACAGGCTGAAGACCCGAAAAAAATAGACTATATTCGTACGATCAAAACTGCCCGACTGATAGGAAAAAGAGACTCTTGCACTGTTGGGGACCCTGCACCTTCGTCGGAGCGCAGGTCCCGTGGCCGACGCTTTTCAACGGCCGGAACCTGAAAGGCTGGAAGACGGTCGGCGGGACGGAATCGTTTTTGTGTTATATTTACGGATAAAACGAATGCGGTTATGGAACGGGAGAACGTCTTTCATATCAAAAACATGGTTTGCAACCGCTGCATTCTGGTCGTCACCCGGCTGCTCGAAAAAGCGGGGTTCACGCCCCTCGATGTCGGACTGGGAACGGCCGTCGTGCAGGAGAAGCCCGGCCGGGAGCGGCGGGAGGCGTTCCGCAAACTGCTCGAAGCCTACGGGTTCGAACTGATCGACGACAGCCGGATGCGCCTCATCGAGCAGATCCGGACGGCCGTGATCGAATTGGTGCATTACAGCGAAGATGCCTCGAAAGTCAACCTGTCGGATTACCTGCGCGAACGCTGCCACCGTGATTACAGTGCGTTGAGCAAGCTCTTTTCGGAGGTCAACGGCATCAGCATCGAGAAATACTTCCTCGCCCAGCGGATCGAGCGGGTCAAGGAACTGCTGGCCTACGGCGACCTGACCGTCAGCGAGATCGCCGACAAACTCCGTTATTCGAGCGTGGCGCACCTCAGCGCCCAGTTCCGCGCCCAGACCGGGATGTCGCCCACTGAATTCCGCCGGCTGAAAGGACGCGGCCTGAAACCGCTGGATGAAGTGTAGGTATAAATCATATCCATAATTCTGTAACACCCGGAGCGTGTCGGGACCTTACCTTTGTTCCCATGGAAAAGAGTAAGATCATCACGAATACGTTCCCGGTCGCAGGCATGAGCTGCGCTTCGTGCGCAGTCCGGGTCGATAAGGCGCTCAACGGCCTGCCGGGCGTCGAGTCTGCGCATGTGAACTACGCTTCCGCTACGGCGCGGGTGGACTACCGTTCGGGGGAGTGCTCTCCCGGGACGCTGAAGCGGGCCGTGCAGGCGGCCGGTTACGACCTGCTGACCGACGCGGAAGGCCCGGCGGAGGACGAGGCGGCGCACGTTCGTGCGGCGCATTACCGGGCGCTCAAACGGCGGACTCTTTGGGCGGCGGGGCTTTGTCTTCCGATTGTGGCCGGAGGCATGCTGTTCATGGACGCTCCGGCCGTGAAATACGCCGTGTGGGCGCTCTCCACCCCGGTCGTTTTCGGACTGGGACGGGAGTTCTTCGTCAACGCCTGGAAACAGCTCCGCCACGGGGCGGCCAACATGGATACGCTGGTTGCCGTCAGTACCGGAATCGCCTATCTGTTCAGCCTTTTCAACCTGTTTTTCCCGGAATTCTGGCTGTCGAGGGGCATCGAGCCGCACGTCTATTTCGAGTCGGCGGCCGTCATCGTCGCCTTCATCCTGCTGGGGCGGCTGCTTGAGGAGCGGGCGAAGCGCAGCACGACGACGGCCATCGCGAAACTGATGGGCCTGCAACCGAAAACCGTCACGGTGATCACCCCTTCGGGCGAACGCTCCGTGCCCGTTGCGGAGCTTCGCGCCGGGGATCTGGTCGCCGTGCATCCCGGCGAACGCATCGCCGTGGACGGCACGGTGGCCGAAGGCGCGTCGTATGTCGACGAGAGCATGCTCAGCGGGGAACCGCTCCCCGTCTGCAAACAGGAGGGTGCGGCGGTGTTCGCCGGAACGATGAATGGCAACGGTGCGTTCCGTTTCCGGGCCGACAGGGTGGGGCAGGACACGGTGCTGGCCCGGATCATCCGCATGGTGCGGGATGCGCAGGGCAGCAAGGCCCCCGTGCAGCGGACCGTCGACCGGATCGCCGGCGTTTTCGTTCCCGCCATCATCGTCCTCGCCGTGCTGACCTTCGCGGCGTGGATGCTTTTCGCGCCGGAGGAGGGCTTCACCCGCGGGCTGCTGGCGCTGGTGACCGTGCTGATCATCGCGTGCCCCTGTGCGCTGGGTCTGGCGACGCCCACGGCCCTCATGGTCGGGATCGGCAAGGGCGCCGGACAGGGCATCCTCGTCAAGGACGCTGCGAGCCTGGAGGTGGCCCGGAAGGTCGACACCGTGGTGCTGGACAAGACCGGAACGCTCACCGAAGGCCGTCCGTCGGTCGTGGACGCTGCGTGGGCCGAAGGGTCGGAGACGGCGCGGCGGATTCTGTTCAGCCTCGAAAAACGCTCGGGGCATCCGCTTTCGCAGGCCGTCGTCGAATCGCTCGGCGGGGAGCGGGACGTTCCCGTGACCGGGTTCGAAAGCATTCCCGGGCAGGGTATCCGGGGCGTCGCGGAGGGGCGGACCTGGTATGCCGGGAACGACGCGCTGCTGTCCCGCCACGGCATCGTGCCCGACGCCCGTCTGCAACGGCTGGCCGAAGGGTGGATGCAGGAGGCGAAGACCGTAGTTTGGTTCGCCGACGAGGAGCGGACGCTCGCCGTGCTCGCCCTTGCCGATGCGCTGAAACCCTCGTCGGCCGGGGCCGTCGCCCGGCTGCACGCGCTGGGAATCACGGTCTGGATGCTGACGGGCGACAACGCCGGTTCGGCGCGTGAAACGGCCCGGAAAGCCGGGATCACCCGTTTCCGGGCGGGCGTCCTGCCGCACGAAAAGGCCGGATTCGTCCGGCAGTTGCAGTCCGAAGGCCGGACGGTGGCCATGGCCGGCGACGGGATCAACGACAGCGCGGCTCTCGCGCAGGCCGATTTGAGCGTCGCCATGGGGCAGGGGAGCGACATTGCGATGGATACCGCGATGGTGACGATCCTCTCGTCGGACCTCCGGAAAATCCCGGAGATGATCCGGCTGTCGCAACTCACCGTGCGGACGATTCGCCAGAACCTCTTCTGGGCCTTCATTTACAACCTCGTCGCCATTCCCGTAGCGGCCGGGGCGCTCTATCCCCTCTGGGGGTTTCTGCTCGACCCGATGATCGGCGGGGCGGCCATGGCCTTGAGCAGCGTGAGCGTCGTGGCCAACAGCTTGCGGCTGAAACGCCGGCGGATCGGCGATGAGTGTGAACATGACGAACCGGTTGAAACCGAAGAAAAGATGAAAAAGGAATTTATCGTGGACGGCATGACGTGCAATCATTGCCGGATGCATGTGGAACATGCGCTGAACGCCCTCGACGGCGTGAAGGCGGTCGTGACGCTGGACCCTCCGGTGGCCGCCGTGGAGTTCTCCGGGCCGGAAATCGGCCTCGGGGAGTTGCAGAAGGCCGTTACGGAGCGGGCCGGGGAGTATACCCTGCGGGCGCGGTGACGACGGACGCCCCTGCGCAGGCGGGGTGTTTTTTTCGTGCCGCGCCGTATCTTTCCGGCGAATGTCCGGCGGAAAATGCGTTTTAGCATTAACTTTGCTGTCGGATCGTGTAAAGTATGCTGATGGAGACTATTTCCCGTTGGATCGGCGGCGTGAACGACGTGCTGTGGACCTATGTGCTGGTCGCGGCGCTCTTGGGGTGTGCCGTGTGGTTCACCCTGCGCACGCGGGGCGTGCAGTTCCGCCTGCTGGGCGAGATGATGCGCGTGCTGGGCGAGTCGGCCGGAAGCGGTCCGGAGGGCGAGCGGCACGTCTCGTCGTTCCAGGCTTTCGCCGTGTCGCTGGCCAGCCGCGTCGGCACGGGGAATCTCGCGGGCGTCGCCACGGCCATCGTCGTCGGGGGACCCGGCGCGGTCTTCTGGATGTGGGTCATCGCCCTTGTGGGCGCCGCGAGCGCTTTCGTCGAGTCGACCCTCGCGCAGCTTTACAAACGCCGCGGCAGGGACTCTTTCATCGGCGGCCCGGCCTACTACATGGAACGCGGTCTCGGGCGGAGGTGGATGGGCGTGCTGTTCGCCGTGCTGATCTCCGTGACCTTCGGATTCGCCTTCAACTCGGTGCAGAGCAACACGATCTGCGCCGCGTGGGAGGGAGCTTTCGGCGCCGATCGTGTGTGGGTGGGCGTCGTGCTCACGGCGCTGACGCTGCTCATCATCTTCGGCGGCATACGGCGCATTGCGCGTGTCAGCGGCGTGATCGTCCCGATTATGGCGCTGGGGTACATCGTGCTGGCGCTGGGCGTCGTGCTGTTCAACCTCGGGCGGCTGCCCGAAGTGCTGGAACTGATCGTCGCCGACGCTTTCGGCTGGGAGCAGACGCTGGGAGGCGCGGTCGGCGCGGCGTTGATGCAGGGCATCAAGCGGGGACTTTTCAGCAACGAGGCCGGTATGGGTTCGGCCCCGAACGTCGCCGCCACGGCCCACGTTTCGCATCCCGTGAAGCAGGGACTTATCCAGACCCTCGGGGTCTTCACCGATACGCTCGTCATCTGCACCTGCACAGCCTTCATCATCCTGTTCGGGGGCGTTCCCGACGCTTCGCTCAACGGCATTCAGCTGACGCAGGCGGCTCTGGAGAGCGAGATCGGTCCTGCGGGCGGGGTGTTCGTCGCCGTGGCGATCTTCCTGTTCGCCTTTTCGTCGATCATCGGCAATTATTACTACGGCGAAGCCAACATCCGCTTCATCACTCCGCGGCCGTGGGCGCTGACGCTCTACCGGCTGCTGGTCGGCGCGATGGTGCTCTTCGGATCCGTGGCGACGCTCGATCTGGCATGGAGCCTGGCCGATGTGACGATGGCGCTGATGACGCTGTGCAATCTGGCGGCGATCGTGCTGCTGGGCCGTCAGGCCTTCCTGCTGCTGGCCGACTACACGGCCCAGAAGCGGCAGGGCATCAAAAATCCGGTCTTCACGAAAGACCGGATTCCCGAATTGAAAGACAAGGCCGAGTGCTGGTAGCGCATTACTCCACCAGCCGGCGCGTCACGCTCCACCGCTGCATCAGCCGCACCACCGCCCAGCTCACGGCGAAGGCCCCGCAGGCGATCAGCGCGATGCGCGCCAGTGCGGGAAGTCCCGGAATCCGCTGCACGAGGTCGTAGCCGGCCTGAACGAAGATGAAGTGGCAGAGATAGATGCCGAACGTCGCGCCCGCCAGCCGCGAGAGCCATGCGCGGGGCCGTGCGGCGGCCTTCTGCACGAGGATGAAGACCGGGGCGGTCATCATAAAGACGTTGATGCCGGCGAAATACCAGACGATTTCGAGGTAGGCGTAGTTGCCCGGGAAATGCTTCTGCATGGTGATGAAGCCCAGTCCCGTGATGAGGTAGCCGATGATGAAGGACGGGATGCAGATGGCCAGCGTCCTGCGCCAGCTCCACGCGGGCGGGAATTTCACGAGGTAGAAGGCCAGCACGAGATAACCGGCGAAGCCCGAGACGTAGTGGAACGTGCCGAACTCGTTCCAGTCGCAGACGCCGTAAAGCCCCGTGTTGCCGTAATTGCCCGTGTAGCCCAGCGCCGGGGCCAGCATCTTCACGTAGGGCAGCAGCAGCGTCACGCCCCAGATCGCGAGGACGCTCTGCAACTCGCGCCGCGAGGCCCGTTCGAGCCACGGGCTGATCAGCGGCATGATCAGATAAAGTCCTATCAGCATATAGAGATACCAGAGCGGCGTGGTGTCGTAGCAGAAGTTGAAGACGAAGGTCCACATCTTGTGCAGCGTCGCTTCGCCGGTGAACAGCGCGGGGTCGATCGACGGACTGGAGGTCCCGACGTAGCGCATATACAGGTAGTAGAGCACGGGCAGCGTCAGCGACCAGAAGACCAGTGCCAGGAGGACGCGGCCGATCCGCTTGCGGTAGAAAGCCCCCGTTCCGGTCCGCACGGGCAGCAGCAGCACGCCCGACATCATCACGAACAGCGGCACGCAGGCCCGGACGAAACTGCCTGCCAACGCTCCTTGCAGGAAGGTGGCGCGGTCGCTGTCGAACACGGCGACGAAGGCGTCGCAGCTGTGGGAGAAGACACCAGAAAG
>OFSD01001259.1_pt1 | contig 18339 bp, 17 predicted proteins | sample 1543191 | NCBI WGS metagenome assembly OFSD01 (sample SAMN04209221, study PRJEB22552) | human gut metagenome | biome: gut; material: feces | host: Homo sapiens | place: USA: Oklahoma
TTGAACAGCTAAAGATTGTCCGTTTGTCATTTTACTTAAAACTTCGATAGCTTTTTGTAATTGAACGTCGTTTTTATTCTTGATATCTTCTTCTGTTAATTTAACCTCGATGTCAGGAGTAATACCTTTTTTGTTAATATCAGTTCCGTTAGGAGTTAAATATTTTTGTATTGTGATATTGATACCTGCTTCGTAAGGAAGTTTGTTGATTTCCTGAACAAGACCTTTACCGAAAGATTGTTCACCGATAATTACTGCTCTGTGGTTATCTTTCATAGCACCTGAAAAGATTTCTGATGCTGAAGCCGAACCTTTGTTAATCAATACTACTACGGGTTTTTTTGTATAAACGCCTGAAGAAGCTCTTTGGGTTTCTTTATATCCGTCTCTGTCAACAGTACTTACGATTGTACCGCCGTCAAGGAACATATCTGATATATAGATTGCATTTGTTAACAATCCGCCCGGATTTGAACGGAGGTCTATGATAAATCCTTTTTTGTTTTTAGAATTGTTTAATATAGAACCGAATTCACTTGCTGCGTTTCTGCTGATAAAAGAACTTAATCTGATATAGCAAAAATCATCAGGCATATTGATTTTATCAGGAATTTTTTGTGAAATTGATTTAATTTCAATTTCAGCACGTGTAATTGTATAAGTTTTAGGTGCTGCATCTTTACGTTTTACAAGAAGGGTAACCTGAGTTCCTTCTTTACCTCTGATTTTGTCCGCAGCTTTATCAACGGTAATCCCTTTTGTGCTTGCTCCGTCAATTTCCAGAATTTCATCGTCTGCCAAAAGACCTGCTTTTTCTGCAGGAGTATCTTCAATCGGTGCAATAACCATTAATTTACCGTCTTTAACCCCGATTTGAATACCGATACCTTTTAAAGAACCTTTGATAGAATTTGTTTCATCTGCAAATTCTTTAGGATCTAAAAATTTTGTGTAAGGATCATTCAAACTTGCAACCATTGTGTTAATCGCAACGTAAGCATCCTCGTTAGTCACAATTTTGCTGTCATATTTATGACGCCACTTAGACCAGTTTTGGGCATTGTTTGTCTGGTCAACGAATTTCATGTTAACCAATCTCCAAACATTGTCATACAAATCCACAGGACTGTATGCAAACACGTTATCTCTGATAACCCAGCCGGAGAGGAATAAAAACGCCCCTAAAAATATAATACTTTTCTTCATAATGTTTCTCATTCTTAAACTATTTCCTCCAAATACTCTTAACCTTGTTGTACAACTGTAATTATTAAGATGTTTTCTTTATAAAAAAGTTTCCTACAAAAGTTTAAAAGTTTTTTTTACATAATAGCATACTTCCTTGAAAAAAGAAAATTTTCATTATGCTTTAACACTATTTATTATCATCACACATTAAAAGATAGGTTAACAGGTTAAGTTTTGAATTAGCTTCGACATAAGATTCAAGAGAAATTTCGAGGTTATTTTTAATAATTTCTTTAGTCATTTCGATATTTTTCATCATTTCTTTTTTTAAAGAATTATTCATAATTTATCCTTTCAAGTTGGTAACATGATTATTTTACATCATGAGAGAAAATAAATCAATAAAAAACGGAAATATTATTAATAAATATATTTAAATCTCGTTTAAAATGTCAATGTGGCTGATTTTCAAGAGGTGTAAATATCGCTGATAATAAACACATGGATAACGAATATCTGAAAAAATTTGCGCAGCATTTGAAAAAGATTAGGAAAGCAAAAAATATTAAGCAGGATGACTTTTTAGATGTTAACGGAATATCCCGCTCAACTATTGCTATGGTAGAAACTGCCAAAACAGATATTACTTTATCAAAATTGAAAATTATTGCCGATACTCTGGGCGTAAATCTGAAAGAACTTTTGGATTTTGATTAAATAAATTCTATTACAACGATTTCGGGCGGGCAGTTAAATCTTACAGGTAAAATGCTTGTACCCAAACCTTTTGAGGTGTAAACTTTTTTACCGTTATCATCTACAAACCCGTCTGCGTATTTTAAACCATAAGCTGAGGGCACAATTAATGCCCTGTTAAGTCTGATTTGTCCTCCGTGAAGATGTCCGCAAAGTGTTAAGTTCACGCTATCAGGAACATCGGGCATTATATCTGGAGTGTGGGAAAGTAATATAACAGCCTGTTTTACATTGTTTAATGCTTTGTTTAAATCGGGTTTTCCCGTCTGCATGTCGTCTACACCTGCGATACAAAATTTTTCAAAACAGATGTTTTCGTTTAACAAAACTTTTATCTTATTCTTTTCTAATGAGGAGATAACTTTTGATTTTCCCTGCCAGCCGTCATGATTACCAATTACAGCGTAAGTTTTAGGCCTGATTTTTGACAACTCAAAAGCAATTTCATCAACAGGCATAGTGAATGAGCAGTCGTGACCGTTTACAAAATCTCCGCCAAGAAGCACAATATCTGCGTTTTGCTTGTTTATTGCCTTTACTGTTCTTTGAATTCTGTATTTTTCATACGGCTTAATATGAAAATCGCTGGCAAAAACAATTTTAAGCCCTTTGAGTTTGTCATCTTTTACAGAAAGTTTTTTTACAGTCAAAATGTTTGGTTCAATAAAAACCGACCAGATAAACAAACCGAGTATAAGAAATATAATAATAAACAATAACTTCATTTTTTTATTATACACTAATTTTTTTGTAATTGAGTTTGCGAGAAAAATTTTAATTTTTCCGCATCCTCAATTATGTTTTTCAAGATGCCTCCGGCTCTGCTGCAAAACTCTGTGTATTCATTTTGCTTATCTTTGTAATCGTTAATGAAGCTTTTAACCCAATTTCCATGCTTTATTTTGAAATTTTCTGTTATTTGAATAACATCTTCGATTTCCTCAAGATGTTTTGAAGTCAGAATTATGAGCTTAAAAGGTTTTCCCTGTCTTTTTTTGCGCAAAACTTCATAAAGTTTTTTAATATCTTTTGTGTCAGGCACAAATTCAAAATTTGAATAAATAAAATAAATTGTTTTATCGGATTTAAGGATTTGCAAAAAGTTGTGTATTCTTTCTTTGTAACGGTTTTCAAATTGTATTTTAGAAAGTTTGTAATCGTGCGGGTACAACTCCTCTGAAATAGTCAGATTATCAAAATAAGTTTTAAAATCGGTTTCAATAAATTTGATAATTTTTTTCAAGTCATAACTTCTGCATAAATCAAAAGGAAGCGTTTTTTCGCCGTATATTTTGCGCGGTTTCAGTTTAACGGCAGTTGTGAGCACTCTTGGCAGGCAGTCGCTTCCAAGAGAAACGATATGGAAATTTTGTCTTTTGAAGCGTACAAAGTCAACGAAAGAAAAATAGAACAAAAAATTTCTGACATTTTTTCTTAGTTTTTCGGGAAAAATGAAGGAGGTGAAGAGTTTGATAAGAAGTTTTTTTAGTTTATATAAATATGGCATTATATCAGAGCCAAGATAAAAACATTGTTCATACATGTGAACTATTATACAGAAGAAATTGTGTATCATCAAAAAATATTCACATGTATGAAGATGTATTAAGAATGATTGATGAAAAGTTTAACAATATAATATGTAAAAGAATACGATGTCTACGTAAAGATCACAATCTTAATCTTGAACAATTAGCATATCAAAGTGGTATTTCTAAGGGCGGATTAAGCGAAATCGAAAGATGCATGAAGGAACCTAGAGTGTATACCATTCTAAAAATTTGTAGTGCTCTCGGAATTACCATGAAGGAATTTTTTAATTTCAATGAAATTGATGAGTTTATTTTACATTTTTATGCAAAAGGATTTTAACTCTTAGGAAAGAGCATAATTTAACTTTGGAACAATTAGCTTATCAAAGCGGTATCTCTAAAGGCGGGTTAAGCGAAATTGAAAGAAATATGAAAGAACCTAGAGCCTTTACTATTTTGAAAATTTGCAGCGGTCTTGGCATAACTATGAAAGAGTTTTTTGATTTTAAGGAAATAGATGATTTTATAAACTTTTTATCATAATAAAAAAACGGTCCAAAGACCGTTTTTTTAACCTTCTACGTATTCTCTCAAGCGTTTGCTTCTGTTCGGGTGACGTAATTTTCTTAAAGCTTTTGCTTCAATCTGTCTGATACGTTCACGTGTTACGCCGAATAATTGTCCTACTTCTTCCAATGTTCTTTGGCGACCGTCGTCCATGCCGAAACGTAGTCTTAATACGTCACGTTCTCTCGGTGATAGAGTACAAAGAACTTCCGCCAAATCTTCTCGTAAAAGTTCTGAAGCTACTGTCTTAATCGGTGCGTCAGCTTCTTTGTCTTCAATAAAATCGCCTAAACGTGAATCTTCTTCTTTACCTATCGGTGTTTCCAATGATAAAGGTTCTTGTGCAATTTTAATGATTTCACGAAGTTTCGGAATAGAAACGTTCATTTCAATTGCCAATTCATCTTCTGTCGGTTTTCTTGAAAGTTCTTGAGCCAATCTTCTTGTAACTTTTTTAAGCTTATTGATTGTTTCAACCATGTGGACAGGAATACGAATTGTTCTTGCCTGATCAGCAATCGCACGTGTGATTGCCTGTCTTATCCACCAAGTTGCATAAGTTGAGAATTTAAATCCTCTTTCATGGTCAAATTTTTCCGCTGCACGGATTAAACCCAGATTTCCTTCCTGGATTAGGTCTAAGAACAACATTCCGCGACCTACATACTTCTTCGCTATACTTACAACCAAACGGAGGTTTGCCTGAACAAGTTTTCTCTTGGCAATAGCACCCGGTGTGCCGCCTTCAAGAATTTTTCTTGCCAATTCTATTTCTTCATTTGCAGATAATAATTTAATTCTTCCGATTTCTCTCAAATAAAGTCTTACAGGGTCATCAACTGCTATACCTTTAGGTACTTCAAAATCTGTTTCTGTTTCTTCCTGAGTATTCATCATATAAATATCTTCAAGATGAATTTTATTTTCTATTTTCTCAGTAACAATATCTTCAATATTATCAGTGCTAATATCCATGTTCATGTAATTCACGCTGTCAGCATCGGCTGCCAGAGAAGAATCGTCATCAATTTCGTGTAAATCAATATTTTCATCATCCATAATACTTACGATAGAGGAGCCTGGTTGTCTTTTTTTAGTCATTCATTTTCTCCAATTTTAATCTGTTGTTTATCTTATCTCTAAGCTGCATTTGAATTTTTAGGGCTTCTGTTTCGTTATCATTTGCGCTTTTATATAAATTTCTGATTTTTTCTTTTTCTTTTTCTTTTTGACATTGATTTATCTTGTTGATATTTTCCATAACTGCCATTTGAAAATCTTTGTCATCAAGGTTTTGGAAAGTTTCGGAAGTTGTGATTAAATCTGTAATCAGGGACTGCACTTCCGTGTTGTTTATGAACGCTGTATACAGCTGTTCAATTAATTCTTTCACATTATTTACGGTACATGTTAATTTGTCAATTGTAGATTTTACATTTATTAACGTTTCGTTTGTAAACTCCGTGTCACCTATCATTTGCTTGATTTGTTCAAAGGAAAAGTGATTATCGGTTACTAGAAAAACGCTCAATAAATTTTTTTGCGCTTTTTCTAAAACGGGTATATTTTTCTTAACAATTTTATTAATAGTGGTTTCTGATGAGGTTGATGAAATCCGATTGGCTTTTTTGACTTCGCGCATCAATGCAGCTTCGTCAATATCAAGTGTATTGGCTATCATTCTCACGTATTCGGATTGTACAATCTCGTTTTGAATTTCATTCAATATAGGTAAAATTCTTTTAACCATTTGAGTTTTTTCAATAGGCGTTTTAGGTTTGTCTTTGATGATGTTGTTGAGCTGATAATCAAGCAGAAGCGGTGCATGCTGCATATATTCCCTGTAACTTTCGGCACCTACGGAACGGATAAATTCATCAGGGTCTTTACCTTCGGGAGGTGAAATAACTCTTATTTCGCAGGAATATTTGTCTTCTGATGTTGAAATATAGCTTTCATCAAACTGTTTTATATTGCCAAGCCCTGTGAACGCTTCTTTTATAAGCTCTGCATTTCTGCTTGTTGCTTTTTGTCCCGCGGAATCAGTATCAAAGGACAGGTAAATCTTTCTTGAAGCCGTATATCTTGATAATAGCTTGATGTGTTCTGCTGTTAATGATGTTCCGCAGGAAGCTACGGCATTTTCTATTCCGTGAGCCTGTGCAGAAATTACATCAAAATAGCCTTCCATTAAAATCACGCTGTCGTTTTCTTTTATGGCTTCTTTTGCGGTGTAAAGCCCGTATAATAGTTTACTCTTATTATATATAAGCGAGTCGGATGAATTCAAATACTTTGGTTGCTGGTCTTTTTCAACAGCTCTTGCGCCGAATGCAACAAATTCTCCGAATTCGTTTTGAATAGGAATAATTACACGGTTTCTAAATCTGTCAATAAATTTTCCTTCACGTGTTCTCAAAATCAAACCTGATTTTTCCAGAATTTCGTCTGAAAATTCATTTCTGAATTTTTTATAAAAAGTGTCAAACTCTTTTGGAGCAATACCTAGCGTGTATTTTTCTATAATATCTTTTGTAATTCCTCTGCCTGAAAGGTATTCCATAACTTTTGTCGTTTCAGGTTCTTTGTCTTTTAGAAGTCTTAAATTATAAAATTCTGCAGCTTTAGTACAAGCCTTAATCATTTCGTCTTTTTGACCTTTTGATTCGCCTTTAACGTAGTTTTTAGGCATTTCAAGACCAAAGCGTTCCGCAAGTTCTCTGATAACTTCAATGAACTCTTTGTTTTGGGTTTTCATTATGAAGGTTAGAGCGTCGCCCCCTTCTCCGCAGCCGAAACATTTATATATTCCCAAATTCGGGTTAACAGAAAATGAAGGTGTTTTTTCTTTGTGGAAAGGACATAAACCCCAGAAATGACCGCCGTTTTTCTTTAATATTACCCTTTCGGATACAACTTCCACTATGTCAAGACGGTCTTTTATTTGAGCTATTAATTCTTCTAATGTGTTTGACATAATTACACTTTATCATTAAAAAAATTTTTTATCAAAATACTACCAATTAGGGTAGTTGATTATGCATTATTAGTATATATCATGGTTATATTATGAAGGAGTTGCTAAAACAAGCTGAGATAAATGATGTTGTATATGTTGAAGATATAAGAGAGCTTAGAGGTATTCAAGGTCTTGCATCTAAAAGACTCTGTATTATTAAAACTGATTTTAGGGATATAAATAAGATAAAAAAATTTTGTAAATCTCACGGTAATTTAGAAGTTTGGCTTGCATCAGAAGAAATCTCAAGAAAAAACATTTTAATGGCTAATTTATGCGGCATCAGAAACGTTATAGAGTATCCTATTCATCAAAATTTAATCTCTGACTTAATCAAGGAAAAAAAATCAGAAATTGAAGAAGAAAAAAATTTTAAAAATCATATTTCTTTAAAAGGCTTAAAAGTTATGATTGTTGACGACAATCCTTTTAATACACAGCTTTTGGAAGAAACTCTTTCTGCACTTGAACTAAACCTTGTAACTTGCCAAAAACCTCTCGAAGCCGCAAGAATAGTGCAGGAAGAAGAATTTGACCTGTTTCTGCTTGATATTATGATGCCTGAATTATCGGGGTTCGATTTAGCAGAAATCATCAGAAGCTCAGATAAAAATGCTAACACGCCTCTTATGTTTGTTTCTGCACTTTCTGATACAGAGAATAAAATAAAAAGTTTTGATTACGGTTCTTATGCTTATATTGAAAAGCCTTTCGATATCAAAGTTGTCAGAGCCCAAATCTGTACTCTTTTAAAAACAAATAACGAAAGAAAAGAACTTGAGAAACAAAAAGAAAAATATTGGGCTATGGTCACGCACGATATGAAAGGACCTGTTTATGCAGAGGTTTCGGCTTTAGAATTTGTTCTTAATCAGTACGGGAAAAGTTTGGACGATGTTCAAAAAGAAATTTTGCAGGACATTTTAAGTTCGACAAAGTATTTAAAAAATCTTGTAAATAATGTCTTGATGAAATACAAAGACGATAACGGAAATCTTGTTATTAAAAAAGAGCTGCATTCTTTTAAAAAGCTGATTAAAGAATGCCAGAATGAAGTAAAATACATTGCAGCAGAAAAAAATCAAATTATTACTGTGGATTATGATGCTGAGGCTGATGAGTTTTTCTTTGACTTGGCTGAAATAAAACGTGTAATTAATAATCTTTTAACAAATTCTCTCAAATATGGAACAAAGGATTCAGAAATAAGTATAATTATAAGTGAAGACGATGATTATATTATTTTTGCAATTTCAAATACAGGAATAGGTGTTACGCTAAAAGACCCGAATGAAGTATTTGAAAAATTTACATCTTACTCCGAAGAACACAGAAGCATTAATACAGGTTTGGGATTATACATTGCCAAGCAGATAATTGTAGCTCACGGCGGTGAAATTACTATAAACAGTATTCCAAACAAAACTACAACTTTGACATTTACGCTCCCTAAAATTATGAATGCTTGATGTTCTGTGTTTTTTTCATATAATATAAGCTATGAAGTATAGAAATAACGTTAGAAACTTTTGTATAATTGCCCACATTGATCACGGTAAATCTACCCTTGCAGACAGACTGCTTGAAAAAACAGGTACTGTGGCGCAGCGTGATATGCAGAATCAAATTATGGATTCTATGGAAATTGAGCGTGAACGCGGTATTACTATTAAGCTTAACTCTGCAAGAATGAATTACAAAGCAAAAGACGGAAACGATTATGTTTTAAACTTAATTGATACACCGGGACACGTTGATTTTTCTTATGAAGTTTCACGTTCTCTTGCCGCTTGTGAAGGTGCTTTGCTTATTGTAGATGCAACTCAAGGGGTGGAAGCTCAAACGCTTGCTAACGTTTATCTTGCTATTGAACAGAATTTAGAAATTATTCCCGTAATTAATAAGATTGACCTGCCTTCAGCCGATGTTGAAAGAGTTAAGGAAGAAATAGAAGAAGTTTTGGGAATTGATGCATCGCTTGCTATTCCTGTGAGTGCAAAGGCGGGAATAGGTATTGAAGAAGTGCTTGAAGCGGTTGTTGATTTAATTCCTCCTCCTGTTGATAATACTGACAAACCGCTTAGAGCAATGGTTTTTGACAGTGCGTATGACCAGTATCTCGGTACGCTTTGCTTCTTTAAAATAATGGACGGTAAAATTAAACTGGGCGACAAGGTTAAATTTATGGCATCGGGAAAGGAATACGATGTTGTGGAACTGGGATATCAAACACCTGCAAGGGTTCAGGTGGATGAACTTGTATGCGGAGATGTAGGGTATTTTGCAGGCTCTATTAAAGAATTGACCAGATTTGTGGGTGATACTCTTACAAATATTGAAAATCCTGCAAAAGAACCTTTACCGGGTTATAAAGAAGCTTTGCCTATGGTATTTTCAGGTATGTATCCTGTTGATAACGACGATTATGCCGATTTAAAAGAAGCTCTTGAAAAATTGAAATTAAATGACAGCAGTATCACATTTGAACCTGAAACGTCAAGCGCTTTAGGTTTTGGTTTCCGCTGCGGATTTTTGGGAATGCTTCATATGGAAATCGCTCAGGAACGTTTAGAGCGTGAGTACGGGCTTTCACTTGTTACAACTGCGCCTTCGGTTATCTATAAAGTTTATAAAACAAACGGTGAAATGATTGAAATTGATAATCCTGCAAATCTTCCTCCGGCACAGCTTCGTGAATATATTGAAGAACCGTACGTTAAGGTGCAGATTATTGCCCCTAATGATTATGTCGGAACATTGATGGATTTGGCGCAGACTAAACGCGGTATATTTATCAATATGTCTTACATTGATAAAGTCCGTGCAAGTCTTGAGTATGAAATTCCTTTGAGTGAAGTTATTACAGATTTCTATGATCAGTTAAAGTCGCGTACAAAAGGTTATGCAAGCATGGATTACGAATTTAAAGATTACAAACGCTCTAAACTTGTAAAACTCGATATAATGCTTGCAGGTGAAGTCGTTGATGCGCTTTCTGTTATTTGCCACGAAGACAGTGCATTTTATATTGGTCAAAAGCTAACAGCTAAACTAAAAGATATTATTCCGCGCCAGCTGTTTGAAGTTCCTATTCAGGCAGCAGTCGGAGGCAGAGTAATTGCCAGAACAAACATTAAAGCTATGCGTAAAAACGTTTTAGATAAATGTTACGGCGGAGATATTTCACGTAAACGTAAATTGCTCGAAAAGCAAAAGAAAGGTAAGAAACGTATGAAATCCGTCGGCCGTGTGGAAGTTCCTCAAGAAGCATTTATGGCTGTTTTGAGTCTTGACGAGGAATAATACCGTTATCCTTTGCTTTTATTGCTGCCGATGTTCTGTTTTCAACCCCAAGTTTTTTATAAATTTGTGTCAAATGTGCTTTTACCGTGTGATGTGTAATAAAGAGTTTTCTCCCTATCGCCTTATTGCTCTGACCATCAACAATTAATTTTAAAACTTCTATTTCTCTATCTGTTAAATCAAAGTTATTCTCAATTTCCATATTATTGTTCATTCGCTTTCTCTTTTTCACCTTATAACAATAGTAACAAAACGACATATTTTTGCTATTAGCCAAAAGTATACATTGTAGTCATACTGCATATATCCGCGTTTTGGGTGTTTTTTGGACATGTAAAGAAATGTAACATAATATGTAAATTATATATATGCTTTACGCAATTTTTAAATACAAAAATACTTTATATAAATATGGAAATCATTTAATAGGAAATAATCAATAAATCTATTAAGAGAATGTGAGTAAATGAAAAACGGAGATCAGGACATGGTATCAATTAACGGTAATTTCGGGTTTTTTGAAAAGAAAAACAAGGCAGCTGGCAAACCTGCGGGTGAAGCAGCTGAAACAAAAGAAACAATTCCCGTAGCTGAAGGAAAACCTCAAACTAAAGAAATTTCTGAAGCACGAATGAAAGAATTAATGGAACTTGAAGCAGAACAAGTTAAACAAAGATTTAACGAAACATTAGGTTTCTACAAAACTTCTTCAGCTCCAAAAGACGTAGCTATTAAGAGTGAAATGGCAGCATTGGCAAATGAAATAGGTATTAAATTTAACCCTAAAACAAAAGTAACTCAAACAACTACAACAGCTTTGAAAAATGATTTTGCAAACCTTGGCGGAGATTACGGCAGAGCTCAACAAGTAGCTGAATTGTATTCGGAAGCAGCAAAATTAGGATACAATGCTTCAACAATTGAATCATATAACCGCGAAGGTATTAAAAAATCTGTATTAGATAATCCGCTTGAAGCTTATTTCGGATAAATCAATAAATAAACATTTACTCACGCATTTATAAGACCGATATTACTATCGGTCTTTCTGTTTGTTAAAATTTGTAAAGAAAACTCTTAAAATCTGACTTTTCCCTAAAGTTTATTAATAAATATGCCGATACCCATTATGTGAGTAAAAAACGGAGAAGTGCAATATGACAAACAAAGTTACAGGAAATGGGAAACAAACAGATTTAAAGGCTCTGCAAGCTTATTACGAAGCATTGCAGGCTAAGAAAAATGAAAAAGAACAAAAAACAGAACAAAAGACAACTGCAAAAGCTGAAGTGAAAAAGGTTGATGTAAGCGCGCTTGATGCTACTGCTGCTCAGATTTGGGGAATTCAACTTACAAAAGCAACCGATACATCAGAAAAAGCTACAAGAGCAAGAATGGAACTTGCAATGAAAAATGACCCGTTCTTTACAGCGTTAAACGAATTGCAGGGAATTGAAAGCACTGATTTTGCATCATTTGCATTAGCAAATATTAAAGGGGTTGATGCAGACAAATTAAATAAACACTTAAACAGAGCAGTAAGTCAGGAAACACGACAAGGTGTATCTGAATTGATGGACTTGATGCTCGCATAAAAGCACTTATAAATACAACATTTACTCACACTATTTTAAAAATGACCGATGTATTTTTATATCGGTTTTTTTATTTAATTCGCTAAGTAAAAAAATGCCTGCAATAGTGAGACTTGCAGGCACATTACTTTAAATTTATTTTTTAAAGTAAAGAGGTGATGATTATATGTTTTTTTAATTTACATAGTCGTATGGTTTACTTCCCGTAGCCTTGTATAAGCCGATTGCATCTACCATGCATTCAACTTTTTGCTGGGCTACAAGTTTATCTATTGTTAACAAGTTTTCGTGATATTGAATTAAGTCTAATTTAGAAATTGTTCCTTCATTATACTTATGTTCGTTGTACTTATAATCTGATTTTTCCAGTTCAGCCTGCTTCATGGTTTGAACCATTTTATCTTTATCTAATTTAGCTGCAACCAAAGCATCATTGACTTCCTGAATAGCTACAAGATTAGTTTTGTAGTAATCTTGCAGGACTCTTTCATAAGTTGCCTTTTTCAATCTTAAGTTAGCTGTTAATGAACCGCCTGTAAATAACGGAGCCATTATACCTCCTGCAAGTCCCATAAGCATGTTTTTAGTGGTAAATACGCTTCCGATATCGCCTGCATTAAATAATGCAAGTCCTAAGATATTAATTGACGGAAGGAATTCTTTTTTTGCCACTCTTACGTCTATTCCTGCCTTTTCAACCATTAACTCGGCTCTTACATAGTCAGGTCTTTGGGTAATAATTTCTGACGGGATTTGTGAAGGAACAGCAAGTTGATAATTTAAATTATCAAGCGAAGTTCTTTCGATAGAATGCGCATTTTCAGGACTTTCACCAAGCAATACGCAGAACTGGTGAAGTAATTTTTCTCTCTGTTTTTTTAACTCTATTAAATCGGTTTGGCCTTGAACTAATGCTTTATTAGCTTTTATTGTATCTGCTGTTGATGTTAGACCTTCTTTATTTCTTATTAACATCAAATCATAAATACTTTGTCTTGAATTAACAATTTGTTCTTGAAGTTCAATAGTCTTATCAAGTTTTATGATATTCAAATATGTTGTTCCTACGGCAGAAGCAATGGATATATATGCAGCTCTTTCATCAAGTTTTGAACCTTCATACAGTTTTTTAACGGCTTTTGTTTTATCTCTGTTTTTTAAAAAGATATCGGCTTCGTAGCTTACCATTGCCGGTACAGCAAAAGACATTTCCGTGCTTGTTTTACCGGGCATTTTTAAAAATGCCGGAGCTCCGCCAACAGTTGCTGAAGGTAATTCTTTTGCAAACTGGTTTTTAACATTTTGGTAATATTCTTCAACGTTGATTGAAGCCATTTTCAAATCATAGTTGTTTAGAACAGCTTTTTCAATGTAACTGTTTAATAAATCATCGTTAAAGTTGTCCCACCAATTCATATTTACATATGCAAATTTATATTCATCACTGTTTTTTGTTTTCTTATTTTTCTTAACCATGCTCTTGAATTGTTTTGGGGCAGCGGTAGATGTATTATTATTTTCGACAGCAAGTACAGGCATGAAATTCATGCTTATAAAACCTGCTAATAATGCTATGGATATAACCTTTTTCACTTGTATTTAATTCCTCTTTTTTAACTACTTGCATTTTTAATAATCATATGTTAGCATAATATTGTTGTAAATGCAACATATATTTTTTACAACAAACTTGAAGATAATAATTTAAATAATAATAATAATTGGAAATGATGAAAGAAAATAAATTACTACATTATACAGACAGTATACATTATGAACTGGAGCAGGCAGCAAGATTAATGAGAATATTAACTTCTCAACTGTTTAAAAAGCTTGACATAGGTTTATCTATGGATGAATATGCAGCTTTAGATACTGTTTCTATTAATGCCGGAATTTGTCAAAGAGATTTAGCAAAACTGATTATAAAAGATAGAGCGAACACCGGTAGAATTTTAAATTCTCTGGAAGAAAAAGGATTTATTACCCGATTTATTGATACAAAAAATAACAGACTTGTTAAGAAAATGGGAGTGACAGAAAGAGGATATAAAGAATTAGATGCTATCAATAAAAAAATTAAAGGTTATTTTGACGGCGTAACTAAAAAAATATCCCCCGAAGAAGTTGACAGAGTTCAGGAAACCTTGAGAGCTTTCAGGTTAGACCTGGAAAAAGTAGTAGAAATGAATATATAATATTAAATGTAAATTTATAAAGAGGTAAAAATGGAAGAGCAAAATACAAATATTGAAGAACAAAATATTCAATCAGAGGAAGTTAAAAAAGAGCATAAACCGTTCAAAAGATTTATTGCTATGGGTGTAGGAATTGTTGTTGCAGCTGCAACCGCATATTTTGTACATGATGCTCTAATGTTTCAATCAACAGATGATGCATACGTTGAAACAACTACTGTTCAAGTAGCACCGAGAGTCAGCGGTCAGATTACAGATGTTTATATTACTGATAACCAAAAAGTGAAAGAAGGCGATTTGGTTGCCAAAATAGATCCTGCGGATTATGAGGTTAAACTTGCTCAGGCTGAAGCAAAATATGAAAGAACTCTGTTAAATCAAAAAAATGCTAAAGCTAATTTCAAAGCAATGCAGTCTAACATTGATGTTGCAAGAAAAGATTTAGACAGATATAAAAACTTATTTGCACAAGGTGCTGTTTCTAAACAGACTCTTGATGCTGCTCAGGCTAAATACGATTCGGCTCAAGCTAACTTGACACAGGCAGAAGAATCTTTATTGTCACAAGGCGGAAGTAAAGTTGCTGATGCTGATTTAAAAGAAATTAAAGCGTTAAGAGATAAAGCTAAACTGGATTTATCATACACAAATATATATGCGCCTCAAACAGGAACTGTTTCAAACAGACGTGTTGAAAAAGGTATGTATGTTAATGTAGGTTCACCTCTTTTTGTAATCGTTCCTGAAGATGTTTGGGTTGTTGCAAACTTTAAAGAAAACCAGTTGCGCCACATGAAACCCGGTCAGGTTGTAGATATTAAAGTTGATACTTATCCAAATAAAGTTTTCAAAGGAAAAATCGACAGTATTCAACGTGCTTCAGGTGCAAAATCAAGCTTGTTCCCTCCTGAAAACGCTGTGGGTTCATTCGTAAAAATTGTACAAAGAATACCTGTAAAAATCGTATTTACTGAAAATATTGACCCTAACCAATATAATATTGTACCGGGAATGTCTGTTGTACCAAAAGTTAGAGTTAAGTAGTACAGATTTAAAAGAGTGAAGCGTTTAAAACTTCACTCTTTATTCATAAAAAAAGGATTTACTATGTCTGGAACAGTTGAAAAAGCCGAAGAATGGAAACCTTCGGGAAATCCCTGGTTATTAATTTTACCTGTAATGCTTGCAACTTTTATGTATGCATTGGATGAAACAGTTGCTAACGTTGCATTACCGCATATTGCAGGTACTTATTCAGTCAGCAGTCAGGAATCTATATGGGTTTTGACAAGTTATCTGATGGCAAGCAGTATTGTTATTCCGATGATTGACTTTTTCTGTAAATTTCTCGGAAGAAAAAATTTCTTTATGCTGGGTGTATTTGTATTTACGATAGCATCATTTTTATGCGGTATTTCGACTTCAATCGGGATGATTGTAGTTGCTCGTGCTTTACAAGGTTTTGGCGGTGCTTGTCTGATGCCTATGGCGCAGTCTGTTTGTATGGAAACATTTACAGGTGAAGCAAGAAACAAGGCAATGGCTGTATTCGGATTAGTTGTTATTGTAGCGCCGATTTTAGGTCCTGTTATGGGCGGATGGATTACTGAGAACTGGTCTTGGCCTTACATATTTTTTATTAATGTGCCTGTTGGTTTTATTTGTATTGCTCTGGCTAAAAAATTCCTTGAAGACCCTCCTTATGCGAGAAAACAGCAAAATGTGCATCTTGATAAATCAGGATTTTTATGGCTTTGTATATGGTTAATCCCTTTACAGATTGTATTTGATAAAGGTAATGATGCCGACTGGTTTAATGCACCATGGATTTGCTGGTTAAGTGTAATAGCTTTAACAGGTGCGGTTTTATTCTTTATTTCACAGGTAAAACATAAAAATCCGCTTGTAAAACTCGATGTATTTAAAGATTCCAATTATCTCTGCGGTACAGGCATGCTAATATTAATTAATGCCGTATTGCTTGCATCTTTGGCAATACTGCCTCAGCTTTTGCAGTATATGCTCGGTTATGATTCATTCTTGAGCGGTCTTGCTATTATGCCGAGGGGTCTGGGAGCCTTCACTGCGTTAATGATATTCGGAGGCTTGGGAGGTAAAATCAGCTACAAGACTTATGGAATAATAGGTCTGTTATGTCTTGGAACAGGCGGATGGATGCTTGGAATGTTAAATCTCCAAATTAATCCGATGAATATTGCTATACCGAATTTTGTATTTGGAGTTGGTTTGGTGTTTACAATGATGCCTATTACAACTTTGTCTTGCATTACTCTTAGAAACGAGCAGATGACAAATGCATCAGGACTTCAAAATTTATTAAAAACAATAGGCGGTGCAATCGGAACATCTCTTGTTGCAACAATGATTTCAAGATTTTCACAAGTACATCAGCACGGTCTTGTAAAATCTATGAATGAATTAAATCCTAATTTTGCGGAAAGAATAAATATGTACGCAAATTCTTTGATACATCAGGCAGGAGATATGATGAATTCTACCTACTTAGCAGGTAAGATGTTATACAACCAGCTAATACAACAATCAACATTATGTGCCTACATGACTACCTTTAAAGTATTTGCTGTGGCATGTTTTATTTTGATACCTTTTATGTTTCTATTAAAAGGTGAACAGAAAGCTAAAAATTAAGATAGAGAGTTATGACAAACGAACAAATAAAAGATGAGTGGAAACCAAAAGTTAATCCCTGGATAATGATAATACCTGTTATGTTATCGGTATTTATATATGTACTTGACGGTACAATCGGTAACGTAGCGCTGCCTCATATGGCAGGAAGTTTCTCGGCCACGCGTGATGAATCCATGTGGATTTTGACAAGTTATTTGATTGCAGCAGGCATAGTTATACCTGCTGTTGATTTTTTCAGTAAGGTATTCGGACGTAAAAACTTTTTTATAATAAGTATTTTATTATTTACAGTTGCATCAATGCTTTGCGGTATGGCAAAAAATATTGAATTTATGATTTTTGCCAGAATTTTGCAAGGTTTCGGAGGCGGCGGAATTCTTCCGATATCTCAGGCAATTATAATCGAAAGTTTTACAAAAGAGCAGCGCGGAGCTGCTATGTCTGTTTTCGGTATGGGCGTAATCTTAGCACCTATTATCGGACCTGTTCTCGGGGGTTGGATTACGGATAACTGGACCTGGCCGTGGATTTTCTATATAAATGTTCCTTTCGGATGTATAGCGGCATTGCTTTCAAAAAAATTAATTGAAGATCCGCCGTATGCCAGAAAACAAAAGAATGTAAAAATAGACGGGAAAGGATTTTTCTATCTTGCCGTTTGGCTTATAACACTTCAAACCGTTCTTGATAAAGGTAATAATGCTGACTGGTTTAATGCAACCTGGATTTGCTGGACATTTGCCGTGTCTGTTGTGGCTTGTATAATGTTTTTCCATTCACAGCTTACAAATAAAGATTCTTTGATAGACTTATCTGTATTTAAAGATAGAAACTTTTCGGCAGGTACTATTATTTCCGTTGTTATTCAGGCAGTATTATATGCATCTCTTGCCATTTTGCCTCAGTTTTTGCAAAGCATGCTGGGCTATACGGCGTTCTTAAGCGGTGCTACGATGATGCCCAGAGGTCTTGGAAGTATGACAGCAATGGTTATGACTGCAACTCTTTCAAACAAAATTGATAACAGAATTCTTGTAGGTGTCGGATTAAGTTTGCTCGGTGCTTCTACACTTGCTTTCGGTTCGTTAAATCTTCAGATTTCAAATATGAATATTGCAATTCCAAACTTTGTAATGGGTATAGGTATGGGTTTATCAATGGTTCCTATTATGAATTTGTCTGTTGACACTTTAAGAAACGAGCAGATGACAAATGCAACAGGTATTCAAAACTTGCTTAAAAACATAGGTAGTGCAATCGGAACATCTCTTGTTGCAACAATGCTTACTCGTTTTTCACAGGTTCACCAGTATATGATGGTTGGCAAAACCAGTGAATTAAACCCTGCTTTTATCGAGCGAGTTCAATCAACAGCAGCAGCCTTGTCAGGCTATGCGGAACAATCCGTTGCACAGTATATGGCTCAATATTCATACTACGGTCAGCTTGTAAAGCAATCAACTTTGTGGGCGTTTATAGATTCGTTCAGAATCTTCGGTGCTTTATGT
>OFSD01001263.1_pt1 | contig 18323 bp, 8 predicted proteins | sample 1543191 | NCBI WGS metagenome assembly OFSD01 (sample SAMN04209221, study PRJEB22552) | human gut metagenome | biome: gut; material: feces | host: Homo sapiens | place: USA: Oklahoma
CTACTTGCGGACTGCTAATTCATACGATGGGAAAGGTAGCCATCGCATTTTTATACCTTATTTTCAACTACTGATTCAAATAGTTAATTAAATTTGAATAGTAAAGACATCAGAGTATGGAATAAGTCCGATCTCTCATTGGTCTTCTAAACCGGGAATTATGTTCTGACCCCATACTCTTTACATCAGAATCCGGATAGTTCGTAAGGTGTTTGAGCCCGCATTCGCAATGAAGGACCAAGATGTAAGCGATGTCGTTAGAACCAAAAAACGAACGGCCATGAGGTACATTGGAATCGACGTGAGCAAGGCTACATTCGTGGTAGCTTACTCCTCCGACAAAGGCGGGGAGATCCGTACTTTTAACAACACGACCGCTGGTATCAGACAGTTTATCGGGACTCTCCCCAAAGATGGCAGTATCCACTGTGTTATGGAGGCGACAGGGAACTACAGTGCCTTGCTGCTGTATATGCTCAATGTCGCCGGAATTACTGTCAGCATGGAGAATCCGCTGAAGGTAAAGAACTTCGCCAAAGCCATGCTCTCTACGATCAAGACCGATAAGAGCGATGCACGACTCATTACCTTGTACGGAGAGAAGATGAACCCGCGTCCTTTCAAGGTCCAGGGAGAGGCCATCCTGCGGCTCCGACAGAAAAGAACCGTCATTCGCCAACTTACTAAGCAGATTACCGCCATGTCGAACCTTCGTGGCTCTCTCGCATGTCTGCCTGTCCCGGACAAAGGTGCAACTCATACCGTAGACGAAACGATCAAGTTCCTTGAAAAGAAGCGTGACAGGCTTCAGTCGGAACTCACGGATCTTGTCGAAGTCGAGTTCAGCCGGCAACTCGCACTCCTGACAACCATCAAAGGTATAGGCATAACGCTCGCCACGGCGCTCATCATCACTACCGGAGGCTTCACTTACTTCCAGAATGCCAAGCAGGTGTCCCGCTATCTCGGTATCTGTCCCACTTACGAACAATCCGGAACTTCGGTAAACATCAAAGGGCATATCAACCGAAACGGAGACGCATACACCAGAGGACTTCTCTATATCGCCGCTTGGCCTGCCAGTAGGTTCAATGCCCAATGCAAAGAGACTTATACGAGGCTCAGGCAAAACGGAAAGTCGGGAAAACTCGCTATGATCGCTGTCGCAAATAAACTCGTCAGGCAGGCTTTTGCTGTTGTTGCGCACGATAAAGAATATGTCGACGGATTCGTCTCCAACAGACCTTAGCAGGAACCATTCTCCGATATTATTACTCTTTTTCCGCATTTTTTAATATAGTTCGTAATTTATTGGCAATCAGTTTCTCCAGATATTCCCTATCAGGGCAATCCAATGTGGGCTGATTTCTGTCGAAATCCCAATACTGAGGTGCAACAGACACTCCAAGGCTGATATATTTGGTCTTGCGGTCTTTTGTAATGCGTATTCTTAAAGGAAATTCATTGTTTTTGAGAGGCTTGTATTTGAAGCATACCACCTCGATAGTTGTGCTCATGGGTAAAACACTGGGTAAAACAAACCCTGTTTTTCGCCCGTTTTACACCAAAAAGAAAGAGAGTCGCATTTCTGCAACTCTCTGACTTTCAAGTGGTACCACCAGGAATCGAACTATGCGATCAAGTGTCTGTATATCTTTGAATTGGATTTCGGCAAAAGGGACTGTCTCCCGCGGTTGCTCCACCGAAAAACCGCACCATTTTGCAGGGTTTCACGGGGTCGATTTCCTACTACGATGCAAAGATAACCTTTTATTTTGAAAAGTAAGCAGATGCCTTCCGATTTTGCTCCACCTCGAAAAGGAATCGAATAATTTTAGTTGTTTTCTGACGGCATCTTATGGTTGTTGTTCGCCATTTGGGGCTTCTAAATCCTCATGAGATCGATGCATCCAAAGCCTTTTTCCGGTAAAACTCCTTGAAATTCTCCTGTCCCACTCGGCAACCGGTTGAGATCGAGGGTGCTATGCGGCAGCGGCGCCCAAACCTAGTCGCCGATGTGGCTCTGTTTTAGTTTTATTTATTAGTATGGAGCCTGTCTCTCGGCATACCGGACCAGACCACCTTGTGTTATTCTGGATGATGAGGAGGATTTTCTACTGAGTCTGGTCAGCATAAATCCGGAAACAGGTCTTACGGTAGCGGATGTTCGGAAGGCAATCTCCGTTGGACTAGGAATAGGTTAACCTAAAATTTGGATATGCCATATTAACGAGAATCAGATATGTTCTTGCGTGAACAGATCTTTTATATTACTTTTATTACGCATTTCGCAGTTACAATAACCATAGAGAGTTTTTATAGCAGTTGTTTCAGCCATGAGCGCATGCGTTGAAATGTTACAGGATCTTAATATTGAAGTATATGACGATTGGAGGGCTGAAGTCTATAGTTTATTTGGGTTTGATGAAACAGCAGGAGACAATGGAAAGTCGCATGCTGTTATGCGCCTTGCTGGCTGAAGGACTCGGTTGGGAACTGGATTTTCAGGAGAAGGACAATGTTTGGCAGGTCATGTTCGGAACGTTGAACCCTTTCCGGAAAAAATTACTGAAACTCTCTCGGGAAGCATGTTGTGCCAATATTTCTTCAATGATCGGTCCTGTCGAACCGGATCGGTTGGTCGCCATGCTGGATTCTCCGATGCTGAGTCATGTGGATGGGGAGCATGTCGAGTTTAATAGGTCTAAATATGGGCATTTGTCTGCTCCGGCCTCCCGGGAATATGGGGTGACGCAGGAGTGTGATTTAAAAAAAACTTCCATTCGACGAAAAGAGGTGAGTCCGGTAGAGGCAACGGATGTCTGTTCGGAGAATCTGAGCGCTTTTGCCGAAAAATGGGGTGATGATCTGAAGAACTTTGGCAAACGGTATATCTGGCAGTGGAAGATTCCGTCTTCGGTATATGAGATATTGAAAAAGAATCTGACCTGGATTGTAAGCGGGATTTTTGGAACACAGGGCAATATAAAAGCCACGATTAAAAGGTTGGGAAACGATCAAGCCATTCGGCTTTTTTCCCGATTGGTGGCCGTGTATTGTGCCGAGTGGTTCAAGCGAGAGTTCAATGGTTATGATTTGGAAAATAATGCGCTGGAAGATATCGGACTGATTGGACCTGGAATAGCTCAAGAGATATTTTGCCGGGCTTATGGCGAAGAAAACGTCTGCCATGCGGGCAACCATCGGAAATGGCTCTGGTCGATGTATGTGCAGGGAGGTCTTCCGGTAAACTATATCGTGCAGAAGAACCGGAATAACAACATGGTTGATACTTTGGCTGCGTATTTTGCTCCCGGGAAGCAAACATCCGAGGAGTTGTCCGGGGAGGATGATGTTTTTCGCAACCAGGTTATGGCTCAATCCGACTCGATCCGATCCTATGTGGATTGTTTGAGCGCCTTGCGTCAGGATGGGGATGTCGGCTGGCCCATCGCTGAAGCGGATCTTTCGCAGGAACCTTTCGTCTCCTTCCGGAAATTCGTATTGGAGGGCAGGCGAAAGGCCGATCAGCGACGGCGTCCGGGTAAGTTTTACCTGGAATGGCTGGCATGGAAGTCCGACGACGATGATCAGCTCGCCATGGCGTTGCTCCTGTGCCTGCATTCCAATCCCCGGACGACCCGGCCCAACAAGGATATTCCGATTGAAACGGCACGCATGTGGGGTATTCCTGATGATGAGAATCTCTTTGAGATCGTTATCAAACAAGGGCGCATGCCCTTGTTGACAATCCCGTTTTACAGGGCCGTAGGCCGCGATTATTTTTACAATGCCGGAGGCTTCTTTAAATTCATATTGGCATCCGATTACGGGCGGTATCCTGCGGCATCTCATTATGGTGTGCTGAGCGGAGAACGTCGTATCTCCTGGTTGCATCCATTGACAATCGGTTGGCGGACTTCCGAAAGAGAAGGAGACACCCTTCAAACTTTGGATCTGCCACCTTGCATCCCGTTTACGCTCGAACAACAGAATCGCTGGAGCAGTCGAAAACAGGTTGGAGAAAAAGCTCTGTTTGTATTGGATCGGATGAAATTCAAGGTCGAAGCAGGCATGCCTGAAACTGCTGTCTGTGGGGAGAGCTTGTGGATTCCGGTTTATTCGCGCATTGAATACAGTTATGGAGGTAAAAAATTAGCGATCCTGCCTTATGTGGCGGGAACGCTTTATGTGGAGCCGCAGGAGCAACTTTTCTCAAATGCGGTCCGTTACCGGAATGGAAAGGTTGAATACCGAGACAAGGACGATGTTGTTCATCCTGCTTTTTTGATCAAACCATCCACAACGTTCACGGGGTATATCGAAGATGGGACCGAGGCAATCCGTGTCAGAAAAAATCTGAAATGGAATTCTGCCGGGCAACTCGGCTTTTGTGAGGTTGTTGTATCGGATGAAGCCACCGGGAAAAAAGTCTCCGTTTCATGCTTTATCATCCCAAACGATGCAACGCTTGAACGGGATCTGCAACTTTATCGGATTTGCTCTTCCGGTTTGAATGCCGAGATATTGCCGGTCAATAGTAACGAGCAGTCCGATACGGTCCCTTATGCCATTCGGAGTGGCAATGATTCGTTGATGCTTGAGGTTTATCGTCCCATACGTGATAAGGGCTCCATTTTCATTCGGAATACGGATGAGTTAATACCGATAACAATTAGAAATATTCCGTTGAAGTTCTATTCTTATTTTCAGTTGCGAAGCATTGATGAGACCCAATGCACCCGAGTAGAATTAATTCAAAAGTTAGGAATCAAATCGGTCCGAGATGCTGTATACCGGGATTTGTACGGATTGAATACTCACAATACCGTATCGTTTCTGGGGTTTAATTTTATGCCATATTCCTCCAATGTTATTGAAAACAACCGGCAGGGGTATTTCATCAATCTCGACGGCGATCGTCTGAAATCCTGCAGATTCCTGTTCTACGAGTTTGCGAATGGAAAGATAGTCGGTGTACAGTTTGTCGAGCAGGATGGTAAAACGGAGTTACACTTTGATTCACCGAACGAAGGTATGCTGTTTCAAACGTTGGCCGAATTGGATGCGCTTCCTCTGTATTATTTCAGACCCAGGTATGTTCCCTCATCCTCTCAATCTAATGAGGCTGCCCTCGATTCTAAAAAGCGAAGATTTCGCCGGTACAAACGTATTTGCCGGTATGCTCATCAACCGGATTGGGACGGTGGGGTTCGCGACTTCCGCTTGGCGATTGTGCATTCTCTCTACTTCAATGTCTTCGATCGGCTGTGCGCTTTGACCTGGACGAGCAAAGATGATTTCCGAGCCGATTGTTACAAATGTCGGTTATGCGATGTCCGCAAGCAAGGATTACATTCTGTTTCCTTCCGGTTTGCTCAATTTTTCGTATCTTTATGTGTCCAATCCGAACAGGTCGATTATCAAGCCTTGTACCAACTCTCGTCCGAGATGGTGTTCGACTGGTGGGCTGTTTCGCGTTCCACCTGGCTGGAGGTGATTCGTTTGTCGACTCGGGATGAGGAGCAGCGAGCCCGGTTCAGGTCGGCGGTTCAGGAACTGCTGGAGAGCAAACCGGACGATGGTACGATGGAACCGGATAAAAAACGCATTGTCACTGAATTCTGGCGGCTTCCGATGCAGTTTCGGCGTAGCAAACTGTCTGTCAATCGCGTTGCACAATGCCTGCGGGGAGATGCGAAGGATGCTAATATGGATATGGGACACGAGCAAAGATCAGGTCGCATGAGCGATTTTGATCGGATTGATTATGCTGCTCTGTATCAGTTGTTGTGTGAAATAAAAGGATAAACAATATATGAAATTCAAGGAATTATATGAACAAGCATGCCGGGAGGTTGTAGAATCGGTTGCCTCTTATTGGCAGGGAGATGATCCTACACGTCGGGATGATCCCTATCTGGGTGACTTCAAGCAGACTATCCGGAAAACATTCTGTCCCGATGATTGTTATCCGGTGGTTCAGTCCATGTTCCCCTGGGAGGTCAGTACGGCGTCGCAGCAGGAGATCGATCATCTGGTTGCCTGGACTGCCACGTATAAGCCGTATGCGCATCAATTCGCAAGCTGGAAGGCTCTCGAACAGGGTAAATCCATCTGTGTGACGACTGGTACGGGCTCCGGTAAAACAGAATGTTTCATGTTGCCGGTCATCCACAATGCCGTTCCGGGAAATGGCGTACAGGCTATTTTCCTCTATCCGTTAAATGCCCTGGCCGAGGATCAGAAGACCCGCTTTAGCAAGTATATCGAGGTAAGCGGTCGGAATCTGCATTTTGCAACCTACAACGGGAATACGCCCGAAAATGACCAGGACGACAATTACGTCGTTCCGCTCAAGCATGAGATCAATACCCGGCAGGCGATTCGGGAAACACCGCCTGAAATTCTGGTCACCAATCCGACCATGTTGGAATACATGCTTTTGCGGGATAAGGACCGGTCAGTTCTTATTGCGGCAAGGAATCTGCGTTGGATTGTTATTGATGAGACCCATACGTTCAAGGGGGCTGCGGCGGCAGAGCTGGCGTTGTTGCTCCGCCGGGTTCTGCTTGCCGCCGGGGTATCGCCGGATCAGGTGCAGTTTGTCACCTCGTCGGCTACGACAGGTTCGGGAAACGATGCCGATCTTAAGAAATTCATTGCGGGTATTTCGGGGAAACAGGCAGATCAAATTGAAATAATCTCCGGCAAGCGTGTTTGTCCGTCTAATTGGTGCGTATCGGATCACCCTCTTCTGTCCGAGGCCCGACAGCGCGAGATCCGGGATATCCTGCTCCGCCCGGAATCGGAATATGTCCCGCTGAACGGACTTATACCCGAAGGCAAGACAATCGCTGAGAAGCTTGGCTTATTGGACGATTTGTGTGAATATTGTCATCTGCCGGTTAAAGTACACTACTTTTTCCGCACCCTCTCCGAAGGCTTGAGCGTGCGCCTCAATAAGATTCATGACGGGCGTTTTGAACTGTTTGCCCAACAGCAGGACGATGATGCGGATTTCCCGCTGCTGGAGCTGGTCCGTTGCCCCTATTGCGGGACCTTGCTCGCCAAAGCATCGGGGACGATCCAAAAACAACATTATGAACCGGCACGGAAGGAAGATCATCTCGATATTTTCGAGATGACGGATGATGACTCGGATACAGATGATGATGGTGACGACAAGAATGATGCAGTTGCCGACGACGATAATTCCACATCAACCAATACGCTCTATTTCTGTCCGGGTCAGGAATACGAGGTGACAGCCGGGCATGCATTCAGCTACAATCCGCAACGCGGAACGTTGAATTGTTCGGGAGGAGACGTCTGCCCGCACTGTCACGGCTCGTTTCTGAAAGGGGCCCGTCGGGGCAATGATCAGACCGCTCCGCGGAAACCGATAGAACTCAAGTCATTCCGTATCTCGTCCCAATATCTGAGCCGCATTCTGGCTCCGGTGTTTCTGGACCAGACTGAGTCTCAGAGCGAACCGGGACTGCCTCATGCCGGGCAGCAGTTTATCAGTTTTATCGACAGCCGTCAGGCTGCAGCCCGTATCACGCTCAAACAATCGGTTTACGTCGAACGTCAGTGGCTTCTGAATCGGATATTCCATCTCCTTTCCAGTCAGCCCGACCAGCCGATTGGATGGAGTGAGATGTGTGACCGGCTGGAGCAGGATCCGGATTTCAATTTTTTGTTGCAGCAGTTTGCCGACTCTCCGGATGATTACGATGACCAGGGCCGGATTCTGGATGTGGTCAAGCATCGCTATGTGCTGACGCTGATGTATGAACAGCTGGCCCGACGTCCCAGGGTGGCCAATGCGCCCGAAACTCTCGGTTTGGTATGGATGCGCTATCCGGCAATAGACAATGGCGATCTGACATTGCCTGACGAAGTCGTACGGTTTAACGATCTTATTCTTCGCCCCCAGGACCGGATCAACCCGGAAGACTGGCGGATTCTGCTGCACATGTATCTGGATTGCACCGTCCGCAGCCGTAATGCCGTCTTTTATCTGCGGGACCGGGCCGAAGGCGATGTCAATCATCCCTGGCACACCATCAGTCTGGAAACCTGCCGGCGGTTTTATTCGCAGCAAAATACAGCTGGCGAGGTGCAGGAGCCGACTTTCGGCAACAATCGTTGGACCAAACTGCTTTGCTGTCTGCTTGGCTCGACTCCGTCGCAGATGGCCGAATCGCGGAAAGTGCTGGTGGAAGGTGTCCTGCATGCCATGTGGACTACGTTGCAGAAGAGAAATCTGCTGGCCTTAGGGAAAATCTATGATAATGGATGGAAATCCAGTCAAAAAACTCAGTTGAATCTGGCTCAGGTGGAACTTCAGCTTTACCGCAAAGCCTGGTTGTGCCCCGTGACCCACCGTCCGCTGCCCTATACGTTTAAGGGATACTCTCCCTATCTGGACGAGAATCGTCAACCTTGCAAGGTTGAGCCGCTCGATGCGGAGGAGTGGATTCCGTATGATTTTTCGTGCACGACGGTCGAGGAGGTTCAGACGTGGTGTCAGGCCCATCGGCATGTGCTCAACGCCGTATCCCGTCAAACGGCAAAATACTATTTGAAGCCGAAAATTTATGTTTCGGCGGAACATACGGCCCAGATCAGGAGGAGGTTGCTGGATATCTATCAGCAGGAGTTCAAAAAACACAGAATCAATATTCTGACCTGTTCGACAACCATGGAGATGGGAGTCGATCTGGGCGATCTGGAATTGGTTGAGATGAACTCCGTGCCGCCCCATCCGGCCAATTACAAGCAGCGGGCAGGTCGAAGCGGACGAAAGGGGCAGTATCACAGTGCAGCCATAACGCTGTGCGGCAGTGATGCCGTGGGGTTACGTACCATGCAGAATCCCTGTCAGAATCTCATTGCCCGCCCGTTTGACATTCCGAAAGTGGATCTGAACAGTCCGCAACTGGTAAAACGACATATCGCGGCTTTCATGATCCGATCCGTAGGAGATAGAGGCAATGCTCCCCGATTGAATGATCGAATCATTGACTTTTTCACGCCATACATGTTTGATGATGATCGGGAAAGAGAGATCGTCGATTCCGATTTTAATTCGGTCGGTCCGGCCCGGGGGCTTTGCCTTGATTCTGATGAGACCTCCTTTTTTACGTTGAGGAGTCAGCTCATATCGGGCAAAGGGCTTCCTGCTCAACAAATCCTGTCATCGCTGGTTGCGGGAACTGCCTTGTCAGAGATGACAGTGGCAGAGGCCGCTCAAATTACGGTGAGCATGCTTGATCACGCTTATCTGGAGTTGAAAGATCGATTCGAGTATCTCAAGGATGAGTATACCCGAAAGGAACATTCGTCCAATCAGTATCGTGCCCGGTTGAAAGCAACTTTTGTAGCCCTGCTTAAAACCAATCTGGCGCAATATCTGGCGACACATCAGGTGACCCCCAATGCCGCCATGCCGGTTAATGTGGTGGAATTCAGTACCAAGTCGGATTATAAGGATCAGGATAACCCCTCCTATATGCTTCGGCAGGCTTTGTCGCAATACGCGCCGGGAAGTGTCGTCGTTCTGGGGAATAAATGTTATGTATCGGGCGGATTGCGATGGAGTAATATGTATAGGCAGCAGACGGACTTTGTCTTTATTACGCAGAACAATGACGGGCAGATCTTTCTGGATGGAACGCCCGGAGTCCGTCCTTTTGTAGTCAACGGAAAAACCTCGCTGAACATGATTCGTCCGCTGGCGTTCGTCAACGACGGTAGTAGCCCGACCGATCGTAATATTCGTGAATCCCCTTATTATCGTACCGAAGTTGCCCTGGTAGGGACCGAAACCTGGCCGCGACGTAACAATTCGCGATGGCTTCGGGTCCGCAGCGCTGCTGAAGATGTTACTTCCTCCATCTTGTTTTACAACGTCGGTTTGGGCTACGGATTTTGCGTCTGTCCGAGGTGTGGCAGAGCCGAGGCGGAGTTTTGTGCCGCATCACAGAATCTGGTCGATTTGCCCGATTCCTTCATGACCGGAACGCGTATAGCCCATCAATCCGTGCAGAGTGACAAGGCCTGCTCGTTTAATACCCGCCATGATGACCGATTGTTGCGGAATGTGGTGTTGGGGGATACCATTCAGACCGACTATACCGAAATCGACATCCACATTCCGGGATGGGTGCCCGACGGAACAAAGCTGCGCCATACGCTTGGCATGCTGATATGCAACGAATTGGCGGCACGAACCGGCATTAATCGGGGTGATATCGATTATCTGATCACCTCGTTCGGATCGCTGTGTGTGTATGACCAGGCCAAGGGTGGTGCCGGCTACTCCAACCGGCTTTGCATGAATGGACTGATTTATGAGGTATTAGATCATATTCGCGCATCGATTCAGACAATGACTTCGGACATGCTGATTGACCGCTATACCCGTAATAACAGCGACAAGATCGATCTGGCGGCAACCAGGAGATGGTTGGATGAAGAATATGAGATGTGTGAAACACTTCCAGCCGCTATCCAGGCGCTTTCTCAGCGGGCTCAGATTTCGTTTACCTTGAAATCGGATATTCTTCGGGCCTTGTCCGATGGAAAGTCGGTTACGCTCTATGCCGCGGCTGACTCCGTCGGACAATATGACGACTTTTTAGCTGTCAATCGATCCCTGTGGTACAAAAACTGTACGCCGGCAAATACATCTCTGTGTTTGTATGGAACAGCGAAGGCCATCGATTTCCCAACTTATCTGATCCTGATTCGTTGTCAGGCGAGTGCCTCGTTGCTTCAGATGCAGGCAGTGCCCTATTCGGATGTATGGCCCGTGGCTGCCATCGGAGATGATCTGTATGTGACGGAAGATGCAGCAGCCGCCCGTCTGGATGGGAACTGGGGCGGGGATGCCTGTTACCGGCTTCCGGGAATGGCTGCTGCGCTGCAGTCCACCAGCCTGGAACCTGGAAATCCCAACGCTGGCAACAGTTGGAAGTTTGTGATTCCGTCCAGGACGGAGATTCCGGTCCGGCAGCTCTGCGATACGGTCTGCGGCATCGAGCCCGAATGCCAAAAAGCCATCACGTCTTTTATGGAGCGGCATCGGAGGCAAAGCGTACGTTTTGTCTATCAGGACGAACATCTGAAATCGGAACTTGGCATGCTGCTCACGGTACAGTTCGTCAAGCGGATTGTTGAGATTCTTCAACCATCAGACATTCAGCTCTGCTTCGAGATGGAAAAATATTGGGACGGACGAACCAATAACGCAAGAATTACCGACAATCTGCAGGATAACCGAACCCGTGATGGAGTGCTGCAGGGTTTCTGCGATCGCGTATTTGGACAGGGAATAGATCTTCATATTAACTCGAACTCCCCAAAGGCCCTTCCTCACTGGCGGGAACTGAAGGTTGAGGCCGGAGGAGAATGCCTGGTATTTTATCCAAATGGAGGTATTCCCAACGGTTGGTTCCTGGGACGCAATGGGAGATATGTGAATGCAGTTGACGGAACGGAAGGTGATATAAATATCTCATCAAAGGATCAAACGATTATGTATGATGTGGAGATAAAGAGCCTTTGACGGATTCGGATAGACCGGGTCATGCGATCCAATATTTGCGTCAGGTTGATTTGTTTCGAAAAGTCCGGTCCTGTTCCGAGGAGTTGGTTTTCGGGATCTCTATTTTAGGGTTTAAGATTTCAAATATGGCAGCATCGCTCTTCAACCGTTATATCTGGCTGGTGGATACGATTTACCGTGCGGGGGCCATCTCCCGTGAGGAGATCGACCGCCGCTGGGCCCGCTCGCAGTACAACGATCTGCACGAATCCGGCATCCCCGACCGTACGTTCCATCGCCACAAGGAGGCGATCCGCGAGATCTTCGACATCGAGATCCGCTGTGACCGCCACCGCGGAAACCTCTATTACATAGCCAATACCGAGGACTTCGAACAGGACAGCATGCGGCAGTGGCTGATCGGTACCTTCTCGGTCGGGACGCTGCTCAACGAAAGCCGCGATCTGCATGATCGGATTCTCTTCGAGGAGATCCCTTCGGGACAGCAGTATCTCGTTCCCATCGTTGAGGCCATGCGTGAAGGTCGGACGCTGGAGATCCGTTACTGGAGCTTTCGCAATGCGGCAGCCTTCGATTGTGAATTGGAACCATTCTGTGTCAAACTGTTCCGCTAGCGGTGGTATCTCGTGGCTCGCAGCGTGCAGACCCTCAATATTCGCATCTACGGACTGGACCGTATTCAATCGCTCGAAACAACCGAACGCCACTTCCTGCTTCCGGCTGATTTTGATGCCCGGGAGTTTTTCGCCTCGTGTTTCGGCATCATTGTCGACCTGCAGTGTCCTGTTGAGCGGGTTCTCGTCCGCGCCACCAGCGAGCAGAGCAACTATCTGCGCACGCTTCCACTGCATGCAACACAACAGGAGATCAAGCGCAACGAAAAGGAGTCCGTTTTCGCATATCGTCTGCGTCCGACCTTCGACTTCATGCAAGAGTTACGCAAATACGCTGATGCGGTTGAGGTGCTCGAACCGCAGTGGCTCCGCGAGCGGATCCTCACCGATGCCTTATCCGTGTGTCGTCTTTACGGAGCCGCAGATGGAACTGCTGCCTCCGGAGTCACAGCCGACGGGGAGTCAGTCGGGATGCACGACCGTTACTCTGAAGGCGGCCGTCTCTGAAATCCCTTTCCACAAGAATCTTTTCAGAGATAGGCAATTCTGCCGTTTTTTGGCACGATCTGTTCCGATCTTTGCTGCGAACAAACGAGGAGCATCTATGGAACGGGTTACGGAAACGAAATTGAGTCTGGAGGCACTGCGGCAGATGAAGTCGCATGGCCGCACGGCTTCGCCGACTCTGATCGGCGCCATTGAACAGATTGTCAATCGGGCGATCGAGACCCATCTCGACGAACCGTTTTACAGCGAAGCAGCCCCTTTCCTGGATTACCTGGGCAACCGCATGGCGCTCGATTGTGAGCAGGCGCTGGTTTTCGCCCTCTTCATGGAGCAGAGTACCGACAACCGGATTCAGATCAGCGATTTTGCCCGTATGGTCGGATGCCGTACGGTTCGTGTCATCTCGATGATGGCTGCAGCTGACGAGTTAGTCAAGCGGCGATTGATTCGGCGTGTCCGCAAGGAGGATTGCCTCTTCTATTCGGTGCCGATGGCCGTGGTGACGGCCGTGAAGGAGGACCGCCTCTACGAACCCGAACCGATCGACCATCTTACCAGCGAGCAGCTTTTCGACCGGATGGGCCAGATCTTTGACGAGGCAGAGGAGGACAACAGCCACCTGCTCGAGGATCTGGACGAATTGGTCGAGGCCAACCTGCAGTTGCCCTTCTGTCAGCAGACCCGTGCGTATGATTTGAACAAAGTTGAGCGGCTGCTGTTCTATGTTTTCTGCCACCGCTTTGTGAATCTGGACGACGATCTGATCGGATCGCACAACTGGTTGGAATATTTCAACCGCCGTGTCGCCTTCGGTCTCAAGTCCCAACTGAACGCCGACCGTCTCTCGCTGCAGACGCAGGGGGTGATCGAACCCTGTAACGAGGAGGGGATGGGCGACCGTCGCTACTACCATCTGACGGCTCGGGCCAAGGAGCTGCTCTTCGGTGATCTGTGTCTGGTTGAACAGTAGGCCAAGCGCCCGAACGATCTGCTCGACAGTGCGACGCTTGCGCCTCGCGAACTCTTCTACAATCCATCGGTCGAACGGCAGGTCGACCGGCTGGGTGAACTCCTTTTGCCCGAGCATTTCACCGGGATTCAGCAGCGGTTGGAAGCCGGCGGTCTGCGCAAGGGCTTTGCGTGCCTCTTCTACGGAGCCCCCGGAACGGGCAAGACCGAGACGGTCTACCAGCTGGCCCGCCGTACGGGACGCAACCTGATGGTTGTCGACGTGGCGCAGATCAAGAGCTGCTGGGTCGGCGAGAGCGAGAAGAACATTCGCAAGGCTTTCGAACGTTACCGCGCATACGTCAAGGAGGCGGAGCGGGCGCCGATTCTGCTCTTCAACGAGGCGGATGCCGTGCTGGGAATTCGGCAGGAGGGGGCCAGTCGGGCTGTGGAGAAGATGGAGAATTCGTTGCAGAACATCATCCTGCAGGAGATGGAGCAGTTGGACGGCATCATGATCGCCACGACCAACCTGACGCAGAATCTCGACCGGGCCTTCGAGCGGCGTTTCCTCTACAAGATCGAGTTCGAACGTCCTGATGCGGCGGTGAAGAGCCGGATCTGGCGGTCGATGATCCCGACGCTCGACGAGCGGACAGCCGCCACATTGGCCGAACGATACGACTTCAGTGGCGGGCAGATCGAGAACATCGCCCGTAAACGGACCGTGGAGATGATTCTCCGTGGTGTGGAGCCTACGATGGAGGAGTTGGATGAATTTTGTCGGAACGAGCAACTCGGCAACCGGGCGAAGCGGCGCCGCATCGGTTTCTGATCAGCAAAAACAGCCTTCCAGAGTTGTGCAATCATAAAATATTAGTAATTTTATATTGGTTAAAATAAAATAGTTTGTATATGGCACAGAATCAGAATCAGGCTTCGGTGAAAACTTTGCAAGACTCACCGTTGTTTCAGTTGTCGTTGACCTCGAAGGAGTTGTTTCACAGCAACTTCCTTTACTGGCTGGGTGTTACTTATCGGGACTTGTTCAAGGAGACGTTTTCAAATTTGGGTTGTCGGACGGCTGCATGGCCGGAAGACTGGACGGTGGAAAGGGAGTACAAGGCTGCCAAATCGATCAGTCTGGATCTTTGTGTGAAGGGACCGGGGAAAAATGGAAAAATATACCTGATTCTCGAAAACAAGGTGAAGAGTATTCCGAATCAACAGCAGTTGAATAGGTATACGTCATATTGGGAACGAGATAACGAAAAACCTTGTTTTGTTCTGTTGTCTTTGATGACGAACTTCCCCAATAAGGATCAGATCGACGCGAATAGCGACGGAAAGTGGATCGTTTGGAATTACGGGGATTTGGCTGCCGCTCTCGACAAAGCCTTGACGTCTTATGTGTCCAGTGTGTCCAGAGTTTCGACCTATCATGAAGAGATCATCAAAGATTATATTCAATTGGCCAAGGGTTTGCATGGGCTGTTCGGAAATTTGACGGTCAATGATAATGACCGATATTGTGATAATGTGTCGCAAGTATATGCCAATTTGCGGATGGATGACGTGTATGAAAAGATTCGGGTCTCATTAATCGCGGAAAAATTGCGGAATCGATTGAAAAAAGAGTTCCCAAATCAAACCATTGATATCAAATCAGAATTAAAGATCGAAGAAATCGGAGAGTCGAATGAGAAACCTTTGACCAAGGTATATGTGGATAGTGGCTACACCAATAAACAGGGCGTTGTTGACGCCAAGGTGAAGATCGACAACCGGTATGTGCTGACGGTACAGATTCAGGGGGAACAATATCGTCATGCCATTGAATGGCTTCAAAGCCAAGGGAATGCTTCTAAGAATTGGACTGCTACCCAGAAAGAATATTTTGTATGTCAGAAACTCAATTTCTTCGATGTAACAAAATTCCCATATCCACAAAAGAGTACAAGATCGAATGGTTTGTATGGTAAATTCAAAGATGACTTTCTGTATCGTTACCGGAAGATCAAAGATAATGAGACAGTGGACAACGTGTTGAATGAGGTTGTCAATGATGTCTGCCATATATTCGAAACCTACGGTCAGCATTGACAACCCAATCGGTTCATGCGTGATGAACAGGCCCTGCCGATTGGTAAGGGTCGCACGGTCGGGCCAACCCTGAACACCCGGATTTTCCATTTGACGCTAATTCTGCCAATCAGCCTATGACGATTCTCTTTCATCCCTGCTACGATACGCGCTGCCGGCTCGATCCGGCACAGCGTGGTCCGGCACTGCTCGACACGCTGACGCTCGGTCCGCTCGGCCTGCTTCAGGAGCTGGAGCTCCGTCTGGGGCTGACGGCTGCCACTACCTCGAATTTGTTGCGCACGGTCGACTATGTGAAGTTGCTGCGCGATTACCTCCCGGCGCATCCCGATTCGCCTTTTGCCCCTTCGTTTGAGGCTGATGAGTTCAATGTGGCAGCCGAACTGTTGCGATGGCGCGACCTGCTGCGGCTGGCCGGCTGGAAGGCTTCGATGCGCGGTATCTCCCCGCGAATCGATCTGCTGGCCGATCTCGAAGCCAGTCTTGCACGCCCGGCGCTGGGCGACCGCTGGCAGGCGGTGCTGGAGGAGCTTCCGAAGCACCGGCTGGCGGACTGGACGCTCGAACTGCTCGCTCCGAAACAGTTGCTGTTCCCGCTGTACGGACGCCTGATTGATCGGCTCGGAGCGTGCGGTGTTCGGATCCGTGAATCCGTGCAGCAGGCGACGCGCCCCGAACAAGTGCGGCGAATCCGGGTGCGGGACTTCGCGGAGGCCTTTCGGGGAATCCCGACCCTCGACCCGAAGCGGTGGACACTGATCTGCAACCACGGCAAACTGCTCAACAACGTGCTGCGGCTCAACGGTTGCCCGACGACCGAATCGTCGATTCGCGAGAACGACTCGTCGGTCGTGCAACTCTTCGAGGCGGGCTTTTCGCTCTTCATCCACCCGTCGGAGGAGGTGCCTGAGGCGGTCGACATCTATCGGCTGCTAAACTACCTGCAGGCCCGACCTAACCCGATTCCTGCGCGGATCAACCTGGCCCTGCAGCGGCTGCTGACCTCCGAGGCAGGAATCGATCCCGAGCGCTGGCGGGCGACCGTCGACGAAGCCCTGGCGGCCGACGACGAAGCGGACGAGGAGGCCCGCAACCGGATCCGCCGCCGCTTGGATACGTTGCTAACCCCCTTCTTCGAGGCCGTTTCGCCGCGGGCCATTCCGCTCGAGCGGCTCCAGGCGTATGCCCGTTCGCTGCGGGGATGGGCCCTGCAGTGCAGCCGTCTCGGCGACGAAGCCTCCGGTGCTCTGCCTCAACTAGCGGAGATGTGCGATGTCATGCTGGCTCTGCTGGAAACGTGTTCCGGTGATACAATCGACGGACAGCTGCTGCAGGGGTGGATCTCGTCGATCCGCATCGACGCGTCGATCCGCAACACGGAGGCACAGGTCGGTTCGTTCGACGTGGTGGAGCATCCCGCCGCACTGGTCGATCCGGTCGACCGGGCCGTCTGGGTCGACTGCATGGGGATGCCGGAGTTGCATTACGACTTTGAGTTCCTCAGCCCCGATGAGCGAATAGGTCTCGAACGGCAGGGTGTCAGGGTCTGGAGCCGTACCGAGGAGATGACGGTTGAATTGGAACTCATCCGTCGCGGAGTAGGGCAGGTGCGTCGGGAGTTGATCCTCATTACGCCCGAATCGGACCGGGGTACGCGGATGGAGGAGCACCCGATCGTCGACGGCCTCCGAGGCGAGGAGCTGACGCCTTTCCCGGTGGAGACCGACACGGTGCCGGTTGAACTTCCGCCCCTCTGCCGGAAGATGCCTGAGTTCCGGATTGCGGTCGGGAAGATTGCGCCGCGTGAGACGGAGAGTGCCACGAGCCTCGAACTGCTGATCCAGCGGCCGTTCGACTACGTCATGAAGTATACTGCTCGGTTGCGGCCGGGCGGTGTGCGCGAACTCGACGAACTGAATCTCATCGAGGGGCGTGTGGCGCACCGCACACTAGAGTTGATCGTTCGGCAGACGGAGGGTAACCTCAATGCCATGTCGGGAATCATCGCTCGCCGGGAGGATTTCGACCGCTATTTTCTGAAGGCAGTTCGGGAGTGTGGGCTGGGGCTTCTGCTGGCCCGTCATGCCATCGAGCGCAAGGCGCTTCAGGAGCAGTTGCGCAATGCCTTGTCGGCGCTGATGCAGATTCTACTCCAATACGGCCTCCGCGTCGAGGGGGTTGAGCAGGAGGCCTCGGCGCCGTTGCTTGATGCCGGCAAACCCCAGCTCACGGTACGTGTCGACCTGCTGTTGCGCAACCGCGCAGGGAATCCGGTGATTTTCGACCTGAAATGGTCGCGCAACGAGAAGCGATACGAAGCCATGATCCGCGAAGGGCGCGACTTGCAGCTGCGTGTTTACGACCATGCGGTGAGCAGCAACCTCGGGCGTCCGGTCGCGGTCACGGGATACTTCCTTTTGGGCCGAGGCCAGCTGCTCAGCGCTGATCTGCCCGATCTGCGGGGGTATGTCAAACAGGTCGATGCCCCGCGGACGACTGCCGAGGCCATGGTTCGCATCCGTGCCGGCTATTTTTGCATCAACGCTTACGACAATCTGCGTATTCCTGCCGAT
>OFSD01001280.1_pt1 | contig 18191 bp, 21 predicted proteins | sample 1543191 | NCBI WGS metagenome assembly OFSD01 (sample SAMN04209221, study PRJEB22552) | human gut metagenome | biome: gut; material: feces | host: Homo sapiens | place: USA: Oklahoma
AGATCGCTCCCTGCTTCCGTGATGAGGATGCGAGAGCAGACCGTTCTCCCGGAGAGTTTTATCAGCTGGATATGGAGATGGCCTTCGCTTCTCAGGAAGATGTATTCTCCATCGTAGAGCAGGTACTTCCTCCCGTATTTGAAAAGTACGGTATTTATAAAAATGCTTCCAAGGCTCCGTTTGTACGGATCCCTTATCTGGAGGCTATGGACAAGTATGGTTCCGACAAGCCGGATCTGCGTATCGATCTGGTACTGACCGATGCCACCGAGGTAATGCAGGGCTGTGGCTTTGCTGCTTTCGAAGGTCAGACGGTAAAGGCCATCGTGGTGGATGGCTTCACCGCTACCCGTAAGCAGATCGATGCTATCTGCGCAGAGGTAGAAGTACAGACCGCACGCAAGGGATTCTGGTTCCGTGTAGACGAGAACGGAGAGTTCGTAGGCGGTATCTCCAAGTTCTTGCAGGATCGCAAGGAAGAAGTCATCAAGGCTCTCGGCCTTAAGAACGGTGACTTTGTAGGGCTTGCCGCAGGCAAGAAGCTGGAAGCGCAGAAGACAGCAGGTGTATACAGAAAGCTGCTGGGTGCAGCCAGCGAGAAACATATGAAGAAGGATTGCTACGAGTTCTGCTGGATTGTGGATTTCCCGATGTATGAGATCGGTGAAGAGTCCGGCGAACTGGAATTCTGTCATAATCCGTTCTCCATGCCCCAGGGCGGTATGGATGCGCTGAACAATCAGGATCCTCTGGAGATTCTGGCATACCAGTACGATCTGGTCTGCAACGGCGTAGAGCTGTCCTCCGGCGCAGTGAGAAACCATGATCCTGAGATTATGATCAAGGCATTTGAGCTGGTAGGTTTGGGTGAAGCCGACGTGAAGGCTAAGTTCCCTGCCATGTACAATGCATTCTGTTACGGAGCACCTCCTCATGCAGGAATCGCTCCCGGCGTAGACCGTATGATCATGTTGATCTGTGGTGAGGAAAGCATCCGTGAGATCATTCCTTTCCCCATGAACAAGAATGCCATGGACATTATGATGGGAGCACCGGGCACGGTAGAGCAGAAGCAGTTGGATGAACTGCATCTGGCCATCACCGCCAAGCCGGAAGAATAATAATGAGGCTGTCGCACGATTTCTGTGTGACAGCCTTTATGTTGGGTATATATGGCAATTTGTCAGGAGAAGAATATGGCTGTAGGAATTTATGTATTGCATCTGCACCCAGGTGAGGAAGAAATCAGGCGGACATTCCTGCGGGAAGCTGCAGAATGTGTGGATCCGGTGCGGTGTAAGAAGGTACAACGGCTGAAAAGCACCGGAGCAAAGGCAGCCAGTCTCGGCGCGGGAATGCTGTTGCAGAAGATGGCTCTGGATCTGATAGACGGTACGGAGAATACCGGAATCCTGTTTCTGGAAGAGGATGAGCTGCTTGCGGTGTTACAGGAGCGGATGCACCGGGACAAGGCGGGGGCGTTATCCTTTTCCTACGAATATGGAGAACTGGGGAAGCCACAGATCGTGAATATCCCGAAAAAATTCAATCTGTCTCATTCCGGAGACTATGTGGTCTGCGCGGTAGGAGACGGAGAAGTGGGAGCGGACATTCAGAAATGGGTTCCCTATAAGGAACGGACGGCAGAGCGTTTTTTTGCGCCAACGGAATGGAAACTGCTGCAGGAACTGCCTGCGTCACAGCGCACGGAACTGTTTTACCGATTGTGGAGCAGAAAAGAAGCCTACGGCAAATACACCGGCCAGGGGATCGGCAGTGCAGTGGGAGAAGATTTCTCCGACGAACAGAACTGGCAGGAAAAGCAGATATGTTTCTGGGAACGGGTTCTGGAGGATAGCTATTCGCTGGCGGTCTGTTACGGAACAGCAGAAGCGTAAAAAGAAAGGAACGGGAAAGCTGTAAAGGGATAGGAAGCATGAAAAGCGGATGCGCATTACATGGAAAGCGCGAAGAAATGAGGACTTTATGAAAAGATTAATGATGTATCTGAAAGATTATAAGAAAGAGTCCATACTGGCACCACTGTTCAAACTGCTGGAAGCATTTTTCGAACTGATGGTTCCTCTGGTAATGGCAAATATTATTGACTATGGTATTTCCAACCGGAATATGGGTTATATCGGGAAAATGGGACTGCTCCTGTTACTCCTTGGTGTAGTGGGACTGGCATCGTCCATTACTGCACAGTTTTTCGCAGCCAAGGCGGCAGTGGGGGTATCCACCAAACTGCGGCAGGCATTGTTTGACCATATTGAGGATTTGAGCTTTACGGATATTGATAAGGCGGGAACCTCCACCATGATCACCCGTATGACCAGTGATGTGAACCAAGTGCAGTCCGGTATCAATATGACCTTACGTCTGTTCTTACGTTCCCCGATCATTGTCTTTGGTGCCATGATCATGGCATTCACCATTGATGTGAAATGTGCCCTGATCTTTGTAGTGGCGATTCCTTTGTTGTCCATTGTGGTATTCGGTATTATTTTATCCACAATCCCTATGTACAAAAAGGTGCAGTCCAGGCTGGATCAGGTATTGGGCATCACCAGAGAGAATCTGACCGGTGTCCGTGTCATTCGTGCATTCCATCAGGAAGCGAAGGAAGAAGAGCGATTCCGGGAGAACAATGAGGCATTGTCCGCCATGCAGATCTTCGTAGGTAAGATCAGTGCCTGCATGAATCCTGTGACCTATATCATTGTAAACGGAGCCATCATTGCTCTGATCTATACCGGCGCAGTACAGGTCAATATCGGTAACTTAAGCCAGGGTGAGGTAGTAGCGATCATCAACTATATGAACCAGATCCTGGTAGAGCTGGTGAAGCTGGCGAACCTGATCGTAACCATGACCAAGGCGCTGGCCTGCGCAGATCGTGTGGCTTCCGTATTTGAAATCGGTGCAGATGCTGCATATATGGGAGCGCAGAATCAGAAACTAGCGGATAAGGTAGATAAGAGCGCACCTTTCTTAGACTTCAAACATGTATCCCTGACTTATCAGGGAGCCGGTGCACCTACTTTGCAGGATATGAACTTCACCGTAAACCGTGGCGATACCGTAGGTATCATCGGAGGTACCGGTTCCGGTAAGACCTCTCTGGTGAACCTGATTCCCGGCTTCTACCCGGCAACAGAGGGCGAGATCCTGCTGGAAGGCAGAGATATCAAGACCATGAGTGATGAGGAGCTGCGTGGGCGTATCGGTGTCGTACCTCAGAAGGCGGTTCTGTTCAAGGGAACGATCCGCAGTAATCTCCAGTGGGGCAAACCGGATGCTACAGAAGAGGAAATGTGGAAAGCACTGGAACTGGCACAGGCATCGGAAGTGGTAGAGGGCAAGGACGGTAAGCTGGATGCCACTGTGGCACAGAACGGTAAGAACTTCTCCGGTGGACAGAGACAGCGTCTGACCATTGCGAGAGCCCTGGTCAGAGAGCCTGAGATCCTGATCCTGGATGACAGTGCCTCCGCACTGGATTATGCCACCGACGCAAAACTGCGTGCGGCACTGCGTACCCTGGAAGATAAGACCACGACCTTTATCGTATCCCAGCGAGCTTCCACTATCCGCCATGCGGACAAGATCATCGTACTGGATGACGGTGAGATCGCAGGTGTGGGAACCCATGATGAATTGTTGAAGGATTGTACGGTATATCAGGAGATTTATTATTCCCAGTATCCTGAGCAGAGAGGAGGTGTTCGGTAATGCAGAAGACAAATAATAAAGCAACCATGAAGCGTGTGCTGAAATATATCCGGAAATATACACCGGCACTGGTACTCTCCCTGCTGTTAGCAGGCCTGACCGTGTTACTGACCTTATATATCCCTATCCTCACCGGTAATGCGGTGGATCTGATCATCGGCAAGGGACAGGTAGATATGCCGGGTATTTTTTCTATTATGAAAAAAATTGCCATCGCAATGATCATCACAGCAGTCGGCCAGTGGGTCATGAACACCTGCAACAACTATATTACCTATCATGTGATCCGGGATATCCGTACGGATGCTTTTGCAAAGCTGGAGATCCTGCCCTTAAAATATCTGGATGCCCATGCTTACGGTGATATCGTGAGCCGTGTTATTGCGGACGTGGATACTTTCGCAGACGGTCTGCTGATGGGATTTACCCAGCTGTTCACCGGTGTACTGACGATCCTGTGTACGCTGGGCTTCATGTTGGTGACCAATGTGCCCATCACATTGGTAGTAGTATGTATCACTCCGGTATCCTTCCTGGTGGCAAAATTCATTGCAACCAAGACCTACTCCATGTTCAAGGAGCAGTCCGAGACCAGAGGCGAGCAGACCTCCCTGATTGAGGAAATGATCGACAACCAGAAAATTGTAAATACCTTTTCCAGAGGAGAAGCGGTGAAGAGCAAGTTTGGAGAGATCAACGGCAGATTGCAGAAATGCTCGCTGAAAGCTATCTTTTTCTCCTCCATTACGAACCCGGCGACCCGTTTCGTTAACAGTCTGGTATATGCCGGTGTCGGTGTGTTCGGTGCGCTCGTAGCGATCAAGGGCGGTATCAGCGTAGGCCGTCTGTCCTGCTTTTTAAGCTATGCGAACCAGTACACCAAGCCCTTCAACGAGATCTCCGGCGTGGTAACAGAATTGCAGAATGCTTTTGTCTGTGCCGGACGTATCTTCGATCTGATCGACGAGGAGCCTCAGGTGCCCGATGCTGCGGATGCAAGAGTATTGGAAGATGCCCAGGGTAATGTGGATCTGAAGAATGTATACTTCCAGTATGTGCCGGAGAAGAAGCTGATCCAGAACTTTAACCTGAAAGTTACCCCCGGTCAGAGAGTTGCCATCGTAGGCCCTACCGGATGCGGTAAGACCACCGTGATCAACTTGTTGATGCGTTTTTACGATGTGAACTCCGGGTCCATTCAGGTGGATGGTACCGACATCCGGGATATCACCAGAGGAAGTCTCCGTACCAATTACGGTATGGTGCTGCAGGAGACCTGGTTACGTTCCGGCACTATCCGTGACAACATCTGCATGGGTAAACCGGACGCTACCGAGGAAGAGATCATCGCAGCAGCCAAGGCATCCCATGCCCATAGCTTTATCAAGCGACTGCCCCAAGGGTATGACACCGTGATCACCGAAGACGGCGGCAGCCTGTCCCAGGGACAGAAACAGCTTCTGTGTATCACCAGAGTCATGCTGTGCCTGCCTCCCATGCTGATCCTCGATGAGGCAACCTCCTCCATCGATACCCGTACCGAGATCAAGATCCAGAACGCATTCGCCAAAATGATGGAAGGCCGCACCAGCTTCATCGTAGCCCACAGACTTTCCACCATCCAGAGCGCTGATGTCATCCTGGTAATGAAAGACGGAAACATCATCGAACAGGGCAACCATGAGACCCTGCTGGCAAAGGGCGGTTTCTACGCGAATCTGTATAATAGCCAGTTTGCCGTGTAACGAGCCATGCAAAGGCAAGGAAACTACCACTCCCTGGGGAGCTTGCTCACCAGGGAGTGGTAGTTTTTTTGACTTTATACGGCGACAGCCGTCATCCGCCGAAAGCCCGCCAGGGCTTTTGGCGGATGCTGGCATGGCTCGTTACACTTTCCACGGTAGCGGCACGCTCTTTGCCCTTGCCATTCTCTCTCAAAAAAGACAGAAAATATATAGAAAAATGTCGAAAATTGTAAAAATACACCAACACAGTAAAAATATTGAAAATAAACTAAAATATTTAAAGAAATATGTTGACAAATATACATCCCTGTAGTATATTAAACTTAACAAAAGAGAAACGGAACAACCCAACAAAGAAGGTTGGGAGAGAAGTACAAAAGAATCTATAGAAAGAGAGGTACAGTCCACCTAACAATTAAAGTCCTACCACAATCTTCCATGATGTACAACTGAATAGAACTACCAAAGAGAACCAATTTACATAGAGAACATCAAGTACACAGAAGAAAAAGTAATGAACAACAGAAGATAAAAATTATCTCACATTACAGTACATCCGTACAAAAGAAAAGTGGAAAGAGAACAAAAGACAAAATGGAAGATAAAGCAAACAAATGAAAGAGAGGACAGGCCATTGGAGCTTGCAGTCTGAGAGGGCGTACTGATTGAAAGAATGATCGGTACGCTCTCTTAATATTGAACAACTATTCAGAGCCTCATCCGCAAAATCGCATCTTCGATGCTTTCCTGAACAACAAGATTGTTTGTTGTTTGCTCACCTGAGGCTGCTTCGCCAGATAGTTGTACAATTTTCCAGTGGAAAAACCTACCGATATCATGTACAATAGAAGAATAGTACAGATAGAGGAGTTATGAAAATGGACACAAACGAACAGAATCAGCAGGACAAAAGAGAACTCAGACATAAGAGAAGACAGAGAAATCAGATCATTGCATATACGGCCGTAGGTATTATGATCCTGTTGCTGGCGGTGGGAATTGCTTTTGCTGTAAGCAAGATTACCAGCATGAGTCGTAATCAGGAAGAACAGCAGAACAAGGTGGATGAGATCCTTTCGGATGAGGAGACAATCCAGGCGCCGACGGAAAGCCAGGAGACAGTGGTGGAACTCACGGATGAGCAGAAGCTGGATACCATTATCAATGAGGCAATCATCCAGAACATGCCTCTGGAAGATAAGGTAGCCGGATTATTCATTACGACGCCGGAATCGATCACCGGTGTGTCTGCGGCAGTACAGGCGGGAGACGGTACCAAGGATGCGTTATCCCAATACCCGGTAGGTGGAATCGTATACGCTGCGAAAAACATCCAGTCTGCAGATCAGCTGAAGCAGATGATCGATAATACCAAATTATATACCAGCTATCCCCTGTTTATTGCCATTGACGGAGAGGGAAGCGATACAGATGCGGTAGCTGCGGCAGGCCTTGGTACTAAAGTGGACACACCCCAGAGCATCGGGGCTACCGGAGATACCAACAATGCGTACCTAGCGGGAACCACGGTGGGAACTTATCTGGCAGAGCTGGGCTTTAATCTTGATTTCGCACCTTCTGCAGATCTCAGTGTAGTGGATGGAAATGCGGCAGGCAGCAGTTCTTACGGATCGGAAGCGGACAATGTGGCATCCTTTGTAGGATATATGCAGGCAGGATTACAGGAGCAGAAGGTGACCGCATGTATCGGACAGTTCCCTGGTATCGGCAGCAGTACCCAGAGCACGAAGGACGGCATGGCATCTACAGACAGAAGTGCGGAAGATTTCAGAGCCAATGAATTTGTGGTTTTCCAGACTTGTATCGACAATGGCATGACCAAAATGATCCGCATCAGTAATATGGCGTCATCTTCCCTGACCGGAGACAATACCCCCTGCACGTTCTCCAGCGCGGTGGTAACGGATATTTTAAGAAATGAACTGAATTTCCGCGGTGTGATCGTGTCCGGAGCCATGAATGAGGCTGCAATCTCCAATTACTATGGAGCAGATGAAGCTGCGGTACTGGCACTTCGCGCAGGCTGTGATATGATCTATGCACCGGAGAATTTTGAGACGGCATACAACGGAGTATTGGAGGCTGTACAGAACGGCACCATTTCCGAGGAACGCATCAATGATTCCTTGCGGAGAATCTACCGTATCAAATATGCGGATAAACTGGAACAGTAAAGAAGATAGAAGACGATTGCATGTGAGTGCAGTCGTCTTTTTTCTTGTAAAAAATTGCCGTTCATGTTATCTTAGCAATAAGAGCAATATTTCTCTTACAAATTCTCATATCGTTGACTAGCGATCTATAGTCGTTTTCCCAGAGACGTGAATGGAAGAAAGAAACATGAAGTTAAAATGAAGGTGGTGAAAAGAGTGAAGTGTATAGCATAGGAAAAATAAATCAAAAAATATATAAATGTATAACAGAGGATATTATTACCGAAGAGGTTATTATCATAGACAATCAGATTCAACATATTAAGGACAGACATCCAGAGGCATATAATAAAGTATTGAAAAATATACAGGAGGCAATAAGTACCCCGGATTATATTATTAGGGATAAGTATGCATATACGGGACTGATTATTAAAAGAATACAAACGGAAGAAGGATTTTTACAGATTGTATTAAGATTATGTACTTCGGGGGATGAACATGGATATAAAAATTCTGTGATTTCATGCTGGAAAATTAGTGAGAGAAGATTGCAGAATTACTTGCGAAATAAAGAAATTCTTTACAGTAGGAAATAAACAGGGTATAATCTATATACAATAAGAGAGGAACTATCCGAGGTGGTAAATTTCGTTGCAACCACGCACCCTATGGGTCAAAAGAGATGCAGGAGAGGCGACGCCTGCCGGATGGTTTCTTGCTTATGTTATTGAGTCACCATTTTGTGGTGGCTTTTTTAGTTTTAACCACATTCGTTGTAGAACCAGCTGTCTACAATTTCATGCAGACACAAAAAGAGCGGAAACCCTGTAAAATCAAGGCTTCCGCTGCAAATAAAAGAAGCGCGAGACGGCGCACGAGGTCCGGGGGACCTCGGACTGCGCGGACCGGAGCGGAGCGTAGACATCGAACTTTCGAGCCCTAGCAGGGCTCGAAAAAAAGAACGATACCGATTTGGTATCGTTCTTTTTTCAAGCGCGAGACGGGGATCGAAGCCTTTTCCCCCGTTGCAAGGGTTTTCCAACGGCTTGCCCGTGGAAACCTTGCAACGGGTAGAGGTCGATCTGTCCGCTTCACTGGCTATTATGTTTCTCTCCTGCCAAAAGTTGGGGAGCCGCCGTAGGCGGCAGTATTACCCCCAACTTTTGAGACATGAGACATTTTACCATAACCCCCTTATTTTGTCTATGTTTCCTCATGTCTCACTTGTTTTGTAACTTTTGAGACATGAGACATAAGGGGTTTATATATGGGAAAAAGGAAAACAGATATTGATAATGTACAAAAATTAAGACGTTGGCAGATTACCATTAACAATCCTATTGATAAGGGTTGGACGCATGATGCTTTGAAGAGTGTACTTCAAGAAATGAGTGTTGTTTACTGGTGTATGGCTGATGAACAAGCTTCTACTTTTCATACGCATATCTATGTTGTATTCAAAAATCAAGTTCGATTAGAAACCATGTGTAATAAGTTTAAAGGTGGTCATTTTGATGTTTGTGAAGGTAATTCTCGGCAAAATCGTGATTATGTTTTTAAAGAGGGAAAATGGCTAGATTCTGAAAAAGGAACTACTAATTTCCGTGATTCACATGAGGAATGGGGTGTTTTACCGGAAGAAAGTCAAGGCAGACGGGCGGATATGGCAGAATTGTATGATCTCATAAAACAAGGGTGTTCTAACTATGAGATTCTTGAAACAAATCCCCGTTTTATTCTTCACATGGATAAGGTAGAACGGGCGAGACAGACTGTTAGGGAAGAAAAGTTTAAGGAATTATGGCGGTGGGTTGAAACTACTTATATTTGGGGAACTACTGGAGCAGGGAAAACCCGTAGTGTTATGGATGAATATGGTTATAGTAATGTGTATCGGGTTACTGATTATGAACATCCTTTTGATTCCTATAAAGGTCAAGACGTTCTTGTGTTTGAAGAGTTCCGCAGCAGTCTCCGTATAGATGATATGTTGAAATATTTAGATGGTTATCCGTTAGAACTTCCTGCACGATATATGAACCGTGTTGCATGCTTTACAAAAATATTCATTATATCAAACATTGATATACGTAACCAGTATCCAAATATACAGAAAGAGGAAAGGGAGACCTGGAATGCTTTTTTACGGAGAATAAAAACCGTGAAAGTATACATGAATGATACTGTCCGTGAAATGCCCTTAGATACATATTTGAAATATGAGTATCCTTTTTTAATAAGTACTCCTTTTGATAGTGAGGTGGTGCAATGAAAAATTGTGATTTGTTTGTATGTCGGTATGTGGATTCTTGTATTGTGGGTGTTAGCTGTGAAAACGGTATGTATCCGGTATGTAAGTTTCAGTTATGCCATGTGTGTCGTTTTAAAGATAAATGCAAGAAAATTGAAAGTGCACAATCAAAGAAAGTGAGGAATATTTTATGAGTGTTTTTGAGTATTATAACGATTTAGATTCACACCCGTTTTCAGGACTGTTGAAGTTGTCAATACCGTTTAATGTAAAGGTTAAAAATGATGAATATATAGAAAGATTTTTTAATGGTACACCAAATTATGGACAAGTAAAAGATGTTACTATTGGTAAGGTTTATACAATTTATGCAGTAGAGGGATATGGAGATGTTGCGGATTTTATTTTTATGAATGATGTTGGTATAGAGACAAGATTAGGAAGTTTTTTTTTTGAAGATGTTGTTAAGGACTGTTGATTTTCAACAGTTCTTTTTTTATGAAAGTGTATTTTCAAAACTTTGTGCATAGTGTACATATATTCAAATACACTTTGTGCATAGTGCGAATATACACAATGTGCATAGTGTGCTATCATATAAGAGTAAGGAAGATTGAAAGTGCACAATCAATCAGAATCAAGGGTTAAGGAAAGAGGTAAAAAAAATATGGATATTTTTATTAAGGAGTACAACGCAAAAGTTAAGACCTTGGAGTTTATTAAGAAAGCGTATGGAAAATGTAATTTTGGTTCGGTTGATTCAAGTTATCAGTATTTACTGGGTTATGCAAATGCTTTATATGATTGTGGTCTGATTACTTCTATTGATTTGCAAAAAGCTTTTGATATAACTGAAAAGCTGTTTGAAGAATTTAAGTAATTGTTGTAGCTGTCCTATCGGCTTGACGGGGATTAAAAAGGAGAAAAAGTCTATGAAAGAATTAGTGAAAATCAGTCGTGTGAGTGGTATGTTAGAAAAAATGTATCGACAGCTTAATCAAGATAAGTTTAACGGAGAACTTGAAGATCCTATTATTACAATTCAATCTACACCGAGGGCATACGGACATGTTACTTGTGGTAAGGTATGGAAAAGCAAGGATGTAGCACGATATGAGTTAAATATAGGTGCAGGCACTTTAGATAGACCTATTGAAAATGTAGTTTCAACATTGTTACATGAAATGGTACATATCTATCATTTGATGAATAATATACAAGATTGTTCTCGGGGTGGTACATATCACAACCGGAAATTCAAAGAAAAAGCGGAAAGCGTTGGATTGATTATAAATAAAGATTCCCGTATTGGTTGGAGCCTTACAGAACCCAGTGAAGAATTGATTGAATATATCATTTCGCAAGGTTGGACGGATATTCTTATTAATAGACAAGAGAGTATAAGAATAGGCGGTGTATCCGGTGGCAGTAGTGGTGATTCTTCTGGAAATAAGCCACCAAAGAAACCCAGTTCTACGAGAAAATATATTTGTCCGTGTTGTGGTAACTCTGTAAGAGCCACAAAAGAAATCAATATAATATGTGGTGATTGTATGAAACAAATGGTAAAGGAAGAGTAAAACAAGCTCTTCCTTTTTATGTGGTTTTGTCGTGGTATTGGGTCAAGTAAAATACTCTTTTTCGTGCATTTCGGAAAAGGAAGATTTTACTTGACGCAATACTTCCCCCGTGTTTCTGTACTCTTCAAACTGGTGTTCGTGGGGTCTGATAGACGCACTTCTATCAGATCCCCTTGGTTACCCCGTGTGTCGGTCATTGAGATAATGTTGATTCATTTTGCCGGTACACCCATTCAAACTATCTCTGTCTAGGTCACACAGTATTGTATATTATTTCCAGTATACTTCCGGTTTCTGCTCCTGGACAAAAATTGTATCTCGAGTGAAGCGGTACGTTGCTAAATATATTCTTTGCAATCCTATGATTGTAAAGAATATATTTAGAACGTGCTGAGCGAGGGTTGCCACGGAGAGAAAAATTATACCCCCTCTCAATGAGTTTGAGAGGGGGTATAGGGGTGAGTTAGAATCATAATAAGTTAAGAGTTGTAGCCATCATAATAATACCGATACCTATAACGGAACCTATAATGCTACAAGTAAGTCCTGCGATTGCTGTGCCATGCGCTCTATCTTTCTGACACATGGCTACTGTTGCGAATATTATTCCCAGTATTCCCAGCACAATGGGAATGCCACCTACTACACATGATGAAAGTAAACTAATAATTCCCAGTATCATAGATGTTATTCCAAAACCACTTTGTTTCATTATCGTTCCCTCTTAATTATTGATGTTTATAGAGTTGTTTGTTCCTTTTTGCGTGATATTGCCTATTTGAATTGTTTTCCCACTCATTTTCATATCGTCATATATTAAGTGTTTTATATATTCTGTGATAGAATCGTATCCTACCTCTTTTGCTCTATTTGCAATGAGCTCCTTGTCACCTTTTTTAACATTGAGTGCTATTCTATCGTAATTATCCTTTGCAAAACTCTGATCGTATTTCTTTTTATCGAATGCCATATTATTCTCCTATTGTTAACATTGTGCATAGTGTTGAATAATATATAAATATCTTTGTGCATAGTGTATATTGTAACTATGTGCATAGTGTGATATTCTATTATCAACAAATGAGATGCAATTCTTGTTTGGGTTAAACTTCTCGGCTATTTCGGCTGTATGGTCGAATAGTCGAGCAAGAGGTTGATAGAAAGATTATTTCAAATATTTGTATATTTGTCAATATCAATCCCTACTTCTTCCTTACGGCATGGGTTTTGGCATTTAAAAAAAATGACTAGCCTACCAACGATCATTTTTCCCATTGCCCCCCCCCCGGATATAAAGCTTAGTGCTTTTATCATAGATACTATAAATGCGATTGTGAAAAAGAAAGAGAGGAAAAAGAATATGCAGAAAGAAAAAGTCGCATTAACACTGGTAGGTATTAAACGTTTCGTGAGTAAGAAAGGCAATAATGTTTGTCTTTTATCCGTAAGCAGACCGTATACACCGGAAGAGAATGACAAGGGTTCGTTTGGTGCACAGATTCGTGAAGAGTTTGTTCCGCAGGACCAGATCAATGATTTTGGTGCCGATGATATCGGCAAGACCGTTGAGTTTGAGTATGGTTTCAACTATTACGGTAGACCGGAAATTACTCGTATCTCGGTTAAATAACCGTTTGCATGGAGACTGTAAGCGGGGGTAATGCTTCTGTAACTTCACCGGATAATGAAATTGAAGCAGTCGTTGATACTGCTTTAAGTGAATCGGAAACGGTAAGCGGTAATGATGTCGTTATTGGTTCTAATGAGTATACAGAGGTAGTACAAGTTGACCTTAGTTCCTTGGAAACTGAATTAGTGGGGGTAAATGAAAAGCTTGCTTTGCTGATAACTCTTATCTGCGTCTGTATTATTTGGACTGTGGTTAAGAATGTCAATAAATTCTTTGACTGGTTTTTTTAGTTAGAGAAAATACATGAGAAAGGAGAATGCGCTTATGCCTAGTTTAATGGTGTTTGCAGGTGCCGAGGCATCTACCCCCGTTCTTTCCGGTGTGGTTACTGCTGCTATGTTGAACGGTGTGTTCAATGAGATTGTCGGCTTACTGCCCGTTATCGTTCCCGTATCTGTTGGCTTTATCGCAATTCGTAAAGGACTTGGCTTTTTGTTCAGTTCTCTGCGTGCCGCTTAAAGCAAGGGTTCAAGTTCGTAATAGAGTGGGAATTTCCCACTCTATTTTTTTACAAAAAAAAATCGTGCATTGAATGTGCATTTTCAAGAAAAGGAGATTTTTACAATGGGTCTTATTTTAGGTGTTTGCTTTATGGTTATTTGTTTCATGTACTATGCTACATGTAAAAAAATGAGTGCAGAAATTAATGAGTTAAGAAAGGTGGCTGATGATTACTATGATGAGATATGTCGGCTCAAAGAAAAATGTAATTCGATTGGACAATCGGTTCAGCAGGATACTGTGGATAATGTTGATAACATTGAAGCGTAGTCCGGTTATCCGTTTCCTTGATAATTTTGTGGTTGCGTTGCTGGGTGTTTCTTTAGGCATGGCTGTTTCGTTTGTCATTGTTTTATTTTCTCTGTGGATTTACCCATGGTTATGCAGTTATTGAGAGGAGAAAGCAAGTGTTTAGTAAGATTAAGAGTTTATGTAAGGAATTTTATAAATCGAGAAAGTCGGTTGCATCATTTGTTCTTGCTATGATGCTTGCTTTCTCTGCTTTTATGAGTACTGGGATAAAGTCTGAAGCGGCTTATGCTACGTCTAAATTTTATTATGATTTAACACGCATTAAGCCGACGGTTAATCAGTATATTTCTGATGAACCTTATTTTTATATTTTTAAGACAACGTCTGCTTATAAAGATTTGTATGAAGTTACCTTGGATAATGGTAGTAAGCAACAGGTTTTCGGTATTTCTCTTTTTGGAAATGGTATTCCTTATAGAACTTATAAATACTTTGCTATTTTTTCCTCTGTTCCTTTGTTCTGTAACGATACTGATTCCCGTCCGGAAGTTTATCAAAAGGGGAATATTTTATCTATTGGTGTAAAGTATTCTGAAACATATAAAGTTGGTTTAGCTTATTCTAGTGATGGTATTAACTGGACTTGGTATATATGGCGATCAATTAATTATACTTGTACTGAATCAAGTACGGGAGCATTTGCTTTTAATCCTAAAATGTTCTATCTTATGTGCTCTTATCCGATCAGACAAATTTATAATGGTGAAGTTGCCTATTTAAAAAATCTTTCGGTAGCGGAAATTCAAGACTGGAAGAATTTATCTTCCGGTGATGATAAGGATACAGACACTGGTGGTAATGTAACGGGTGGAAACTCTACTGTTACTGGTGGTTCCGGCTCCTCTGGCTCCGGTTCTTCCGGTTCAAATACCGAGGAAGAAAAAGGGTTCTTTGCGTCTGTAAAAGAAAGTTTAGCTAATATTCTTACAAATATAAAGGAACTTCCCAGTGCCGTTGTTAATGTTCCCACAACTATGATTAACTTTTGGAAGAATTTCATAGGTAGTCATAGCATTGGAGATATTATTACGGCTATCATGGATGCACCGAGTAATATTTTTAACGCATGGAAGAGTTTTTTCGGAAGTCATACATTTCTTGAATTGCTCAATGCTGTTAAAAATGTTCCTGCTACTGTATCGAGTTGGTGGAAAGATAATCTTCCTAGTGTGATACAAGCTATAAAAGATGTGCCTTTAACGGTTTCCGGTTGGTGGTCTGCTCATTTACCGGAAATATTGCAGGCTATTGTTGATACTCCTACTACCGTGTGGAATTGGTGGAAAGAGCAGTTACCGGATGTTGTGAATGCGATTATTGAATCACCCAAAACTGTCTTGTCTTTTTGGAAAGATTTCTTCAATGAGCATTCATTTTCCGATATTTTACAAGCTATTGCGGATGCTCCGAAAGACATTTTGAAGTTTTGGGAAAATCTATTTGGTTCTGATTCCATTAAGGATATTTTTAAAGATCTGTTAGATGTTCCTAGTAACTTATTGAATTTTTGGGATGATACGATAGTGGGGTTTATTGAAAGTGTAGAATCAAAATTTACATTTATTGAAGAGAGTAAGTCTAACATACAACTTATAATAGATCGGCTTACTAGTATGTCAAATCCCAAACCGCCCGTGATTACTTTACCGTTTTCAAAGACTGTTATGTCTAAATATGGTGTTGGTGATATAGAAATGACATTTGATTGGCTCGCTCCGTATCATGAATTGTTAATGAGTGTTGAATCTGCATGTTTGTATGCTGCATTTTGTGTAAGACAGTTCTTTGATGTAAAGAATATGCTCAATGCTACCAGTGGTGCTACTAATGTTCTGACACGTTTGTAAGGTGGTGAAATTATGTTATTGATATTTGGTAATTCTATAATTGCTTTTATATTAAGTACTTTATCGCAGTTAGCTGATTCGTTGCAATCCGTTGTGCCTGGTATGTCTCTTGTTAGTTCGTTCTTGGACTATGTAGCAATGGCTGCTTATTTTGTTCCTATTGATACAATAGTTATTTTGTTTTCATGTATTGTTTTAAGAGAAGTATTTAAAATAGGACTTGCATTCATGAAAATGTTGTTCAATTTCATTCCGTTTATGTAAGGTGGTGGCTATATGCAAATATTGTTAGGCTTTTTTCAAGTTTTTAAATATCCCATATATTTTTTATGTGGTCTTATTTTAGTGTGGTTTGTCAGCTTTGCTTACTTTTTTATAAAGGAATATACGCAGGGCAGACGGTTGAAAAGAGGACTTCATAAACCCGTACCGCAAAGTAATTTACTTGTAAAAATATTTTATGAAGCTCCTCGGATGTATGTAGCTGATATATATGACCGTGATCCCGATTATTTCAAATATCAAGGTTTGGTTATTTATACCGGACGTCAAGGACAAGGTAAGACGGTTGCCATGGTTAGGGATATTATGATGATGCAGAAAGAGTATCCTCGTGCAAAGTGTATCACTAACTTATCCTATGAGTATGAAGATGGTGCTTTGACGAATTGGCGGCAACTTATAGATTATAAGAATGGTATATACGGTGTGATTGTTGGCTTGGATGAAATTCAAAACTGGTTTTCCAGTAAGCAATCAAAAGATTTCCCACCGGAAATGTTTGAAGTTGTTACGCAGAATCGTAAGAATAGACGTATTATCATGGCTACTACCCAGAACTTCTATCAGCCTGCAAAAGATATTCGTGCACAATGTACAGAGGTTCGTAAGTGTATGACTTTGTTAGGGGTCTTTACTATTGTTCATGCAGTCAGACCTATTCTTGATTCTAATGGAGAGGTTCAACAGTGGAAACATATTCGTTTTTACTGTTTTGTGCATGATAAGGAAATTCGTGATTCCTACGATACATATAAAGTCATTGAATCACTTATGAAAAGCGGTTTTTATAATCGTAATGAAAAAGACGGAGATACAAATATCTATGTAATACCAGATAAGAAAAAGCGAAGGAAGTGGTAGGGCATGACGGAAAAGGAATGGTTAGATATTGGCTATGACAAAAATATTATTGATGTGCAGGCTTATGAAGAAATTACTTTTTATGATGTATACAAGCAATGGTTTTTAATGAAACTAAAACGTATCAAGGAGCAGTCTTGTGATCGTATAGAAGTTACTTTTAATAAGTATTATGCAAATGATCCTATTATTGAAAAGTACATTTCAAAAATATCAACAACTAATATTATTGATTTTTTGACTTCATGTGTTATTAAGCACGGTGATATTAATTATAAGGAGTTTGGTCGTATAGTGCAGATTATCAATAATGTTTTGGTTTATGCAAAAGATTTACAGATAGGTGGTGCGCAATTATATGACTGGGAGAAAATTAAGCGCTATGTTCCCCTTGATAGTTTGGAATCGTCGGCATATAAGGAGTTTTGTGTTCCTTTGTCTGCTATTCATAAAGTTTTCGATTCAGTTCTGAATAAGAAAATTTATTATGAAAAACAGTCTGCGTGTCTTTGCTTGTGTATGAATTTTTATTTGGGTTTGCGTATTGGAGAACTTGCAAGCCTTACATTCAATGATTTTGATTTTGATGTAGGAGTTGTCCGTATTTATAAAACGGAGTGTAAATTTTATAACCGGACAGAGGATGGCTCTCGGCTTGGTGCAATGGTCTATAACGTTGTAGAGGATACAAAAACTATATATAGTGTTCGTGAAATTCCTATTGTGCCAGAAGTAAAAGCCTTTTACAAAAAGATTGCAGAACATCATAAGTTATGTAAATATAATTCACCTTATCTTGCTTATGATGGCAAGGATACTATTTTGGTGCGGTCATTGGATAGAACATTACGGAGACTTTGCAGACTTTGTGAAGTGGACTATTTCAATAGTCATAAGATACGAAAGACATTTGCCAGTACGCTCCATGATAATGGTGTTCCGACACGTGTTATTTCTGATCTCATGGGGCATAGTTTGTTATCTACCACAGAGAATTGTTATATATTGTCTCGGTCTGAAAACTATGTAAATGTATATAATTATATGCAAGATGGCTTGAAGTATGTGAGTTAATATAGTAAGATATATCTGATACTGTTGTTAGACATATAAGAAAAAATCCGCCTGAATCATCAGACGGATAAGGGTTAAGGTAAGCGCGAGACGGGGATCGAACCCGCGACCCCCTCCTTGGCAAGGAGGTGCTCCA
>OFSD01001287.1_pt1 | contig 18136 bp, 12 predicted proteins | sample 1543191 | NCBI WGS metagenome assembly OFSD01 (sample SAMN04209221, study PRJEB22552) | human gut metagenome | biome: gut; material: feces | host: Homo sapiens | place: USA: Oklahoma
CGTAAACTTTATAGGTGTACCCTTAGCTGGTTATTCCTCTTTCATAGACTTTACAACCAACGGAGCAGGCAGTTCGCCGGACGGCTTCCTGATGACTTCACTCCTCGGCCCGGCCAAGACACCGTGGTATTTCCTCTTTGGAGCAGGTGTCATCATGGTATATGCCCTTTGTACTTCTAAAAAAGCGCATAATGTAATCAAAACTTCCGTCGACCTTGCCCGTCAGGATGAAGGAGAAGAAAACTTCGGAAGCACCCCTATCGCCCGTACACTGGTACGCTTCAGTATGACATTATCCAACGGAATATCCAAAGTAATGCCCGAAGGCACGAAACGCTGGCTCGATACCCGCTTCCGTAAAGACGAGGCCATCATTGCCGATGGTGCAGCTTTCGACCTGGTTCGCGCTTCGGTAAATCTGGTACTGGCCGGTCTGCTCATTGCTTTAGGTACTTCATTGAAACTTCCTCTTTCCACCACTTACGTAACGTTCATGGTTGCCATGGGTACCTCACTTGCCGACCGGGCCTGGGGACGTGACTCTGCCGTATTCCGTATAACAGGCGTACTCAGTGTAATCGGTGGCTGGTTCATCACTGCCGGTGCGGCATTTACCATCTGTTTCTTTGTGGCCATGGTTATCCATTTCGGAGGCACGTTTGCTATCATAGCACTGATCGGCCTGGCGATATTCACACTGATCCGCAGCCAGGTAATGTACAAGAAACGCAAAGCTAAAGAAAAGGGTAATGAGACCCTCAAACAGCTGATGCAAAGTAATAACAATACAGAAATTCTGGATTTGCTGCGTAAGCATACCCGCGAAGAACTGGTTAAGGTATTGGAGTTCACAGAAGAGAACTTCGAACGTACGGTTACTGCTTTCTTGCATGAGAACCTGCGCGGTCTGCGTCGTGCCATGGGATCGGTAAAATTCGAGAAACAACTCATTAAACAGATGAAACGTACAGGTACTCTTGCCATGTGTCGCTTAGACAACAATACTGTATTGGAAAAAGGCCTTTACTATTACCAGGGCAATGATTTTGCCAGCGAACTGGTTTACAGTATCGGACGCCTCTGCGAACCCTGCCTAGAGCACATCGACAATAATTTCAAGCCATTGGATACCATCCAGAAAGGTGAATTCTCTGATGTAACGGAAGATATCGTTTACTTACTACAGGTTTGCCGTCATAAGATGGAGAACAATGATTATGAGGATTTTGAAAATGAACTCCGGAAAGCGAATGATCTGAACGGACAACTGTCGCACCTGAAACGGGAAGAATTACAACGCATTCAGACTCAGTCCGGCAGTATCAAAGTCAGCATGGTATACCTGACAATGATACAGGAAGCACAAAATGTTGTTACTTACACTATTAACCTGATGAAGGTGAGCCGTAAGTTCCAATTGACAGAATAATTAAATATCAGTTTCAGACATAACGAAATGAGCCCTGCAACACAAATATTGCAGGGCTCATCTTATTTTTACTCTCCAAAGAATCAAGGACGTTTCAATCCCATTTTTGCCGCCCGTTCCATCATAAAAGCACGCGCTGCTTCGTATTCATTGGGAATCACCCCATCTAGAATGGCATCTTTAATGGCGCTTTTCAAAGCTCCCACTTCCCGGCAGGGTTCCAGATTGAAAGTTTCCATAATCTCTTCTCCACTGACAGGCGGTTGGAAATTGCGGACTCGGTCACGCTCTTCGAGGTCTTTCAACTTCTGGCGTACTAACTGGAAGTTATTCAGAAATCGCTGCTTACGCTCCATATTTTTAGAAGTGATATCAGCTTCACACAATGTCATCAAATCATCAATATCATCTCCGGCTTCAAAAAGAAGACGGCGGACAGCAGAATCGGTTACCACATCATCCGCTATCACAATAGGGCGCATATGCAGACTCACCAACTTCTGTACATACTTCATCTTCTCATTCATCGGCAGCTTCATCTTCCGGAAAATATCAGGAACCATCTTCTCACCAATGAAATTATGATTATGGAAAGTCCAACCTGCACGAGGCTCCCAACGTTTAGTGGCGGGTTTAGCTATATCATGCAGCAGTGCAGCCCACCGTAACCAAAGATTATCCGTTTTACGACTGATGTTATCGAGTACTTCCAATGTGTGATAGAAATTGTCCTTATGTGCCCGCCCATTACGTGTTTCCACACCTTGTAGGGTGGCCAGTTCCGGAAAAATCAGGGACAACAAACCGGAACGGTCCAAATCTATAAACCCTTTAGAGGGAATCGGAGAAAGTATTATCTTATTAAGTTCATCGGCAATACGCTCCTTGGAGATAATGGATATGCGCCCACAGTTGCGGCACAAAGACTCAAATGTAGTATCATCAATATAAAAGTTCAGCTGAGTGGCAAAACGGATGCACCGCATCATGCGCAACGGGTCGTCACTAAATGTAATATCCGGGTCAAGAGGAGTACGGATTGTTTTTTCTTTCAGATCTTCTATACCACCAAAGGGGTCTACCAATTCTCCGAACCGGCTCTGATTCAAGCAGACAGCCAATGCATTGATAGTAAAATCCCGCCGATTCTGATCGTCTTCCAATGTACCGTCTTCAACGATGGGTTTACGGGAGTTGCGCTGATAAGACTCCTTACGTGCACCAACAAATTCCACTTCTACCCCACGGTATTTTACTTGCGCGGTACCAAAATTCTTAAACAGGGCTACGTGTGCTCCACGTCCCAAACGTTTACCCAGCGCTTCGGCCATCTCTATACCACTACCTACTACTACAACATCAATATCCTTAGAAAGGCGTTGCAGGAAAATATCGCGCACATATCCGCCGACTACATAACATTCCAATCCTAATTCATCTGCTGTCTCGGATATCCGTTTGAATATATCGTCACTGAAATGCTGTTTCAGTTCTTCTGCCGTCAATTCTATCATACTATACTTTTTAAAATAATTATTTAGTTTTCATCGGAGAAAGTAGCACTGTTTTTGGTCTATATTCCCTGCCTCTTCTCTCTCCATTCTTAATCTGCTCCCTACCATCTCCGTAGTTACTCCGTGTCTATACACTTGGACTTGGTATGGAGTTGGTACGGGCTTGATACGGAGTTGGTACGGCCCGGGTATCAGATTGTTCTAAATTTCCGATATCTCCGGAAAACTAAAATACTATTTATCTATTTTCAGAGTGCAAAGATACGGATATTATTTCTAATTTTGCCCTCACTAACAGAACAACAGTAATTATGAAGAAAGTGACGCTCCTTGCGTGCCTCTGCTGCACGCTCTTATCTTGTGAAAATGTAGAAAAGAAAGCAGGTGAGAAACTGCAAACAGCCCGCGCAGCCTTCGAACGGGGAGACTTTAGCGAAGCAAAGATACAGATAGACAGCATTAAAATACTATATCCCAAGGCTTTTGAAACCCGCCGGGAGGGCATTGGATTGATGCAACAAGTGGAACTGAAGGAGCAAGAAAAAACACTTGTTTACCTGGATAGCCTGCTTCAACAAAAACAAGGAGAACTGGATGCCCTGAAGGGTAAATTCACACTCGAAAAAGATACCGAATATCAACAAATAGGTAACTATTTGCACCCTTCACAAGTTATAGAGAAGAATCTGCACCGTTCCTATCTACGTTTCCAAGTGAATGAGAATGGGCAAATGAGCATGACTTCCATTTATTGCGGTCCCAGTAATATTCACCATGTAGGTGTAAAAGTAGTCGCCCCTGATGGTAGTTTTGCTGAGACACCTGCTTCCAAGGATAGTTATGAAACCACCGATTTGGGAGAAAAAATAGAAAAGGCGGACTTCAAAATGGGAGAAGATGGTAATGTAATAGGATTCCTTTACTTGAACAAGGACAAGAATATCAAAGTGAACTATCAAGGCGAACGCTCCTACTCCACTACTATGTCTCCGATAGACCGCCAGGCATTGGCAGGGGTTTATGAACTGGCACAGATACTTTCATCCATCACTCAGATAAAAAAAGAGATGGAAGAGGCGCACCTGAAGGTAGAATTCGTGAAACGAAAGATGCAGGAAAGAGAAGAAACAGAACAAGGAAAATAAACACGTAGACGATAACAAAGTAACAATAGTGATTAATTTGAATATTGGCTGAAACATATTTATCGCACAAGGTGAAGGCATAAAATAATGAGCGCGGGACAACTACATTATGAAGTCATCCCGCGCTCATTATAGTATAATTTTGCTATGAAAATTCTGTTACCACTGTAATTGCGGCAGGAACTTGCTCAGGCAAGTACGCAATGCACTCAACGTAATGGGTTTCACCAATACTTCCGAAGCACCGGCAGCCATTGCATTTTCACGGTCAGCCGTAAAAGCATAGGCAGTCTGCATAATGATAGGAAGTTCCTTTTCTTCTTCGCGAATGATCTTTGTCGCTTCCAGACCATTCATGATAGGCATTTTGATATCCATAAGGATAGCAGCTGTCTTTCCACGGTTCTCTTTGAACAGACCAACCATCTCTTCACCGTTCTTTGCCCACAATATCTCGCATTTCTTGCCAATAATAGCTTTTATCAATTTAAAGTTGCTATCATCGTCTTCCGCTACCAGTATCAGCGGACGGTAATCTTCTGACAAATTCCCTGTTTCCATGACCAATGTATTTTTGTTTAATGAGGCAAAGATATAAAAAATAATATAAATGTACTATCTTTAGAGAAGATAAGCTGCATCTCGGCATAACTTTTTCATGCAAGCATGAAAGTTCTACGCTCAATTTGCACTATCTTTGCGCCTCAATTTAAAAATAGAGTATGATTTCAATAGACGGACTGGCCGTAGAATTTGGCGGCACCACCTTATTCAGTGATATCTCCTTCGTTATTAATGAAAAAGACCGCATCGCCCTGATGGGAAAGAATGGAGCGGGGAAAAGTACCTTACTGAAAATTCTGGCAGGAGTACGCCAACCTACCCGGGGCAAAATTTCAGCACCCAAAGACAGTGTAATCGCTTATCTGCCGCAGCACCTGATGACGGAAGACGGACGAACTGTATTTCAGGAAACAGCACAAGCCTTCTCACATCTGCATGAGATGGAAGCAGAAATAGAACGCCTCAACAAGGAGTTGGAAACTCGCACCGATTACGAAAGTGACAGTTATATGGAACTGATCGAAACAGTCTCTGCCCTGAGTGAGAAATTTTACTCCATCGACTCCACCAACTATGAGGAAGATGTGGAAAAAGCTTTGTTAGGACTCGGCTTCACACGCGAAGACTTTGACCGTCAGACCAGTGACTTCAGCGGTGGATGGCGTATGCGCATCGAACTTGCCAAGTTGCTGCTGCAGAAACCAGATGTGTTGTTGCTGGATGAGCCTACCAATCACCTCGATATTGAAAGTATCCAGTGGCTGGAAGATTTCCTCATCAATAATGGTAAGGCTGTCATCGTCATCAGCCACGACCGTAAATTTGTGGATAACATCACTACCCGTACTATTGAAGTGACAATGGGACGGATTTATGACTATAAAGTAAATTACTCCAAATATCTGGAACTCCGCAAAGAACGTCGCGAACAACAGCAAAAGGCGTATGACGAACAACAGAAGTTCATAGCCGAAACCAAAGACTTCATCGAACGCTTCAAAGGCACTTATTCCAAAACTCTGCAAGTGCAAAGCCGCGTAAAGATGCTGGAGAAACTGGAAATCCTGGAAGTGGATGAGGAAGATACTTCGGCATTGCGGCTGAAGTTCCCGCCATCACCACGCTCAGGTAACTATCCGGTAATCATGGAAAACGTGGGCAAAACCTATGGTGACCATGTAGTATTCAAGAATGCTACGCTGACTGTAGAACGAGGAGACAAATTAGCTTTTGTCGGTAAGAACGGTGAGGGTAAGTCTACGCTGGTGAAGTGTATCATGAAAGAGATTGAGCACGATGGTACACTGACACTCGGGCACAATGTACAGATCGGTTATTTTGCACAGAATCAGGCGTCTATGCTGGATGAGAGCCTTACGGTATTCCAGACGATTGACGATGTGGCAAAAGGAGAAATACGTAACAAGATACGCGACTTGCTGGGTGCTTTTATGTTTGGTGGCCCTGAACAATCCATGAAAAAGGTAAAAGTGCTTTCCGGTGGAGAACGCACCCGGCTTGCTATGATTAAGTTGCTGCTGGAACCGGTGAACCTGCTGATTCTGGATGAGCCGACAAACCACCTGGACATGAAAACTAAAGATATCCTGAAGCAAGCTCTGCTGGATTTTGATGGTACACTGATTGTTGTAAGCCACGACCGTGACTTCTTAGACGGGCTGGTTACCAAGATCTATGAATTCGGTAATAAACAAGTGAAAGAACACCTGAGCGGTATCTACGAATTCCTGGAAAAGAAGAAAATGGAGTCGCTCCGCGAACTGGAAAGGTAAACGTTCCTTAACAAGGCTTCTGCAACTTTTCTTGCGTCATAGTGTTTTATTTCCATAAACCTTTAACTACGAGAATAATGAAACGATATGACGCAATAATAATAGGATTTGGCAAAGGTGGAAAATTACTGGCAGCCGAATTAGCCAACCGCAACTGGAAAGTGGCGGTTATAGAACGTTCCTCTGAAATGTACGGTGGGACTTGTATAAACGTAGGATGCATCCCTACCAAAACCATGATACACGAAGCTGAATTTGCTGAGCGTATCTACCAGAATGATTATGAAAAACAGTCCAAGTTATATTCTCTTGCCCTGAAACGCAAAGATAAGTTGGTCATGTACCTACGGGAAAAGAATGTCGAGAGTCTGACAGGCAACCCTAATATCACATTATATGACGGAACCGCTTCTTTTGTATGCGAAGATACGGTGAAAGTAACTCTTGCATCCGGAAAGGATGAAAAATCTTTCGAACTGGAAGGAAAAGAAATATTTATCAATACCGGTTCTACACCTATCCTGCCGGATATAGACGGATTAAGAGATAGTAAATATGTATATACCAGTGAAACATTACTCCATGCAGATGTTCTTCCCCAACATTTACTAATCATAGGCAGTGGTGCCATCGGACTGGAATTCGCAACCATGTATGCCGGATTCGGCAGTAAGGTCACTATTCTGGAAGCCAGTAAACGTTTTCTGCCGAAAGCAGACCGGGAGATTGCCGAATACATGCAGGAAAGTTTAAAAAGGAAAAATATAGAGATACGCCTGAATGCCCGCGTGCAGTCATTGCATGATACAGCAGACGGTATCACAGCTGCCTATACGGATGCCTCGGACGATACACCTTATTTTCTGGAAGGAGATGCCCTGCTCATTGCAACAGGCCGTAAACCGATGATAGATGATCTGCATCTGGAAAAAGCCAGAGTACAAGTCAACGCACAGGGAGCAATAATTGTAAATGAACAATTACGCACTACTGTACCACATATCTGGGCTTTGGGAGATGTGAGAGGTGGAGAAATGTATGATTACCTTTCCATCGATGACTCCCGCATTATCCTGAATCATTTATTCGGTAATAAGGAACGATCTATCGACGACCGCAATCCTGTGCCTTACGCCATCTTCACAGATCCTCCGATGGCACATATCGGTCTGACAGAGGAAGATGCTGTGAAACGAGGTTATCCTATCAAGATATCACGTTTGCCAGCCTCAGCTATTCCGCGTGCGCGTACTTTGCAGAATATGGATGGCATGTTGAAAGCTATCGTAAATACGGATACAGAGAAAATTCTGGGCTGTTCCCTCTTTTGTGTGAATGCACCGGAACTTATTAATCTGGTAGCGTTTGCCATAAAGACCGGACAGAAATCTTCAGCTTTACGTAGCTTTATATTCACCCATCCCAGTATGAGTGAAGGTTTAAATGGATTATTCAAGGCTTTTTAATAACTAACATTTGGTAATTAAGCCGTTAACCTCTATCTTTGTCCGCAATTAAAAAATTAAGATGCAGAAGAAACGGTATATAACATTTTTCCTAATGTTCATCAGCATGGTCATGCTGGTAGTGCCGGTTATTCCTCATCACCACCACAACAACGGGTTGATATGCATGAAGAATGATATAGCTCCCGATTGTTGCGGACAACAACACAACTCGGATAACGAACATTGCTGTTGCGATACGGGATGTGTAACGACTCACTTCTTCCAGCAAACTCCCAGCTCGGACAATGGATGGGCACATCCGGACTTTCCGCTGGTTATTACATTGTTTTCCGAACCACTCCTCCGATTATTAGTCCTACCCGAAGAAAGCGGGCAAAGACAGGACTGCATATACCAGGAATCACTTCATGGCACGTATCTTACACGTGCCACAGGACTTCGCGCACCTCCGTGTGTTCTTACTTTATCGTAAAGTCTGCAACTTTATTGCAGGCTTTTATCTCTAATTTTGCACACTGATAAAAGTAAGAACATAAAAATATCATCATGAAAAAAATTCTTTTTATGGGAGTCATGGGTCTATTCCTATTGGGTTCCTGCAATAGTAAATCCGGCGACGGACACGAAGGTCACAATCATGAAACAGAAAAGCATGAGCACGAAGGTTGCGAGCATGATCATGAGAGCGAAGACCACAATCACGAAGGTGACGACCACGACCACGATGGACATGACCACGGTGAAGTAGCAGCAGCCGGACATAGCGACGAAATCATTCTGCCCCCCGCAAAGGCGCAGGCTGCCGGAGTAAAATCCAATGTTGTAGAACCGGGAATTTTCCATCAAGTTATAAAAACCAGCGGCCAGGTAATGGCAGCACAGGGAGATGAGAGTGTTGCTGTAGCAACCGTAGCAGGCGTGGTATCTTTCCGCGGAAAGATTATTGAAGGCATGAGTGTCAGTAAAGGAGCACCGCTGGTTATATTGTCTTCTAAAAATATGGCGGATGGTGATCCGGTAGAACGGGCGCGCATCGCCTATGAAGTTTCCAAGAAAGAATACGAGCGTATGAAAGCCCTCGTAGGAAATAAGATTGTTTCTGAAAAGGATTTCGCTCAGGCTGAACAAGCGTATGAGAATGCACGTATCAGCTACGAAGCCGTAGCCAAAAACAGTTCGGCAAGCGGGCAAGCCGTGGTTTCCCCCATCAGTGGGTATGTAAAAAGCCTGTTAGTGAAAGAAGGCGATTACGTAGCGGTGGGACAACCGTTAGTCAGCATTACGCAAAACCGCAAATTATTCTTGCGTGCTGACGTTTCAGAGAAATATTACCAATATCTTCGTACTATTGGTTCTGCTAACTTCTGTACTCCTTATAATAATAAGGTATACGCATTGAAAGACTTAGACGGACGTCTTCTCTCTTATGGCAAAGCCTCGGGTGGAGACGGTGGATATTATGTACCTGTAACCTTTGAGTTTGACAACAAAGGTGATATCATCCCCGGTTCCTTTGTAGAAATCTTCTTATTGTCTTCCCCTATAGAAAATGTAATATCCCTACCCCATTCAGCATTGACTGAAGAACAAGGCAGTTTCTTTGTCTACCTGCAACTGGATGAAGAAGGATATAAGAAACAACTCGTGACTCTTGGAGCCGATAACGGTGAAAGCGTACAGATTCTCTCAGGTGTAAAAGCAGGAGACCGCGTGGTAACCGAAGGAGCTTATCAAGTGAAACTGGCAAGCGCTACAAATGCAATACCGGCACACAGTCACGAACACTAAAAAAACAGTGGTAAGTGATGAAGTTATAGAGTGATAAAGCAACTTCACCCTATCACATTATCACATTAACACTCTAACACTTTAATCAACATGTTAAACAAGATTATACATTTCTCACTTCATAACCGCATCCTGGTGCTTGTGGCCTCGGTGTTGTTACTGATAGGCGGAACTTACACCGCCATGCACACGGAAGTGGACGTATTTCCAGATCTCAATGCGCCTACGGTTGTCATCATGACTGAGGCAAACGGTATGGCGGCAGAAGAAGTGGAACAACTCGTCACATTTCCTGTTGAAACAGCAGTGAACGGTGCAACAGGTGTGCGCCGCGTACGTTCTTCATCTACCAATGGATTCTCAGTAGTATGGGTAGAATTCGATTGGGATACGGATATTTATCTGGCCCGGCAAATTGTCAGCGAGAAGCTGGCTGTTGTAAGCGAAAGCTTACCTACCGGTGTAGGTAAACCGACGCTGGGTCCACAATCATCCATTCTGGGCGAGATGCTGATTATCGGTCTGACTGCCGACTCTACCTCTATGCTTGACCTGCGTACAATAGCTGACTGGACCATCCGTCCGCGCTTACTCTCTACAGGCGGTGTGGCACAGGTAGCAGTACTGGGTGGTGATATAAAGGAATATCAGATACAATTAGATCCGGAACGGATGCGGCATTACGGCGTTACGCTGAATGAAATTATGACCGTAACCCGTGAAATGAATCTGAATGCAAACGGTGGTGTGCTATATGAATATGGCAATGAATACATTGTACGTGGAGTACTTTCTACCGATCGGGTAGATCAACTGGCACGTGCCGTGGTACGTGGTGGAACCGCTTCGGGCAGTGCTCCTATTCTGTTGGAAGACATTGCAGACGTACACATTGGAGCAAAATTACCCAAACTGGGTACAGCATCTGAACGGGGTAAAGCTGCCGTATTGTTGACTGTAACCAAACAACCGGCCACCAGCACGCTGGAATTAACGGATAAATTGGAAGCATCTTTAGAAGATTTACAGAAAAATCTGCCACCGGATGTAAAGGTCAGCACAGACATTTTCCGACAAAGCCGCTTTATCGAAAGCTCTATCGGAAACGTACAGAAGTCCTTGTTCGAAGGAGGTATCTTCGTGGTGATTGTACTATTCCTGTTCCTTGCAAATGTACGTACAACAGTGATCTCATTGGTTACACTACCACTTTCATTGATTACTTCACTGGTGACGCTGCATTATATGGGATTCACAATCAACACAATGAGTCTCGGTGGTCTTGCCATCGCTATCGGTTCGTTAGTGGATGATGCCATTGTGGACGTGGAAAACGTATATAAACGACTCCACGAAAACAAGTTGAAACCTGTGGAAGAACGACTTTCCATATTGGACGTGGTATTCAACGCATCGAAAGAAGTACGTATGCCTATCCTGAACTCTACGCTGATTATCGTAGTTAGTTTCGTGCCGTTATTCTTCCTCACAGGTATGGAAGGCCGCATGCTGGTTCCGCTGGGTATTGCGTTCATTGTAGCATTGGCTGCTTCTACGGTAGTGGCACTGACGGTTACACCGGTACTTTGCTCTTATCTTTTGGGAAAAGACAAGAAGAAGGAAGAGAAAGAAAGCAGCGACTCGTATGTAGCACGTAAAATGAAACAATGGTATGGCGCTGCACTGGCTTTCGTACTGGGACATAAGAAGATCGTATTGGGCAGTACTATTGGTTTGTTCGTAGTAGCCCTAGTATGTTTCTTCACATTGGGCCGTTCATTCCTGCCACCTTTCAACGAAGGTTCGTTTACAATCAACATATCTTCTTTGCCGGGTATCTCGTTGGAAGAAAGTGACAAGATGGGGCATCGTGCAGAGGAATTGCTACTCAGTATTCCTGAAATACAAACCGTTGCCCGCAAGACCGGACGTGCCGAACTGGACGAACATGCACTTGGAGTGAATGTTTCCGAAATAGAGGCTCCGTTCGAATTGAAAGATCGTTCACGTAGCGAAATGGTTGCTGAAGTACGCGAGAAATTGGGCACCATCGTAGGAGCGAACATAGAAATCGGGCAACCTATCAGTCATCGTATCGATGCTATGCTTAGCGGTACGAAAGCAAACATTGCTATTAAACTGTTCGGTGATGACCTGAACCGTATGTTTACTTTGGGTAATGAAATCAAAAGTGCTATCCAAGATATTCCTGGTATTGCCGACTTGAATGTGGAGCAACAGATAGAACGTCCTCAGCTTATCATTTCGCCCAAGCGAGAAATGTTGGCTAAGTTTGGTATCTCATTACCGGAATTCTCTGAGTTCGTGAATGTCTGTCTTGCAGGAGAAACCGTATCACAAGTTTACGAAAAGGGCAAAAGTTTTGACCTCACTGTACGTGTACGTGATGACCTCCGCGACGAAATGGAGAAGATACGCAACTTGATGATAGATACCAGTGACGGACAGAAAATACCGTTGAACTACATCGCCGAAGTACGTTCTGCAATGGGACCGAATACTATCAGCCGCGAGAACGTGAAACGTAAAATCGTGATCTCTACCAATGTTGCCGACCGCGACTTGCGCAGTGTGGTGAATGATATTCAGACTCGCGTGGATAAGGACATCAAATTACCGGAAGGATATCACCTGGAATACGGTGGTCAGTTTGAAAGTGAACAGGCGGCAAGCCGCACCTTGTTACTCACATCGCTGATGAGTATTGCGGTGATCTTCTTACTACTTTATCATGAATTCCGCAGTGTAAAAGAGAGTGCAATTATACTTATCAACCTGCCGTTGGCATTGATCGGTGGTGTGTTTGCTTTGTTGATGACAACGGGAGAAGTGAGTATTCCGGCTATTATCGGTTTTATTTCACTGTTCGGTATCGCTACCCGAAATGGTATGTTGCTGATCAGCCACTACAACCATTTACAACAGGAAGAGGGAATCGGTGTGTACGACAGCGTAATCCGTGGCTCAATGGACCGTTTGAATCCAATTCTGATGACCGCGTTGTCTTCTGCTCTTGCACTTATTCCGTTGGCACTGGGAGGTGATTTGCCGGGTAATGAAATCCAAAGCCCGATGGCGAAGGTTATTCTCGGAGGTCTTTTAACTTCCACGTTCCTGAACGGTTTCATCATTCCGATTGTTTATCTGATGATGCACCGGAAACCGGCGAATTAACATCCATATAACTATTAACAATATCAAATAATGAAACGAATTCTTATATTTAGTTTTATCACTTTTTTCCTATATGCGGGGATGCGTGCCCAATCGGTTGGCATAGACGAAGTGCTGCGGCGCATTGAGGCGAACAATAAGGAGTTGCAGGCCAATGCGCAACTTATCACTTCACAGAAATTGGAGAATAAGTCGGAGAACAATTTGCCTGATCCCACTCTCTCGTATGCCCATTTGTGGGGTTCGGAAGATAAGAGCGAAACGATAGGTGAACTTGTTGTTTCCCAAAGCTTTGATTTCCCTACCTTATATGCTACACGCGGAAAAGTAAACCGATTCAAAACCGGTGCGCTTGATGCACAGTCTGCCGCTTTCCGCCAACAATTGTTGTTGCAAGCTAAAGAGCTTTGTTTCGATATCATCATGTTACAGCATCAGCAAGTGATTCTGGATGAACGTATGAAACAGGCTGAGGAACTCTCCGCATACTACAAGAAACGTCTGGAAACAGGTGATGCCAATGTACTGGAAACAAACAAAATCAATCTGGAATTACTGAATGTACGTACAGAGTTCCGCGCCAATCAGACTGCGCTTGATAATGCCTGGAAATCTCTCCTTGCACTCAACGGAGACCAGTCTTTGCAAGACAATGAACTGAGCAGTTTCCGTTCCATCAATGATTATCCGTTGCCGCTTCTTCCTAACAACTATGAACAGTTACGTTCGGAAGTGTTGGCAGCCGATCAGACTTTGCTGTCATTGAGCAGTGAAAGTGCTGCTGCCCGCAAACAGATTTCTGCAAGTAAGCAAGGCTGGTTGCCAAAATTGGAACTGGGATATCGCCGTAATACTGAGTCCGGTACTCCGTTCAATGGAGTTGTAGTGGGCTTTTCTTTCCCACTGTTTGAAAACCGCAATAAGGTGAAGATAGCCAAAGCACAATCTCTGAATCTCGACTATCAGAAAGAGAACGCTACTTTCCAAGCTGAGGCGACCTTAGCAAAACTGTACAGTGAGGCGCAATCATTGCAAACCTCCATCCAGGAATACAAGGAAGCATTCAGTTCACAACAGGATCTTGCATTGCTGAAACAAGCTCTCACTGGGGGACAGATCAGTGTGATAGAATATTTTGTAGAAGTTTCTATGATTTATCAAAGTAAACAGAATCTGCTTCAATTGGAAAATCAGTATCAGAAGGTAATGGCACAGATATATAAGAGTAAACTATAAGAATATATTCTTATTATTATAAAAAGTAAAGCGAAGAACCAACTCCGGCAATTGAAGGAGTTGATTCTTCGCTTTCTTTATAAATGGCATAACAAATTACAGTTTCGTAATTTTCCCCATAAAGAGAATTGCTCCCGTACTCTTTTCCTTAATCACAAAAGCAAAAGGACGGTCTACATAGAAAGATATAGGAGTAGATGGTCCAACGGAAGTTTCAAACATTCCACCAACTGTAACAGCTGCTGCTTCAGTGCCTTCCTCATCTACATTTACATAAGTAAATTGCTGCAAAAGACCAATATATAACTCGGCTGCCGACATTTTAGAGAAATCAGCCTTATAACCATCAAAGGCATCCTTCATCCCCATAGCAACCATATCCTCTATGAGCATCTTGTTATACTCCACTTTGAAACGGGGAAGTTTAACCTGCAATTGTCTGCCCGACAAAGCTGCATTCCACTCTTTCCAGTTTTCATAAGTCAACTCGGACAAACTCTCATCCAAAGTCTTATCCACGGCAGGCAATAAGAGCACCATACTGAAAGCTTCGTTACCATACGGCAATTCTGCGATGGAGAATGCTGAGTTCTGGGCATAATTAAACGTTTCTGTCTGATTCATCATATTCACTTTCTGCTCAGTACCATCAGAATTAGTAAAATTTTCCTGGCGAGTATCCGATTTTTGGAATTGACTCTTCCAGATACCTTTGAAGTAGAGTGCATTAATCAAATACATACGTGCATCTTCCGGTATTCTCTGTATAACCTCTTTTATACAATTATTCGTCTGCTCGGCACACCATTGGTTTATCACATCTTTCGCTGTGGGAGATGCAAAGTCAAGCTCCTGCACCTGTGCATCGTACATTTTCTTATTCACATCCACAAAGGAGTCGTAAACCTTAAAACCTTCCTTTATCCAGATAGAATTGGCAATTCCTAATTGAGTGGTATTATCCAAATCCAATAAAGCTGAAGTTAGTTTTTGATTATAGTTATTCAGATCATCAAGAGAGAAAGAAGCGGCAGGAAATCCCAATACGTTCTGCATTTCAGTAAGCGTATTGCCCGAAGCTCCGTTAGTAATCATTGATAAGCAAAGCGATGCACTCAATGGAGACACAAAGACATTCGGTTTTTCCTTTTCGGAACTGCACACCTGATCGAAGAAACGGAAAGCAAAGTCTGTACCTTTGTCCATTAAATCTTGTTCCGCACGGGTGAGATTGATGTCTTGACGTGGTTTTGGCTCCGATTGAGAAGGAGTCTCATCATTCTGACAAGCTGCAAGGATACTGAGTAGGCTTAGCGCAGCAATAGTTTTCTTTAGCATAAGCATTATAGTATTAGTTTTCTATTAAGTTACTCTGTTAGAATAAATGCATAAATTTATAAAATACTGCACTACATTACAAATTAAACATAAATCTTTCCTATCTTTGCTCCCGGTTTTGTTGGAGGATGCCTTTCGGTATACTCCATGAAAAGGGAATTGGGTGTGACTCCCAAACAGTCCCGCTGCTGTGAACTCCTATTGCAGGATTTGCCAATCACCTGTGCCACTGCCAATATTCGTATGGTGGGAAGGCGGCAAATCCGGAGTAAGTCAGAAGACCTGCAAAACCTATCATCCCTCATGTCTTCGAGGAAAGGACATGAGATGTATATAGTTTTTATAGCATTCTGTTTATGATAAGAGATAATCTATGTCGGTATGCCCGGCTACGGTTTTATTTGTCTTGCTTTGCATGTTGGCTTTGTGTCAGCCTGCAAGCACAACAGGTGGGAGACTCCATTACAGGAAAAGTACATGTCATTCCGGAAGTGGGGATAAAAGGTCGGCGTGTGCCACCGGCTCTCTCAGCAACCGCCCCGCTCCAACAAATGAAGAAAACTGATATGGAACGTTTGGGAGTATCGGATGTGGCCGATGCAATTCGCCATTTCTCGGGAGTCAGCGTTAAGGATTATGGCGGAATTGGTGGATTAAAGACTGTTTCCGTACGTAGTTTGGGAGCGCAACATACAGCAGTCAGCTATGACGGAGTGACTGTCAGCGATTGTCAGTCAGGCCAGGTAGATATCTCCCGTTTCTCGTTAGACAATATTTCCGAACTGGCACTCAGCATTGGTCAGAGCGATAATATTTACCAGACAGCGAAGATGTTTGCCTCTGCCGGTGCTTTAAGTATCGAAACCGCACGTCCGGATTTCAGTGACAGACCTTTCCAATTGCTTGCAAATATGAAAACCGGTTCTTACGGGCTTGCTAATCCTTCTTTATTTTATGCCCAGAAATTAAGTAACCGTTTCAGTCTTTCTGCCTATGCTGATTATTTACGGGCAGACGGTAATTATCCTTTCAAAATGTGGAATGGGAATAAACTGATTGACTCCAAACGAAACAATAGTGATATAGAGACTTATCGGGCAGAATTAAATTTGTTTGTAACACTGAATGAGAAACAGGATTTGAAAGCCAAAGTTTATCTCTTTGATTCGGAAAGAGGGTTACCCAGCGGAGTGATTTATGACAATCCGTATGCTGCCGAAAGACTATATGACCGTAATTACTTCGGCCAATTGAAGTATGAGAACCGATTCTCAGAGAAATGGAAACTACAAGCAAGTGGAAAATTTAACTTCAGCTGGAACCGGGACTATAATAATGAATCTTCCGGTATTACAGACAATCGTTTCCGGCAGACTGAGACTTACTTATCCGCTACATTATGGAGCGAACCGGTGAAAGGATTATCTTTCTCATTAGCACAAGATTTCGCCTATAACTATTTGTCAACGACTTTACAGAACAATCAATATCCGGAACGTTTCACCTATTTAACAGCAATAGCTACACACTATAAAAGCAACCGATTTTCTACTACCGCTTCCCTGCTGAATACTTATATTACAGAGAATGTACGGACAGGAAAAGCTGCTGCAGACCGTAAACGCCTTTCACCCGCTGTCAGTCTGTCGTGGAAACCATTTGATTTTGGTCTACGTTTCAGGGCTTCATACAAAGACATCTTCCGTACGCCTACATTCAATGATTTGTATTATCTGGTAATTGGCAACCATAATTTAAAGCCTGAAGTTACCCGGCAATTCAATGTAGGTACAACGTGGAGTTCTACTTCATTGGAATTTATCGACTATCTAAGCCTTTCAGTAGATGCTTATTATAATCGGGTGAAAGATAAAATCATGGCAGTCCCCACCATGTTTATCTGGAAGATGATGAATTTAGGTAAAGTCGAAACCATTGGTACAGATATTAACCTGGCAATTGAAAAAGAATTAGCAGAACATTATAAGTTATATCTCACAGGAACTTACAACTTCATGCAAGCGGAAGATATTACCGACCGTAATTCTAAAATATGGCGGAATCAGATTATATATACTCCGAAACATTCAGGTTCAGGAAGTCTGACTTTTGAGAATCCGTATGTCAACCTTACTTACAACATAATGTACGCCTCGGAACGCTATTCGATTGCCCAGAATATTCCGGAAAATCGTATTAAATCTTACACTGACCACAGTATATCACTTTCGCATACCTTTAAATGGAAGAAGCAATCGCTACGCATTCAGCTAGATGCCTTGAACCTGAGTGATAAGAACTACGAAATAGTCCGCTTCTACCCGATGCCCGGACGCAATTACAAAGTAACAATCAACTATAAATTATAAACTAAAAACAGAAACTATGAAGAAGTATTGGTATAAAACCGCCATGCTGGTTATGGCATTAGGAGTATTTACCGCATGTAGTGATGATGACGGACCGAAAATTCCGGAAGGACCGATAGCACCTGTCAATGGAGCGTATGTTATTAATACAGGAAACTGGAATGAGAATAATGGTACTATACAATGGTATGACAGGGATCTGAAGACTGTTAGTGCAGATTTGTTTGCAGCTGCCAACGGAGCAGGCATCAATTGATTTTATTGACATCAGCAAATCTTATAATGGAAACACTGTC
>OFSD01001323.1_pt1 | contig 17812 bp, 13 predicted proteins | sample 1543191 | NCBI WGS metagenome assembly OFSD01 (sample SAMN04209221, study PRJEB22552) | human gut metagenome | biome: gut; material: feces | host: Homo sapiens | place: USA: Oklahoma
GCTGGTTGAACAGGGTGGTCTTGCCGCAGTTCTGGTTGCCCGCCAGCGCAAAGGTCAGGGTCTTATCCTCCGGCAGGGGATGCTCCCCCTCCTTGGTGTGGTACTTGCCGCCCTCGCCAAGACCCGGGTGCTCCACCATTTTTTCCGCCACCGGGGCGTGCACCGCCGGGGTCTTTTCGGTGGGGGTCACGGTGATCTGTGCCGCGTCGTCCAGACGCAGGGTCAGCTCATAGCCGTGGATGCGCAGCTCCATGGGGTCGCCCATGGGTGCCAGCTTTACCAGCGTGACCTCTGCCCCGGGGATCAGACCCATATCCAGAAAATGCTGCCGTAGTGCGCCTGCACCGCCCACAGCATCTACTATGGCGCTTTTGCCGATCTGTAACTCTTTTAACGTCATATCCGTTGCCTTCTTTTATATGTACTGTTCCTGTATGTTAGTCTGTGTTAACAAATGTAGTATAGGCTAACTGGCAGCGGATGTCAATAGAAAATATGGGGAAGTTTACCCCTTCCGTCTGCTCACTGCGTTCGCAGCCACCTTCCCCAAGGGGACGGCTTAACTCCCCCAGTCATCGCCTGTGGCGATGACAGCCCCCTCTAAGATGGGGCCTTTGGCATAGCGGCAAAGTTCCCGGCTAAAGTGCAAAGCTTTCGGGTGCGCCAGAGGCTCCCTCTCCGAGGGAGCTGGCAAAACCGTCAGGTTTTGACTGAGGGAGTTTTGCACAAAAAAGCACCGCATCCTCTCAGGCGAGAATATGCGGTGCTCCGGTTCAAATCATTGTTACTTCACGGTATGGTAGCCATCGGGGTTGTTCTTCTGCCAGTTCCAGCTGTCAGCGCACATTTCCTCGATGCCGTACTCAGCCACCCAGCCCAGCTCGTTCTTAGCCTTGGTGGGGTCAGCGTAGCACTCGGCGATGTCACCGGGGCGGCGCGGGTCGATGACGTAGGGGATCTCCTTGCCGCAGGCCTTGGAGAAGGCGTGGATGACATCCAGCACGCTGTAGCCCTTGCCGGTGCCCAGATTGCAGATGAAGAGACCGCAGCCGGTCTCCAGCTTGCGGATGGCGCACACATGGCCCCGGGCCAGATCCACAACGTGGATGTAGTCACGCACACCGGTGCCGTCCGGGGTGGGATAGTCGTTGCCAAAGACGTGTACCTTTTCCAGCTTGCCCACAGCCACCTTGGCGATGTAGGGCATCAGGTTATTGGGGATGCCGTTGGGGTCCTCACCGATCAGGCCGCTCTTGTGGGCACCGATGGGGTTGAAGTAGCGCAGCAGCGCCACATTCAGGCTGGGGTCCGCCTTGCAGACGTCCTGCAGAATGCGCTCGGTGAAAGCCTTGGTGGTGCCATAGGGGTTGGTGGTAGCACCCACGGGGAAGTCCTCGGTGATGGGCACACTGGCGGGGTCGCCGTAGACGGTAGCGGAGGAGCTGAACACGAAGTTGTGGCAGTCGTGATGGCGCATCACGTCCAGAATGACCAGCGTGCAGTTGAGGTTATTGTAGTAGTACTCGATGGGCTTGGACACGCTCTCACCCACAGCCTTGTAGGCTGCAAACTGGATGACAGCGGTGATGTCCGGGCACTCGGAGAAGATCTTCTCCACATCCTCATGGCGGGTCATGTCTGCATTGTAGAAGCGGAAGTCCTTGCCGGTGATCTGCTTGACCCGATCCAGAACCACGGGAGAAGCGTTATAATAGTTATCTGCCACTACGATATCGTAGCCAGCGTTCAACAGTTCGATGCAGGTGTGGCTGCCGATGTAGCCGGCACCGCCGGAAACCAAAATTGCCATAGCCGAGTACCTCTCTCACATAGTATTTATTGCTTTTTCTCTTTGCGCCGGGCGCTGCCCGGTCTGCTTAAAGAATACCGCTTTTTGCCGCCGACTGCAAGGGGCGCTTTCTTTATTCAGATATATTTTTGTTGCATATTCGTACAGTACACATTTGATTGACAGAGATTTTTCGCATTATTCACATGGAGAGAATGCGCCGTTTGTGCAAAACATAGAAATGGAGAGGGAGGATACCCCTTCCGTCATCGCTGCGCGATGCCACCTTCCCCGGGGAAGCACGCCCTCTCAGGCGCTCCCGCGCCAGATTCCCCCTTTTGTCACCTGCGGTGACAAAAGGGGGAATCTGGCAAAGCCGACAGGCTTTGACTGAGAGGGCGCAAGGCGCAGCCTCCCACCACGCAAAAAACGTCTGCCGAAGCAGACGTTTTTGCATGGTGTATCATTTTTAAAGCTTTCCGCACTGCTTGCCGGTGAAGAACCGCAGGGTGGTGGTAGCGCGGAACACCTTGCCTGCCCGCAGCACCGTGGAGGGGAACTCCGGGTGGGAGGGGCTGCACGGATAGTGCTGGGTCTCCAATGCAAAGCCGCCGTACTTCTGCATGGGCACGCCGCCCTTGCCGGGGGTGGGACAGTCCTGCAGGAAGTTGCCGGTGTACAGCTGGATGCCCGGCTGGGTGGTGTACAGCTTCATGCTGATGCCGGTCTTTTCGCTGGTGGCCCATGCACAGATGCTCTGGCTGGAACCCCGGGCGCGGTCGATGACAAAGCAGTGGTCGTAACCGCCGCCCACCATAGTGGTCTGGGCAAAGCCGGTATCGATGTCCCGGCCGATGAGCTTGCCCTCGGTAAAGTCCATGGGCGTATCCGCCACCGGCAGGATGGCACCGGTGGGGCAGGTCTGGTTGTTGCCCTCCAGATAATTGGAGGCATAGATGCGCAGCTTCTGGCCCAGAACATCCCCCTCACCGTTCAGGTTGAAGTAGCTGTGGTTGGTCAGGTTCACGATGGTGTCCGCATCGGAGGACACCCGGTAATCCATGCGGAAGGTATTGTCCTCCGTAAGGGTGTAGCGCACCGCCAGCTTCAGGTTTCCCGGGAAACCGTCCTCACCGTCCGGGCTCTCGGCCTCCATCAGCAGGGTGTCGCCAAAGGCCTTCACCCGGTACAGCTTGCGGGAGAAGCAGCCGTGCAGGTGGTTGGGGCCGTTGTTTGCTTCCAGCTGGTAAGTCTTGCCGCCCACGCTGAACACCGCGTTCTCGATGCGGTTGGCATAGCGGCCTACGAATGCACCACAGCAGGTGCTGCCGGAGGACGTGAAGTCATCCTCATAATCTGCCATGGTGTCATGGCCCAGAACGACATCCACAGGGCCGTTTTTGGACGGAACAATGATGTTTTTAATGATACATCCGTAATCCAGGACGCTCACGGTCAGGCCGCCGGGGTTGGAAAGGATGTACTCTGTAACATTTGCGCCCTGTCTGGTCACACCGAAGGGCTTAGAGCGGATCTGTGCCATTGGGCATTCGCCTCCTCAGATTTTACTTGGAGATACAGTCAGACAGACTTCCACTGTATTCTAGCTTATTTATGATTATATCACAGTTTTACATCTTTGTGGGGAACGAATTTTAGAATTTGAATCCAATTTTTCAGGCTATTTTTTGTTGAAATTATTCAGTTGGCGGGGTATGCAGCACATGCCGTTTGCCGTTACGGCCTTTCCCGTGAAAATGCGTTTGGAGCGGCCCGCAGGCCGCGACAAACGCAAATATAAAATAATTTTTCCGCTGAAGATGCCCAGAGCAACGCGGAGGGCATTTTAGATCATAAAGCTTCTTGTGACGCGGTGCACTGTGGGCAGCGTGTCCTACGATAAAAAATAACAAGTCCCGTGCCACAGACGGGGCAGAATGGACAAAGGTATGAACTTCTTTTACATCCTGAGCGGTCCTCTCGGCTATGTCATGGAGTGGATCTACAAGCTGCTCCCGAGCTACGGCTGGGACATCATCATCTTCACGCTGCTCATCAACATCGTCAAGATCCCTCTGCAGCTGAGCCAGCAGAAGAGCATGGCTAAAATGTCGGCCTTCCAGCCCATGATGATGGAGATCCAGAACAAGTACAAGGACAAGCCCGAAAAGCAGCAGGAAGAAATGCTCAAGCTGCAGCAGGACTACGGCTATAACCCCACCGCAGGCTGTGTGCCCATGCTGCTGAACTTTCTGGTCATGTTCGGCGTTATCGGCGTCGTGTACAATCCGCTGGAGCGCATCTTCCACATCAGCGCTGCTGCCCTGACCGCTGCCGGTGAGGCCCTGACTGCCTCCGGTGTCGCCTTTACCGCCATCACCCGCGATACCACCATTATTTCTCAGCTGGTGGCAGGCAACGGCAGTCTGGCTGCCTGCTTTACCCCGGAGCAGATCGCAACTGTCACCGAGTTCAGCCGTCATATGACCTTCCTCGGCATCGACCTGACCCGCGTGCCCAAGCTGGGCCTGTCGCTGGACATCGTGCTGCCGCTGCTGTCGGTCATCACCATGCTCCTGTCCACCCACATCAGCATGAAGGCCAGCGGCCAGCAGATGCAGGGCAGCATGAAGGTGACCATGTATATGATGCCGCTGATGTACCTGTTCTTCTGCTTCACCTATCCTCTGGCATTCTCTCTGTACTACGTCATTTCCAACATCGTGATGACCGCGCAGACCCAGGTCATGCGCAAGGTGTACGACCCCGATAAGATGCGCAAGGAGATCGAAGCGCAGATCGCAGAAAAGAAAAAGCAGGAAAAGCGCGGTGTGAAGAATACTACCGTTAAGGTCACCGATCCCAAGACCGGCAAGACCACGGAAAAGAACCTTTCCGCCAGTGAAATGAACAAGCGCCGGCTGGAGTATGCCCGCAAGCTGGACGAGGAGCGCTACAAGGACGAGCGCACCGTGCCGCTGAGCGAGCTGAACAAGCAGGATAAAGAATAAGAAGGAGGAGAACGGTTATGATCCGTAAGCAGGAAGCGACCGGCAAAACGGTCGATGAAGCCCGCGCAAAAGCCTGTGCCCTGCTGGGCGTGCAGGCCGATGATCTGAATGTCAGCTGCGAAGTGCTGGAAATGCCCCAGAAGACTGGTTTTCTGGGGCTGAAGCTCACCCCCGCCAAGGTGTGCGTGAGCGTGGAGGAGCCGGACGCTCCGGCAGCACCCGCCGTTGAGGAAAAGAAGGCTCCTGTTCAGGAGAAGGCCGCGCCTGCTCCTGTGGTGGAAGCACCCGCTGCACCGGCAGAGCCGGAAGCCAAGGCCGAGGAGGCAGCAGCGCCCGCTGTGGAAGCTGCCGCGGTGCAGCAGCCTGCTGCCGAGGAAGAGGAGACCGAGGAGCCCATCAACATTGAAGAAAACGCCAAGGTCAAGGCCGCAGTGGACTACCTGCGTGAGGTCATTGCCCTGATGGGCGTGGAGAACGTCTCCTTCAGCGCCGTGCAGAAGGGCGAGGCCACCATCATCCGTCTGGACGGTGAAAAGCTGGGCGCCCTCATCGGCCGCCGCGGCGAGACCATGGAGAGCCTGTCCTATCTGGCAAGCCTTGTGGCAAACCGTCTGGAGGGCGATTACATCAAGCTGGGTCTGGACGTTGCCGGCTACCGCGACAAGCGCGAGAGCGACCTGACCGCACTGGCACAGCGCATCGGTGCCAAGGTGCGCCGCACCGGCCGCAGCTTTGCCATGGAGCCCATGAACCCCTACGAGCGCCGCATCATCCACTCTGCCATCAGCAAGATGGAGGGCGTGCGCAGCGAGAGCAAGGGCGAAGGTCGTGACCGCCGTGTGGTCATCTACTCCACCGCACCCGATGCACAGACCGAGAACACCTACGGCGAGCGCCGTCCCCGCGGCGGGCGCGGCAATGGCCGTCGTCCCGGCGGTCCGCGCAGCGGCGGTTATCGCGGCGGAAACCGTTCCGACCACGGCGACCGCAATGGCAGCCGTGGCGGTTACCGCGGCAGCCGCAGCGGTGCACCCCGCGGCCCGCGGCCTTCCGGTGTGCCGGAGCGCACCTATGCACCCCGCGATGCCGAGAATGCCGCACCGGTAGCACCCAAGCGCACCGAGCGGGTGGATGATTTTGCCGATTTCAGCTTTGGCAAGATCGAGCTGTAATTTTGCGGAATTATTTTTGAAATCAGGGTCTCCGGAAGATCTGCGGATTTTCCGGAGACCTTTTTCACGCAAAAAAGGATTTTACCCAAAACGGACGCCAAGCTGGTTTTGGGTCGGGCAGCCATTGCGGTATACGGAGCCTGTCAAAAGTCATTCTTCTCAAAATTTGGAGAAACTGCCTGTTTTTTGCCGAAATCTTTCTCTCAAATGGCAATTGTAAAACAATTGGTCAAGGATTTATACTGTAGTCAAGAGCGTTCTGTTCGTGAAGAACAGACAGAATGATGAAAAGAGAGGTAATCGACTATGTCCCAGAACAAGATTTCCCGCCGCAGCTTCCTGCGTGGTGCAGGGGCATCCGCGACCATCGCAGCCGCCAGCTGCATGGCACCCTCTGCAGCCGCCTGTGACATCAAGTCCCTGTGGAGCATGGATCTGCAGATCCTTGCAACCAGCGACACCCACGGCAAGTTCGACCCCTGGGATTACGCCGCCAACAAGGCAGATGCTTCCGGCAGCGTGGCCCAGCAAGCGACCGCCATCAAGCAGTGCCGCACCCGGAACACGCTGGTGGTGGATGCAGGCGATACCATTCAGGCCAACTCCGCAGAGCTGTTCCTGAACGATGACCTGCATCCCATGATCGCTGCCATGAATGCCATCGGCTATGATATCTGGACCACCGGCAACCATGAGTACAACTACGGCATGGATGTGCTGAAAAAGGTCATGGGACAGCAGAAGGCCAAGGTGCTCACCGGCAACGTTTACGCACCGGACGGCACCCCGCTGGCCGACGGCTACACCATCATCAAGAAGGGAACCGTCAAGATCGGCGTCATTGGCATGGTCACCCCCAACATCATCCGCTGGGATGCCAAGAATCTGGAGGGCTGGAAGGTCACCAACCCTGTGGACGAGAGCCGCAGGATCATCGATAAGATCAAGGATCAGGTGGATGTTCTGATCGGCGTCATGCACATGGATACCGAGAACGAGTACGGCGTCTATGGCTCCGGCGTCACCGATCTGGCAAATGCCTGCCCCGAGTTCGACGTCATCGTGGGCGGCCACGGCCACAGGAGCATCCCCAACATGATGATCAACAACGTGCTGGTGGTGGAGAACAAGAACGCCGGTGCCACCCTGTCCGAGATCCACGTCTATCTGGAGCGCCAGCTGGACGGCAAGTGGAAGGTCGTGAACCGCACCTCGGAGAACCTGCAGATCAAGGAGTACGAGCCCGATCCGGAGCTGACCGCTCTGCTGGCTCCCTACGACACCCGCGCCAAGGAAGACGCTGTTACCCCCATTGGCGAGCTGAAGGGCGGCGATCTGGCCCCCGAAAACGAGATCGACTGCCTGCCGCAGGCCATGGTGCAGGATACCGCGCTGCTGGACTTCATCAACGAAGTGCAGATGTACTACACCGGTGCGCAGGTCTCCGCAACGGCCCTGACCTCCATGACCTCCCAGATGCGCGCGGGCACCATCCGCAAGTGCGATATGGCCAGCATCTACACCTACCAGAACACCCTGTACAAGCTGCAGATGACCGGCGAGCAGCTGCGCCGCTTTATGGAGTGGTCCGCAGCCTTCTTCAAGACATGGAAGCCGGATGAAGTGACCATCGCCTTTGACCCCTCGGTGCGCTACTACCTGTACGATGCTTTTGAGGGCGTCAACTACGAGCTGGACGTCTCCAAGGAGCCGGGCCACCGCATCAAGAACCTCAAGTGGCCGAACGGCAAGGCCGTGAAGGACACCGACACCTTTGTTGTGGCAGTGAACAACTACCGTGCCACCACCCAGCTGCTGACGGCTGCGGACATCTTCCTGCCCGGTGAGGATCTGCCCAAGCTGCTGGAGATCGATGTGCGCGGCGATGTGGGCGGCATCCGCGAGCTGCTGGGCGAGTACATCCGCACCGTGAAGGGCGGCACCATCGAGCCGCACGTGAACAACAACTGGAAGATCGTGGGCAACAACTGGAAGGCCGCCGATCACCAGAAGGCTGTGCAGCTGCTGCGCGAAGGCAAGCTGGCCCTGAATGAGAATGCCGATGCACGCACGCTGCCCGGCAAGGCCATCACCACGGCAGATATCGCCAAGTTCTAAAAAACAGTTTCCTGTAAAAAGGGGCTTTCCGTGTTGGGACGGAAAGTCCCTTTTTTTGTGTGAGAAACGGGCGGATTTTTCAACCGTTTCACGGGAATTGGTTGAAAAAACAGTACCATTCCGCCGCATTTCGTGGTACAATGAAACTGTATTGGTCTCGCTGCTGTGGGCAGATGGGAGCAAGCGGCCAGACCGGGCGCGGAAAGGAAGCCAGAAAAAACCATGCAGGAAGCGACCATTGCAGCAATTGCAACAGCACCGGGCGCAGGCGGCATTGCCGTGGTGCGGCTCTCCGGTGCGGAGAGCTATCAGGTGGCGGCCCGGGTGTTCTGCCCGGCCAACGCCGCAAAAAAAGTGGAAGAGGCCAAGGGCTACACCGCGCTGTTCGGGCATTTTGTGGACAGGGAAGAAGCCTTTGACGAGGGCGTGGCCCTGTTTTTCCGTGCGCCCCACAGCTATACCGGCGAGGATGTGGTGGAGCTTTCCTGCCATGGCGGAAATGCGGTGGCCCGCCGTCTGGTGGAAGCCTGCCTTGCCGCCGGTGCGCAGCCTGCCGCTCCCGGCGAGTACACCCGCCGCGCTTTCCTGAACGGCAAGCTCAGTCTGACCCAGGCCGAAGCCGTCATGGACATCATCTCCGCCGATGGCCGACAGGGGGCCGCGCTGGCAAATGCCTCCCTGAACGGTGCGCTGGCCCGGAAGATAGCGGCCCAGAAAGATGCTCTGACGGCCTTGCAGGCCCATCTGGCCGCCTGGGTGGATTTCCCTGAGGAAGATGTCCCGGAACTGAGCCAGAGCCATCTCTGCGACGTTTTAGGCGGGGTAGAGCAGGAGCTGGACGCCCTCATCCAGAGCTACGATGCGGGCGCTGTCCTCCGCGAGGGTGTGGACTGTGCCATCGTGGGCAAGCCCAATGCGGGCAAATCCACCCTACTCAATCTGCTGGCCGGATTCGACCGGGCCATCGTCACGCCGGTGGCCGGAACCACCCGCGACGTGGTGGAGCAGGCTGTTCAGCTGGGCGACGTCCGGCTGAATCTCTTTGATACTGCCGGTCTGCGTCAGACGGAAGACGAGATCGAAGCCGAAGGCATCCGCCGCAGCTGGAAGAAGCTGGACGAGGCGGGGCTTATCCTCGCTGTCTTCGACGGCTCGGAGCGCTCGACCCGGGAAGATCTGGAGCTGGCTCAGCGCTGCGCGGGTCGTCCGGCCATCGCGCTGGTCAATAAAGAGGACAAGCCCACCCGGTTCGACGCCGAGCTCATCGCACCCTATTTTGCGATGGTGCTGCCGGTCTGCTGTCAGGAAGAGGGGGCGCGGAAGGTCATCGCGGCGGCGGTAGCCCGCCTGCTGGGGACCAACCAAATCGACCCCCACGCCGCCAGCCTCTCGGGGCAGCGGCAGCTTTCTGCCGCCACCCGCGCTCGGGATGCCGTAGCCGGAGCGCTGGACGCTGCGCAGGGGCTCGGGCTGGACGCTGTGTCGGTCTGCGTGGACGACGCGCTGGATGCACTTTGTGAGCTGACAGGGGAGAACGCCTCGGAGGCGGTCATCAATGAGGTGTTTGAGAGATTCTGCGTGGGGAAATAAAAATCAATTTTATGCAGGGGTAAGTTCTCTTTTGCGCACCAAAAGAGAACCAGAAAAGTGCCCGCTACTTTCGAGGCGCGGGAGGCACGAACTAGGGGCTGCTCGCCCCTAGTAACCCCAAAGCTGTTGGGCTCCATACAAAAAATCCAAGTCGCTCCGCTAAAGGATTTTTTGTGTTGCGCCGATTTCAAGGCCCCTCAGCCGCTGCGGCGGCAGCTCCCCGCAGGGGAGCGGGCGCGCTCGTAAGCTTTGTACTCGAGCCAGTAACTTTGCCGCTATGCCAAGGCCTCTCCCTTTGGGAGAGGTGGCAGTGAGTGTAACGAACTGACGGAGAGGGCTAGCCTGCTTTCTCCCGCGCTGCCGTTTGCCGTCCAGTTCCCTCCCGTGAAAAGCGAAAGCCGGAAAATCCGCAGATTTTCCGGCTTTCTTTCTATAAAAATAATCGTTCCGCTAAAGATGCCCAGAGCGAAGCGGAGGGCATTTTAAATCGTTTTGCGAACATCATTCAAAATGATATTCCACCAGTTCGCAGTTCCTGATGCCCGCAGCTGCGTATTCCTCGTTGGTCATGTCGTAGAAATAGGACTGCACCACCCGGGCGATGCCGTTGTGGGCCACCAGCAGATAGGTCTTGCCGGTGTCGGCCTTCAGCTCGTCCAGCAGGTTATAGATGCGCTGGGCCAGCTGCATCATGCTCTCGCCGCCGTCGTAGCGGTCGGCAAAGTGGGTCTTGGAAACGCGGAACTCGCCGCCGTTGCGGGGCGTGCCCTCGTATTTGCCAAAGCACTGCTCCCGCAGGCGCGGCTCACACCGGGCGGGCAGGCCGGTGGCCTCGGCAATGGCCATGGCGGTGTCGGCGGCGCGGGACAGGGGAGAGTACAGGATCTCATCGATGTGCACCCCGCTGGCCTTGACGGCTTCGCCCAGCTCCCGGGCCTGCTGCCGGCCCCGCTCGGTGAGGGGGCTGTCGGTCATGCCGCAGATCTTGTTTTCAACGTTCCAGACGGTTTCTCCGTGGCGGGTGAAATAAAGCGTATGCATGGGCGGCTCCTTACTGGTCATATCCCGCCTCGATCTCGCGGATGCGGGTGTAGAAAAAGTCGTTGGCAGGGGTGGGCATCCCGTACTTCTTGGCCCGCTGGCGCACCACACCGGCAAACTCCTCTACCTCGGTGGGGCGCTTTGCCAGCACATCCTGCCGCATGCTGGGCATGCCATCGGGGTTGAAGGTGGGCATCATGGCGTCGATGAACCTCACATCGTTGTCCGGCGGCAGGGGCACGCCCTCAAGGTTCGCCAGCCGGATGACCTCCTGCATGGCCGCGCGCATCATGTCCTGTGCTTCGCCGGGCTGGCGCAGGCCGCCGTAGGGCTGGTCGAAGGCGGCTGCGGCCTGATTCAGGCCGTCGTTCACCATCAGCTTGTTCCACTGCTTGTAAAGGATATCCCCGCAGGGCTCGTTGGCAATGCCGCACTCGTCCAGATAGTCGGCCACGGCCTGCACGCGGTCGGTCATCTCGCCGCTGCGCTCGCCGAACTGGATCTTGCCCGCCTGATTGAACACCAGCGTGCGCCCGGTGCGGGTGGCGTCCATGCCGATGGCAACGCTCCACAGGGTGTGGCCGGGATAGGCTGCGTCAATGTGCTCCTCGCTGGTGATGCCGTTCAGCACGCTGAGGATGACGGTGTCCGGCCCTACGAACTTTGCAATGTCCTGAATGGCCTGTTCCAGCACCGTGGCCTTGACGGCCACCAGAAGCAGGTCTACCGGCCTGCCCTCGGCGGGGGTGACGTAAGAGAATTTGCATTCTTCACCGTTGCAGACGACCGGCTCGGCAGAGTAGCGGGCAATGCGGTCCTCATCGGCGATGACCTGCACGCCGGGCATTTTGCGGCCGAACAGGATGCCCAGTGCGCCCAGACCGATCAGGGCAGAGGTTTTGATCTTTTTCATGTGTTCCTCCTGTGTTTATGCCTTTTTCAGCGTTCCGTCTGCGGTCAGGACGACCGTGCTGCCCTCGTCGATGCCAAGGCGGGTGAGCTCTTTGTCCGGGTAGGGCAGGGTGCGCCGGGCCCCGGCGGCGTCGGCCAGCGTGACATCGCACAGCACCGGCTGACCGGCGGGCAGCTCCTCACAGCCGTACAGCTGTTCGTCAATGCGCAGAACGCGGTAGGTAGTCTCCATAGCAGCTAAACTCCTTTTTGTAAATACATCATTTTTATTATAAAACGCTGCGCGGGGCGCGTCAACCGCATTTGGCTTGACAGCCGGCCGCCCGGCTTGATAAAATAGGAATGATTTTTGGAACAGGGGGCAGTCACATGAATATTACGGAACTGCGTTATCTGGTGGCCATCCGCAAGTGGGGCTCGGTGAGCGCGGCGGCAAAGCAGCTGTATGCGGCCCAGCCCAATGTGAGCAAGGCGCTCAAGAATCTGGAAGAGGAATACGGCATCCGTATCTTTGAGCGCTCGTCCACCGGCATGATCCCCACCGAACAGGGACGGCATTTTATCCGGCAGGCAGAGCGGGTGCTGGACGAGGTGGACCGGCTGGATCTGGACGCCCGCAGCAGGCAGAGCAGCTGTGCGGAGCTGCGGGTGGTGCTGCCCCACGCCACCTACGCTTCCTACGCGACGGTGGATTTTTTGCAGCAGATGGCAGACAGCCAGCAGCTGCGGGTGCATATCCGGGAATCCGGCTCCATGGAAGCGCTGGACCATGTGCTGCGGCGGGGCTATCATCTGGCCCTGCTGCGCTACGCGGAGGAGGATGAGGATTACTACCGCCGCTACTGCGACCGTCACGGCCTGCACCGGGAGCCGGTGATGGAGTTTGAATACCGGCTGCTGACCAACCGCGAAGGCCCGCTGGCAAAGTGCGAGGTGACCGACATCACCCAGCTGAACAGCTATATGGAGGTCCTGCACGGTGATTTCCAGCTGCCCGGCGGTGAGGACAGCGGCCTGCGCTGGCATACGAACCCGAACCGCCGCATCCATGTGTACGAGCGGTGCAGCCAGTTCTCCATCCTGCAGAACCTGCCCAATGCCTATATGTGGGCGTCGCCCATGCCCCGGCGGGCGCTGGAGCAGTATCATCTGGTGCTCAGGAAGTGTCCGGCCCAGCGCCAGCGCATGAAGGATGTTCTGGTCTATCCGGACAGGGGGACCCTGCGCCCGGAGGAGCAGACCTTTGTGCAGCTGCTGCACAAGCAGGCGGCTCTGACCGTGAAATGACCGCCGAAACCGGTTAAGAACTGGCAAAACATCGGAATGCAGAAAAACCGGAAAGCAAAGGAATTTGGCCGACAGCCGCGGCGCTTTATGCGCTGCGGCTGTCTTTTTGTTGATGAATCGCACGAAAAAGAAACGAAGCATCGGCTAAAAAACTTTGCTGGTATATGGCCTTTGATATGCCCCTATACCAGAAGCATATTATCACTTTTATGAAAAATATGTTAACATAGACCCAGAAAGCTGGCCGGAATAGATGGAAAATATGGAAAATGTTTCCACCTTTCCGGCACGAAGAAAAAGGAGGTTTCTGGTATGATCAGTTTCTTACTCTGTCTGGCGATCCTGATCGTGGGCTACTTTGTCTATGGTAAGATCGTGGACAACACCTTCGGCCCGGACGACCGTGAAACGCCTGCTGTGCGCATCAATGACGGCGTGGACTACGTTGTGATGCCCCAGTGGAAGCTGTTCCTCGTTCAGCTGCTGAACATCGCCGGCCTTGGCCCCATTTTTGGTGCCATGCAGGGCGCATTGTGGGGCCCGGTGGTCTTTTTGTGGATCACCTTCGGCACCATCTTTGCAGGCGGTGTGCACGACTACTTCTCCGGCATGATGAGTGAGCGCAACGACGGCGCTTCCATCGCCGAGATCACCGGCAAATACTTAGGCCCTGTGATGCAGAACGTCATGCGCGTGTTCTCGGTGGTGCTGCTCATCATGGTGGGCACCGTGTTCGCGGTGGGCCCCGCCGGCCTGATCGTGGAGCTGTGCAGCCAGAGCGGTGCTTCCGGCGTGCTCACCTCGCTGCTGTTCTGGCTCATCATCATTCTGGTGTACTACTTTATTGCAACCTTTATCTCCATTGATGCCGTCATTGGCAAGATCTACCCCATCTTCGGTATCTGCCTGATCATTATGGCAATCGGCATCGCAGGCGCTACTATTGTAAATAATGTAAACGGTTCTGCTCCGATGCTTGAGATGACATTACAGAACCTTCATCCGGACGGAAAACCGATCTGGCCATTCATGTTCATTACCGTTGCATGTGGTGCAATTTCCGGTTTCCATGCTACACAAAGTCCTTTAATGGCTCGTTGCATGACTTCGGAACGTCATGGGCGTCCGGTGTTCTACGGTGCAATGATAACCGAAGGCATCGTTGCACTGATTTGGGCTGCCGCCGCTACTTACTTTTTCCATGAGAATGGGATGGAAGAAAGTAATGCTTCTGTCATAGTTGATGCAATCACAAAAGAGTGGCTGGGAACAATCGGGGGTGTGCTTGCTATCTTGGGAGTGATTGCTGCTCCGATTACTTCGGGCGATACGGCTTTCCGTTCTGCCCGTCTGATTGTGGCGGATTTCCTGGGCTTGGAACAAAAGAGTATGCGTCGTCGTTTATACATCTGTATTCCGATGTTCGTGGCGGCTATCGGTTTACTTCTGTATAGCCTGCGTGATGCGAACGGATTTAATATGATCTGGCGTTATTTTGCCTGGGCCAACCAGACATTGGCTGTGTTTACCCTCTGGGCAATAACGGTTTATCTGGCGGTATCCAAGAAACCGTATGTCATTACTTTGATACCTGCCTTGTTTATGACAAGTGTGTGTTCTACTTATATATGTATTGCTCCTGAAGGTTTGGGACTGTCGCACGCAATCTCTTATTACATCGGTGTAGGATGTGTGGTGGTTGCTATTGTGTGGTTCTTTGTCTGGCTGAGCAAGCAGAAAACAAGAAAATTATCAGAATGAAGAAAATAAAGAAATCGACAGGAGTTGCTATTGCATTCCTTATTTATGTATCAGTAACGGCGGCCTATTTGTTACCTCGTAACACGGAAGTCAGTCAGACAGAGAAGATTCTTACAGTGGTAGGCTCTTATGCTATCGTTCTCTTGCTTTGGCTGGTGCTTCGGAAGAAGGAACAAATGCGTGAACGCCGTAAAGAGGAGCAAATGAACGAAAGTCGTAAAAAAGACGAACAATCTATTCACTTAAAAAAGTAAATTTATGAAGAAATTAGCTTTAGCTATTTGTCTGCTGGTGGTATCGATAGCTGCCCAAGCTCAGTTTGAGAAAGGAAAAATGATTCTTAATCCTTCTGTAACAGGATTAGATTTCTCGTATAATAAGAATGATAAAGCAACGTTTGGTATTGGTGCGCAAGCCGGTACATTTCTTGCCGATGGTATTGCCTTGATGGTAAATCTCGGTGCCGACTGGTCCAAACCTGTAGACGAATACACATTAGGTACAGGCATGCGTTTTTACTTTAACTCCACAGGTGTTTATCTGGGTGGTGGTCTCGACTGGAACCGCTTCCGTTACGACGGTGGATCTCATCGTACCGATTGGGGACTGGGTATCGAAGCCGGATACGCCTATTTCCTCTCTCGCACCGTAACCATCGAACCTGTCGTATATTACAAATGGCGCTTTAACGATAGCGACATGTCACGCTTCGGCATTAAGATCGGATTCGGATTCTACTTTTAAATGAAGAACTAAGAATGAAGAATGAAGAATTCCTATGCAGCTTGATAGCGCAGCAGAATTCTTCATTTTTCATTCTTCATTATTTTAGTTTTTCATTTTATGAAAGTTTCTCTTTCAAGAACTGCCCGGTATAGCTTGCTTCGCAAGCGGCTACTTCTTCTGGTGTACCTACTGCAACGATATTTCCGCCTTTGTCTCCGCCTTCCGGTCCGAGGTCTATAACGTAATCGGCACATTTGATAACATCCATGTTATGCTCGATGATGACGATGCTGTGTCCTCGTCGGATGAGTGCGTCGAAAGCATCCAGCAGTTTGCGGATGTCATGGAAATGTAACCCCGTAGTCGGTTCGTCAAAGATGAATAAGGTTGGATCGGCTTTCTCCTGACTCAGATAAAACGCGAGTTTCACACGCTGATTTTCACCACCGGACAGGGTAGAGGAGGACTGGCCTAGTTTGATATACCCCAACCCGACATCCTGCAGTGGAAGCAGTCTTTTTACAATCTTCTTCTGACCATGTTCGGTGAAGAATTCAACAGCTTGGTTTACTGTCATTTCCAGTACATCATAGATGTTCTTATCATGAAATTTCACTTCCAGTGTATCCGCTTTAAAACGTTTACCGTGACAGGATTCGCATTCTAGTACCAAGTCTGCCATAAACTGCATTTCTACCGTGATGGTTCCTTCACCTTTACATTCTTCGCAACGTCCGCCTTCACTGTTGAAACTGAAATGTCCGGCTGTGTATCCCATCTGTTTCGCCAGTGGTTGCTCCGACCATAACTTACGGATTTCGTCATAAGCCTTGATGTAAGTCACCGGATTGGAGCGGGATGATTTGCCGATCGGGTTCTGATCGACAAACTCAATATTTCTCAAGTCACGAAGACTTCCCCCGATAGAAGAAAATTCTCCCGGTCGGTCACTGCATTCATCCAGTTCACGCTTTAGCGCCCGATAGAAAATATCCCGCACCAGCGTACTCTTGCCCGAACCGGAAACACCTGTGACCACTGTCATCACATTGAGAGGGAAGCGTACATTCACCCCTTTCAGATTGTTTTCGCGGGCACCTGTCAGTTCGATATAATTATTCCACGGACGGCGATGTTCGGGAACGGGAATTTCCTCTTCTCCCAACAGATAACGTACCGTATAGCTATTGCTGCCTTTCCGGAGATCTTTCATGTCACCTTGATAAACGACTTCTCCTCCCAGACGACCGGCATTGGGGCCGATATCTATGATATAATCGGCAGCACGGATTATTTCTTCATCGTGCTCTACCACTACTACTGTATTTCCGAGCTCCTGCAATTGGCGCAGTACACGGATTAAACGGTCGGTATCACGACTGTGCAAACCGATACTCGGTTCATCCAGAATGTAGAGACTGCCGACAAGACTGCTTCCGAGTGAAGTCGCGAGGTTGATACGCTGGCTTTCTCCACCCGACAGTGAGTTACTGAGGCGGTTTAGAGTCAGATACCCCAATCCTACATCAATCAGGAAGCGGATACGGCTGTTGATTTCAGTCAGGATCCTTCGGGCTACCTGTGTGTCATGCTCGTTTAAGTCCAAATGATCGAAAAACTGTTTCAATTCCGTGATGGGTAAATCCACCAGTTCAGAAATACTTTTTCCGTTCACCCGTACATATCCTGCTTCCGGTTTTAGGCGTGTGCCGTGACATTTCGGGCAGATCGTTTTACCCCGGTAACGTGCTAACATCACCCTATACTGTATCTTATATTGGTTCTCTTCCAGCATCTTGAAGAAATCGTTGATGCCGTGGAAGTATTGGTTTCCTTCCCACAGTGTGCGGCGCTGCTCGTCTGTCAGTTCGTAGTAAGGAGTGAAAATCGGAAAATCGAATTTATCCGCATTGTGAATCAACTCTTCCTTCCATTCTCCCATCTTTTCACCACGCCAGCAGACGATGGCCCCTTCGTATACGGATAACGAACGGTTGGGCACTACCAGGTGCTCGTCAATACCGATCACTTTGCCGAACCCTTCGCATACGGGGCAGGCACCGATCGGAGAGTTGAACGAGAACATCTGATCATTCGGTTCTTCGAAAGTGATGCCGTCCGCTTCGAATTTCGTGCTGAAACTATATAGTTTGGTTGTTCCGTCCGGCAGATAAAAGCGTAGCATACACATGCCGTCCCCTTCATACATAGCGGTTTCGGCAGAGTCCGTCAGTCGGCTGATGGCATCTTTGCTGTTTGCCACTGCCATGCGGTCTACCAACAGATAAACCTCGTCACCCGGAACCGGCTTGTATTCATCGATACGTTTCATTTCACCGTTCACTTCCACCCGGTTGAAACCTTGTTTCAGGTCTATTTCCAGTTGCTGTTGCAGTGTACGGTCT
>OFSD01001373.1_pt1 | contig 17412 bp, 14 predicted proteins | sample 1543191 | NCBI WGS metagenome assembly OFSD01 (sample SAMN04209221, study PRJEB22552) | human gut metagenome | biome: gut; material: feces | host: Homo sapiens | place: USA: Oklahoma
TGGCGCTTTCCAGCCGCATTAAACGGAGAAATACGGACCAGACGGTGTACGCCTTTTTCCGATTTCAGATATCCATACGCATTCTCTCCATTGATCTGGAATGTGATGGACTTGATGCCTGCCTCATCTCCATCTAACGAGTCTAAGACAACCAGCTCATATCCCCTGCTGTCTGCCCATTTGGAATACATGCGGAACAGCATCTGTGCCCAATCACACGACTCGGTTCCACCAGCTCCGGCATGTAATGACAGAATCGCATTATCCCCATCATATTCACCGGAAAGCAGTGTCTTAATACGGATATTGTCGAAAGTCGTAACAAATTCACTCAACATCTCCTCGATCTCCGGGATCAGGGAAGCATCATTCTCCTCATACCCCATCTCGATGAGTGTCTCTATGTCTTCAAACTGTGTTGCAAGCTTCTCATAAGTTGCAACGTCATCTTTCAAACTTTTTAAAGTTTTCATTTTATTCTGGGAAACGACCGGATCATTCCAAAAACTGCCGTCTTCCATTTCCCGCTCTAATTCCTGGATTTTCTGCTCTTTGTCAGCCAGGTCAAAGTGAATCCCTCACTTCCTGCAGCGGTCCTCTGTACGAATTCAGAGTCACTTTAAATTGATCAAGTTCTACCACAGTATCACCTCTTTCATTTATTTATCCGGCAGGCTCTTTTTATCTGTCTGCCATTTTTATTGTAAAGTAAGCTTTGATTTTTGGCAATGTTTTCGCACTACTTTTAAGGTAAAAAAAAGAATTGCAAGTCCGATCGACGCGCCGAGCGTGTCAATGCACACATCCATCACCTCTGCCGACCTTCCCGGTATAAAATACTGATGCAACTCATCTGTAGCCGCATAAACTGCCGCCGTGAGCAGCGCCGCAAGAAACTGTCGCTTTTCTTTTTTCAGGATTCCGCGGTAAAATGTAAAAGAAAGCAGACCTAATATGGCATACTCTGTCATATGGGCTGCTTTTCTTACCGGATATTCGATTTTTTCTGCCATGGCCAGCTGCTGTTTTTCGGTCATATCCAGATGGAGCGTATCATTGGCACGCTCCACCAGACGATGACACAATCCGCCACTCACTTTACTCGATTCCGTCGCAGGCTGATTGGAAAAAGAAAAAATCAGACACATCCATGCTACTGCCAATATCCCTGTAACGATCCGATAAAGTTGTTTTTTCATGCTATTCTCCTGTTATTTACTGGATTTTATCCTTTAAAACCTCTATCGCCTTCTGAATCTGGTTATCATATGCCTCGTCATAAGAAGTTGCATCTTTGTCGAGATATTCGTATTCCAGTTCAATATCCGGCTCAATTCCGACACCGTGAATATAATTTCCGTTCGGAGTAAAATATTTGGCAGTCGTAAGCTTCACTGCGTCCCCATCCTCCAACGGGAAGATTGTCTGCACAATTCCTTTTCCAAAGGTTGTCGTTCCGATCAGTGTGCCATACTGATAATCTTTGACCGCACCTGCCAGAATCTCGGACGCACTGGCGCTCTCCCCATTGATCAGTACCGCAAGCGGGTAGTCCAGATACGTATCCCCGCTGGAAGTGTAGTCCTGACGGTTTCCGTTTTTATCTTCTGTATACACAACTGTTCCCTCCGGCAGAATATCATCCAGGATCTGGACAACTGCGGTCACCATACCACCGGGATTATATCTCACATCAATGATCAGTGCTTTCATTCCCTGATTCTCAAGATCTTTTACTGCCTCCTCAAATTGCGCTGCCGTCTCTGTCTCAAAGGAATCAATATGTACATATCCGATACCATCCTCGAACATCTTGTGGGACACACTTGGCAATGTAATGTCCTGTCTTTCTACATCAAAGGAAAGATTTTCCTCGGTAGACGGACGGTAAATCTCCAGATGGACAGTCGTTCCCTTCTCTCCACGAATCAGTTTTACCAGTTCCGAAAGTTCCATGGAAGCAGCCTCTGTTCCGTCCACGGAAACGATCACGTCATCTTTTAACAATCCTGCTGACTCAGAAGGGGTTCCCTCATAAATCTTGTTGACTGTTACCACCATGGTATCCTTATCCTGGCTTAACCCTGCACCAATTCCATAGTATTGACCTGTCGTAGATACCTGAAGCGCCTGATAATCTTCTGCATTATAGTAAACAGAATATTTATCTCCCAATCCATCGATCAGACCTGTATACAGTCCATCCTGCAGTTTCTCATTTTCAATGTCATCATAATAATAGAGCTTTGTGTATGCAGTCAGTTCATTGATCTTGCTGACCGTATCTGCGTCGAGCACCGCGCCTTCTCCATCATCTGCACTTTCCTTGTTCGTGATAAGAATCTGTGAGTTGGTTGCCAGACATGCCACGTTGATTCCTGTCCAGCTTATCAGGAGTGTTCCGATCACACCGATCACAATCCCTTTGAATGTGCTTCCTTTTTTCTTCTTTGGAGTCTCTTCCGCTCCAGTTTGATCCAGTTCATAATTCTGCTGATCCATAAATTTCCTTTCGCAGCAATTTCAAAACATTTTTGCTGCATCCTTTCCATGTAAACATATGCATAACCGCACCTCCACTTTCATAGCAATTGAGAAAAATGCCGAGGTGCCGGTTTTATTTTCCATAACCTTTACAAAACAGAAAAAAAGAGATTGTACACAAAATGCCGTTTCCGATTTCCGGCTTTCGTGTGGCAACCTCTTTTTATATACTTTATCTGCCTGATTCCCGGAACGCTTATCAGCCCTTGAGATAACTCCACGGACTGACATAACTTCCGTTTAATGATACACCAAAATGTAAATGATTTCCAGTAGAAATACCTGTACTTCCAACGTAGGCGATCGTCTGACCTGCGGAAACTGCTGTTCCTTCCGAAACTGCAAGCGAGGAACAATGCATATAAACGGTATAAAGTCCGCCGCCATGATCGATCATCACGTAGTTTCCGGCTGCACTGCTGTAATTTGCCGCCTTTACGGTACCGTTTGCCGCTGCAACGATCGCCGCACCTGCTGAGGCACCGATATCAATTCCTTTATGGTTTGAAGACGCTCCTGAAGTCGGTGAAACCCTCGTTCCATAATCACTGGTAACCCTTGTACTTGACGGACACGGCCATGTGAAAGCTCCACCTGTATAAGGATTGTCTGCTACCTCTTTTCCCTCTGCAGCCGCTTTGGCTGCCGCTGCCGCTTTCTCAGCCTCGATCCGCTTGATCTCCGCTATCAATTCGTTCTGCGCCTGTATCTCTGCCTCAAAATACTTTGCATCCTCCTGCGCATCCGAAATATTACTTGTGATGCCTGCAAGCTCTGTCTCCTTCTGGCTCATCAGTGCTGCAACAGACTGCTTCTGGCTCTCCACATTCGCTTTCATATTTTCCAGATCAGCGTAATCCTGTTCAAGCTGTTCTTTCGCCACGGTGATATATTCAATATTCTCCGTGTACTCATCCAGCTTTTGCCTGTCATACTTCTGGATCTCTGCGATATACTCTGCCGTATTCAGAAACTCTGCCACGCTGTTCGATTCCAGAAGCTGCTCCAGATACGTTGTCTGGCTGTTTTCATACATATACCGGATGCGGGTTTTCATATCGTCATACTGTTTTTGTTTATCTGCTTCTGCCTGTGCTAATTCTGCCTCGGCATCTGCAATCTCTGTGCTTTTGTCCGCAAGCTGATTTTCCAGTGAAGTGATCTTCGATGAGATATCCACAAGTTCATTGTTCAGTTCCTGAACTTTGTCCTCTACATCACCTTTGGAATCCTTCAGATCATTGATCAGCTCTTTCGCAGCTTTTAACTGCTTTTCCAATGCGGCTTTTTCTTTCTGTGCTTCCTTGAGCGACGTTGATGATGCATCTCCTTTTGCCTGTGCCGTCAGCCCTGTTGCCATCGTGAGAACAAGTACCACCGCCAGAATGCGGCGTAAAATGTTTCTTTTCTTCATAAAATTATACTTTCAAATGCTTTCTGATTGTGATGCGGCTGCCAATAAAACCAATGCCGACACCGAGTATCAATGCTACCGGAACCAGTGTATGGAACACCTCATCTGCCGGTAAAAATTTCATCATATTGCTGATAAAACTGAACTTCTCCCCGATGTAATCAATGATCCGTCCATAAAGGACATACAGGATGCCAAGCGGAATCGCTGCTCCGATCAATCCGATCACAATACCTTCTACCACAAATGGTGCACGCACAAAATAATCGGTAGCACCGATCAGTTTCATAATACCAATCTCTTCTCTTCGCACAGAAATACCAACGGTGATGGTATTACTGATCAAAAAGACTGCAACCCCCAGCAGGATAATAATAATTCCTGCGGAGACATATCCAATCAATTTATTAAAATCGGTCAGCGTATTCGCTACAACTGCTGACTGTTTTACTTCCCGGATACCGTCCACTGACTGTAAATAGGTCACTAACGTCTGCTGCATGGAAATGTCATTCATATAAATGGAATAGCTGGCGTCATTTGCCAGTGGGTTATCCCCGGCAAAACTCTCCGCTGCTGCTTCGTTTCCTTCAAAGTAAGTCTGCTTGAAGCTGTCCCATGCATCATCCGCTGAAACAAATTCCAGATTTGATACCTCTGCCCTTGCACGGATCAGATCCCCAATCTCATCAATCTTATCCTGTGAGATTCCCTCGTCAAAAAAGACTGTTACAGCAACGCCGGACTCTGCATCCTTCACCATAGACTGGAAATTTGTCACAATCGTATAGAACAGACCAAACAAAAAGATACATGCGGTCATCGTTGCAATCGACGCAAGTGAGAACATCTTATTCTTCCAGATATTCTTCAGTCCCTGCTTTATCGTGTAGAAAAATGTACTAATCCTCATCGCTATAATCACCCTCGCTGTCCTCAACGACAACGCCTTTCTTCATAGTGATGACACGCTTGTTCATTGCTTTCACAATCTCAAGGTTATGTGTTACAACTACCACTGTAGTTCCACGGCTATTGATCTCTTCCAGAAGTTTCATGATCTCCCATGCATTATGATTATCCAGGTTACCGGTTGGCTCGTCCGCCAGTAAAATCTTCGGCTCATTGATAAGCGCTCTTGCGATCGCAACACGCTGCTGCTCACCGCCGGACAACTGCCTTGGATAAGAGCGGTACTTTGCAGCAAGTCCTACCATAGACAGCATGGATGGAACATTCTTCTTAATGCTGCGGTTTGACTCGCCGATGACTTTCTGGGCAAACGCAACATTATCATAAATGTTTCTGTCTTTTAACAAGCGGAAATCCTGAAATACAACGCCGATATTACGGCGGAATTTCGGGATTTGCCTTCTTTTGATCTTGTTCAGTTTCTTATTGTTTATCGTGATCGTACCCTCTGTTGGTTCCAGTTCTTTCAGCAAAAGCTTGATCAGTGTAGATTTTCCTGAACCACTGTCACCAACTATGAATACGAATTCGCCTTCTTCAATGTCAAGACTTACGTCATTTAACGCAGGGATTCCTGCTGTATATGACTTACTGACATGTTCCAACTTAATCATTGCTTCCTCCTAAATTCTAGTAATCCAATGACTCCATATATTTCATGTATTTTACAACCATCAACGCAATCTTAAATGTAATGGCATCTTCAAACACACGAAGATCCAGTCCTGTGTACTTCTGAAGCTTATCAAGACGATATACCAGTGTATTTCTGTGGATATATAACTGGCGGGATGTCTCGGAAACGTTCAGGCTGTTCTCGAAGAACTTGTTGATCGTGGTAAGAGTCTCCTCGTCAAAGTCATCCGGTGATTTGCCATCAAAAATCTCTTTGATAAACATCTTGCACAGCGGAATCGGGAGCTGATAGATCAGACGTCCAATTCCCAATGTGGAGTATGCGATCACATCTTTTTCCTCAAAGAAAATCTTTCCTACATCCAATGCCATACGGGCTTCCTTGTAAGAACGGGATACTTCTTTGATCTCATTTACAATTGTTCCATAAGCGACATGAACATCGTTCTCAGCATCCGCACGGAACAGGTTCACGATCACCTCTGCTGTCTTGTTCAGTTCGTCATATCCCTCGTTGTCCGCAACTTCTTTCACCACGATGATGTTCTTCTCATCAACCGCAGTGACAAAATCCTTGGATTTGCCACCGAAGATCCCTCTGATCTTTTCCAGTTCATTGCCATCTTTCTCGCGGTTCGTCTCAACGATAAATACCACTCTCCGGACTTCTGTATCAATATGGAGTTTCTTTGCTCTGTTATAAATATCAACCAGCAGTAAATTGTCCAGCAAAAGATTCTTGATAAAGTTGTCTTTATCGAATCTCTCCTTATATGCTACCAGAAGATTCTGTATTTGGAAACTGGCAATTTTACCCACCATGTAGACATCGTCACTGTCTCCGTTGGCAAGCAGGATATACTCTAACTGGTGTTCATCAAACACCTTGAAAAACTGATATCCGTTCACCACCTGGCTGTCTGCAGGTGACTCCACAAATGCCTGAGCAGGTTCTACATACTTCTCTGCGTCAGGAAATGTAGCAGCCAAAATCTTTCCCTCGACGTCAATAATGCATAAATCAATTCTGGTTATTCCCTTCAATCCATCAATTGTGTTCTGAAGTATCTGATTCGAAATCATAAGCTATGCTCCTTCTCTGGTCGATTCTGTTCAACTTTCACAAAAAAAATCGTACTTTTCTCCCTCAATAAAAATACCTAGATTACATTTTAATGCAAAACTGCAAAAAAATAAAGAGGAAATACATATTTTTTTATGCATTTCCTCAATTCTGCTGGAAATTTTACCTCTAATTCCCTGTATACAATCTCCACAAAAAAATTTCCTGTCTCTCTGTTTCATCCTTAGTTCTTATGATATTCCAGAAATCCCTCGCCAAGTACTTCGCGGACATCTGAGACAATGACAAACGCATCCGGGTCCACCGATGCCACAATATCTTTCAGTTCTACAATCTGCTTCTTGGAAACAACACAGTAAAGCATGCATTTTTCATCACCGGAATACATTCCTTTTGCATAAAGGCCTGTTGCTCCACGGTCCAACTCAAGCAGGATCTTTTTTGCCACTTTTTCATACTGGTCTGTAATGATGAACGCCGACTTGGAATATTTAAATCCTTCCATCAGACCATCCGACACTTTCGTTGTGACAAAAATGGCAACAATTGCATACATGGCTGCCTTGATACCGAACAGATATAAACCGGTAAGCACGATCATCGCATCTAATACCTGCATGATCTGAACCACGGAATAATGTCTGATAAAATGCTGGATCAATACTGCCAGAAGTTCCGTTCCACCCGTAGTAGAACGCGCTAATAGGATCAGTCCCATACCGGCTCCGCCGATCACACCACCAAAAATCGCGGCAAGGAAGTAATCCTGCTGTGTCAGGTCGATTGCCGGAATCACATAAATCCACGCAGACAAAAGTACCGTACCCACAACTGTCCGCCAGATAAACCTCTTTCCTTTAAACTTCAGAGTCAGAAAAAACAGTGGCACATTCAGCCCGATATTGGTCAGCCAGAGTGGGATTCCTCCCGGAACAAATCTTTCTGTCACTGCCTTGATCACAATCGCAAGTCCTGTAAAACCTCCTGTGACAAGACCGATCGGATCATACAGACACTGGATGGCTGCCGCTAACAGTCCCGTCCCCACGATCATCATCAGATAATCTATCACTATGGAACGTTTATTGATTAATTTCTGCATTTCTACTACAATTCCTCTTCTTTTTCATCATACTTATTCATACTGTTGACCAACTTGCCACGATGTATGATGCTTTTCAAACGAGCAAGTACTCCGTGCTTTTTCTTATGTACCGGTACCCCTCCGATTCCATACCAAATGTTTGCATTCATTTTATCCCGATGCTCATATAAGAACTGCTCCTGCATCGGAGATGGCAGTACAGATATGATCACATCCGGTGTGGTCGCATTCATATCATTGATCACTGCTTCCAGATCCCCCACACAGGTCTCCACTGCATATTCCCCTGCAAAGATCAGTTTTGGATAATCTTCTGTCAGTTCTGCTTTTAAAGAATCAATTTTCTCCTGCGTGTCACCAAGTAAAAAAACACTTTTTTTATTGCGCTCTATCCGTTTAAAAAATTCAAAATAAAAATCGTTTTCTTCTGTTTCCCGGATTCGTTGCATAGATTCAAGCCCCGCTGCCTGAATAATCTCTTTCTCTCCAATGATTGCAAGATCCAGGGAACTCATAACTTCCTTTAATACCGGGTTTGTCTCCGAATCGATCAGCATCTGTAACGATATGCTCTCAATCGTGTTAAGGACATTATTGCTCAAATAGCGTTCCACACACATAATCGCTTCCCGCACTGTGTAGTTGTCCAACTGAATTCCCAGTATATCAACTTTCTTTATCATTCAACACTCCTGGTTATTTTTCTCAACTCAAGAAAATTTATGCATGTAGTATAGCAAACCTCTTTTCATTTTTCAAGTTTTGTTATAAAACGCGATAGATTGAGGAACTTTTTTAGTTACTGTTCACTCAGCAGTAACCTTTTACGTTATCTGACAATTTGTACTATTTTTTGCATTTATCTCATTACAATAATTGCAAGCTTTTTTCATTTTTATTGTGAACTTTATCACATATGTACAAAACGTATATTCGATTTTTTTACTATGTAAACCACTTTTTCAACATAAAAAAATGTGGATAACGTTGATAACTTCGTGTATAACTTTATTTTTTGGCATTTTTCGACCTTTTTCACGTGGAAAACTTTCTCATAACTTTACCTCTTTTGGGGATTATTTCCAGACCACTTTATTTTTTTGTGCACTTTTCATAAATGATATTTTTCAATTTTCTGTCTGTAAAAAAGTACCGCATTACTTTCTGACTTTTTACCCGCAAAAAAAGAACTGCCATCATTTGCGATGACAGTTCCGATAATATCTTTTTTTAGAAAATTCTTCTTACAGAAAGTACATTACGATATGTAGCTGTTGAATACTTAATACCACTGGATGGTGTACTTGCATGAACAATTGTGTTATTACCTACATAAATTCCAACATGTCCACTGTAACATACAATATCTCCCGGCTGTGCCTCAGATAAGCTTACTTCATATCCGGCACTTCTCTGTCCACTGGAAGAATGTGGAAGACTGATACCAAATGCAGCATATACAGACATTACAAATCCGGAACAGTCTGTACCGTTTGTCAGACTGGAACCACCATAGACATATGGGTTACCAATAAACTGGCTTGCATAGCTTGCAACTGCCTGACCATTGGATCCACTCGGTGCCGCATAAGAAGCTGATGAACCGCCGGAACTGCTTGTACCGTCCGAAGATGACGAGTTCTTGGAAGATTTCTGTTTTGCCTTCGCTGCTGCAGCGGCTGCCGCCTGACGCTCTGCCTCTTCCTTGGCAAGTCTTGCTTCCTCTTCCGCTTTGGACTCAGCGGTTACATAATCTGTCCAGAGATTTACATAATCTGTGGATACATAGCCATCGCCTTCCTCAGTTGTAACAATGACCCATCCGCTATCCTTCATAGAATCATCAACAACAACGAAATCATCTCCCTCGCCAAGCATTGTTAAAATACCTGCCTCTGTGGAAGGCTCCATTCTTACATATAAGGTTGTCGTTGTTACAGTTGCATATCTGGTACTTACCTTCTTTGCAAGTTCCTCATCCCCTGTTACAACATACTCGCATTTGACATATCCGGTAACACTTCCGGATGTGATCTTATACCAGCCATCTTCTGTTGTCTCTAAAACAGTGGCTGCAGAATTGTTATATAACTTACCTAACACTTCACTGTCTGTGTTCGGTTCTGATCTGACATTCACATAATTATCTACCTGTGCGATTGCAATGTCTGCGTACTCAGATGCAACCACTGGAACATCATTCTCACTGACCTGCTCCTCTGCCTGGGCTGCTGCCTCTGCAACTGCCTTGTCACTCTCGATCAGACACTGGGAAAGCATTTTGGAAAATCCTGCTGCCGGAGAACCATTTGAAGAAAGTCCGGTTGCGATTACTGCAGACACACCACCGGTCTGTGCACCATAAGTTCCGACTCCTGTTCCACTAATTACAATAGCACCTGCCAGCAAACAGCTTGCTATTCTCTTCATTCTATAATTCATCTTGTATATTGCCTCCAAGAACTATTTGTTACGAATTTGTTACATTTATTACATGGTTATTATAACAAAGTGTCCTGGCACTGTCAACAGCAAGACTTTGTCAGATTTTACCAAATATAGCATGAATATTTTATGTATTTTTATTTCCATAAAAAAACAGTTCCAAAGTATCGCTCACATGGAGTTCTCTGGAACTGCTTTTCCTATTTGATTGCGATTGCTTCGATCTCAAGCATAACATCCTTCGGAAGACGTGCAACTTCCACACAGCTTCTGGATGGGAAATCTGCTGTAAAGAAAGTCTTATACACATCGTTGATGGCGCTGAAATCATTCATCTCTTTGATGAATACCGTTGTCTTAACTACATTGTCCATATTGGTTCCGGCTGCTTCCAGCAAATTAGAAAGATTGGTAAGTGCCTGTTTCGCCTGAGCCACAGACCCCTCCGGAATCTCTCCTGTCTCCGGTACAACCGGGATAATGCCTGATGTATAAACCATACCATTTACTTCGATTGCCTGTGAATATGGTCCGATTGCTGCTGGTGCTTTTTCTGTACTGATTACTTTTTTCATGTTGTTAGTCCACCTTTCTGATACTTCTTTCAGTTATTTCCACACGATGTTCCTTATATAAACGTCCCACCGCACGTTTGAAAGCATTTTTACTGAGTCCGGTCTCTCTCTTAATGACTTCCGGGGATGCTTTATCTCCAAATGGAAGCACTCCGGCAAATTCCTCAATAACCTGCATCACCTTCGCAGCATCCTCATCCATCTGCAGGTATGCCTTGTCACGCAATGACACATCCAGTTTTCCATCCGGCTTTACTTTTGTCACTTTTGCCTCGATCACATCTCCGATACGAAGTTTGCTTGTATCTTCATGTCGTGGGATCATAGCGGAATATTTATCATCCACTGCAACAAAGGTTCCGAAATTATCACTGAACTCATAAACTCTTCCCTCTACATGATCTCCCTCTTTGTATGGAGAATCCGTGGAAAGCAGATCATAAAGCTTTTTCATACTCGCACAAAGTCTGCTGCTCTTATCAATATAAAGTGTTACCAAAACCTCATCTTCCGGCTGGACTTTCATTGTCATCTCTTTATAAGGAAGAAACAGATCTTTTTCGAGTCCCCAGTCAAGGAATGCACCGATTTTTCCAACCTGTGCCACACGCAAAACAGCAAGCCCTCCAAGAGTGATCTTTGGCTGATTTGTCGTTGCGATCATCCGGTCTTTGGAATCCTTGTACAAAAACACTTCAAGTTCATCCCCGGTCTTTGCATTCTCCGGAACCTGTTTTGCCGGAAGAAGCACACGTTTCTCCATATCCTGCTCTTCCGCGAGATAAACTCCAAACTCCACTTTCTTTACAATTGTAAGTTTCTGATACTGTCCTAATTTTAACATTTTATTTTCCTCTAAACTGCATAATGGCATATGGCACTTTCTGCTCATCTGCCAACACAATGGTTACTCCGTTCTGCTGCTCATAAACCTCCGGGTATAACATGTTCCCGATGACTGCAGCCTTTTTGTATTCCACGCGAATACTCTCTGTCTTAAAATTCTCCGGCAGATATTCCTCTGCCACAAGAATATATTTTCCATTATTCATATGATGATTGGTGTCAATATGAAAACGCTGTACCAAAACCGGCTCTTTCTCCACCGGAGTGCCCTCTATCCTGATTTTACGATCTGACCAATCATATTGTATCGCCTCATCCATCACCGGGATATAAGCATCCTGCACTTCTTTTGCGATCCGCACCGGACGCATCGTGGCAGTACCCATGTAAACCCAGACAGAATTGGCGAATGCACAGATTTCTCCCGCTTCATCCTTTATTGTAAAGTTACGATAACCGTAAAATCCCTTGAAGCTATATGGCCAGGTGCTCACCGTAATATGCTCCGCAAGCTTTGGATAGCGGTTCATGACGATCTCCCAGGACGATAACACCCACGCAGCATGATGCTGTTCTAAATACTCCACACCGATATTCATATCTTCTGACTGAAATGTGCAGCAATTCTGCAGATAATCGATCAGTGCCGGCAGCGTAAGCTGTCTTTCACTGTTCACTTCACTATATCTTACCCTGCTTTTAAAATCATACATATCCTGTTCTCCTGATCAAAATAAGAAATTATCTTCTCCAACGCACTGTGTTGCCACCCGGAAGTTTTTGCATGATTGGAAAATGTCAATTTCCCATGATGGAACAAAGTTTCCTGTTACACAAAAATAGCACCACTTCCGTGGTGCTTTCTAGCAGGGCTACAAGGATTCGAACCTTGAAATGACGGAGTCAGAGTCCGTTGCCTTACCGTTTGGCGATAGCCCTATGTATTGTTGTTTTCGACTTTTGCGCCGTCAACAATAGCTATTATATACACCCTCAATAAATATGTCAAGCATTTTTTTCAAAGATTTTAAGTTTTTTTTCAACCATTGCATATAATACTTCGTCACCCCAGGAAATATCAGCATTTCCGCTGGTTGCTTCGATCACTTCTTTTTCAAAAGACTGCTCTTTTTCCTTGGGAACCATGAGGATCAGTTCCACTTTCTCTGTATAAACGGTATCAATCGTTGTCAGTTCATCTTTTGCGATCAGATACTGTAATTTCCCAAGTCCATTGTAATCCGTTCCGATTGTCAGTTTTCTTCCAATCTGTTTATCAATGATCACACTATTTTCCAATCCGGTCTGCGTCGCTTTCTGGTAGGCACGGACAAGACCGCCTGTTCCCAGAAGTGTCCCGCCAAAATAACGGGTCACGACAACGCACACATTATGTATCTCTTCCTTTAATAATACGTCCAGCATTGGTCTTCCTGCTGTCTGTGCCGGTTCTCCGTCATCCGAGCAACGGCTGATCTCCTGTCTGTCCCCGATCACAAATGCAGAACAATTATGTCTGGCATCCCAGTATTTCTTTTTCATTTCATTAATAAAAGCAACCGCTTCCTCTTCGCTGCTTACCGGACGCACCGTCGCAATAAACCGGGATTTTTTCTCAACAATTTCGCCCTCGCCACCGGCATATACTGTTTTCATCTCTTATGGCTCCTGATCTGTTTCTTCGTAGTGATTCAGTACTTTATCATTACGATTCTTCTATAATAATGTATACTTTGCTGTTTTCTGTATCAAAATACTATCATGAAATAAATATAAAATGCAATACGCAACGGAATCAATATTTTCACTTTTTTCTTTATTATGACACATTTATTTGATATAATACATAGACGGTGGTTTTTTAACATTTGATCATAAAGGAGACTTATTATATGAATTATGGAAAGAAAGGTTCGAAGAAACGCCAGGCCGAACTGACTTCCAAAGGCATTATGTACGGCAAAAAAATGCGTGTTATTTTTTGCAAGGTATTGCTCGTATGCTGTTTTGCAGTTGCAATTATAGGCGGAAGCCTTGGATTTGGCGTCTATAAGGGCATTCTGGATTCTGCGCCATCCATCGATGACATCGACGCAACACCTACCGGTTATCTTACAACCGTGTTAGATAATCAGGGCAATGAGATTGCCACTCTGGTAGCTTCCGGTTCAAACCGTAAAAATGTAACAATCGATGAGATACCGATCAATCTGCAGCATGCCTTTGTTGCAATCGAAGATTCCCGTTTTTACGAACACAACGGTATCGACCTTACCGGTATCATCCGTGCCGGCGTTACCGGCATCGCTTCCGGCGGTAATTTTTCCCAGGGTGCCAGTACGATCACACAGCAGCTTTTGAAGAACACTGTGTTTACCGAGTGGACGAGTGAGACATCCTTCATCGACAAACTGGAGCGCAAGATCCAGGAACAGTATCTTGCCGTACAGCTTGAGAAAAAAGTCAGCAAAAACTGGATCATGGAAAATTATCTGAACGCCATCAACCTTGGTCAGAATACACTTGGTGTGGCAGTGGCTTCGGAGCGATATTTTGGAAAAGATGTCTCAGAACTGACGCTCTCTGAATGTGCTGTTTTGGCAGCCATCACACAGAATCCGTCCAGGTTTAATCCGATCTCCAACCCGGAGAAAAATGCGGAGCGCCGCATGAAAGTATTAAACAATATGCTGGATCAGGGATTTATCAGCCAGAGTGAGTATGACGAAGCTGTGGCAGATAACGTTTACGACAGGATCCAGTTAGTCAACGTAGAATTGCAGGACAATGGCATCAATTCCTATTTTATTGATGAGCTGACCGATCAGGTCATCCGCGATCTTGTGGAACAGAAGGGTTATACTGAGACACAGGCATACAAGACACTCTACCAGAGCGGTCTTACCATTTACTCTACACAGGATATGGATATTCAGAATATTGCCGATGAGGAAGTAAACAACCAGGACAACTATACATCCAGTCCAAAAGTTTCTTTCTCCTACCGTGTTTCCATCCGTTCGACCGATGGTTCTGTAAAGAACTACAGTGAGCAGACGATGCTTTCTTATTATAAGAATAAGGACAATCCAAACTTCAAGAGTACGAATTATTCCATCAACTTCGCCTCTGAGGAAGATGCAGATGCCGCTATTGAGCAATACAAAGCAGATATTATGCAGGAAGGTGATGAGATCGTAGATGGAAGCGAAACTGTTATCTATACTTTACAGCCACAAGCTTCCTTAACAGTCATTGACCAGTCAACCGGCGAAGTAAAAGCAATCGTTGGCGGCCGTGGCGATAAAACAGCAAGTAAAACCCTCAACCGCGCCACCGATACAACCAGACAGCCTGGTTCTACCTTTAAAATCCTTGCTGCCTACTCCGCTGCGCTTGATGCAGGTGGACTTACCCTTGCCTCCGTGCAGGATGATGCCCCTTACACTTATGCCGGAGCAAATGGAAAATCTGTTAATAACTACGACAGACGTTACCGTGGTTTTACCACTTTAAGAGAGGCGATCACAGACTCCATCAATATTGTAACCGTAAAAACACTTGCACAGGCTGGTGTTTCCCTTGGCTGGCAGTATGTACAGGAATATGGTTTCACAACCGTTGATTCCCGTGATATGAATGAAGCCCTTGCACTCGGTGGTATCACGCAGGGTGTATCAAACCTTGAACTTACCGCTGCCTATGCTGCAATCGCAAATCAGGGAACTTATATCAAACCAAAGTTCTATACAAAGATTTTAGACCACGATGGTAATGTTTTAATTGATAATACAACACCGGAATCTCATACAGTTATCAAAGATACTACCGCATGGCTCTTAACAAGTGCCATGGAAGATGTTATGACTTCCGGTACCGGTACTTCCGCTTACTTTGGCAGTTCCATGGCTCAGGCAGGAAAATCCGGTACAACGACCAGCAGCCGAGATGCTTTATTTGCAGGTTACACACCTTATTATACCTGTGCTGTCTGGGGTGGCTACGATGATAATGCCATGCAGAAAGGTTCCGATACAAACTATCCAAAACGTATCTGGAAAGCTGTTATGAAACGGATACACGAAAATCTTGCTTACAAAGATTTCACAAAACCAAGTGGAATTGTTGCGGTCGCTGTATGTAAAGAATCCGGGAAACTTCCGATTGAAGGTGTCTGTGATCACGATCCCCGTGGAAACTGCGTTATTACAGAATATTTTGCACAGGGTACAGAACCAACCGAATACTGCGATCATCATACTGTAGCCAATATCTGTACCGCATCTAATATGTTAGCCGGCAGTTATTGCCCTGCTGAAACCGTTACCACGGGTGTATATGTCATCGGCGGTTCTGAGACAACCGAAGATGCACCTTACCTATTAACAGATGCATTCTTAAGTCAGACATGTACCGTACACAATGAGTTTAACTCCACATACACTGGAACAAACTCCTTCCCTGGATCAACCGGTGTCAACCCGATTGGTGCTGATCCGGCAGGTGATGCTTCTACGCCTGATGCCAGCACTACTACAACGGATCCAGCTGCCACAACGGATCAGAGTGTTGATGGTCAGTAAAATATTTAAACATAAAAAATGCTAACCCACGGGTTAGCATTTTTTATCATGTATTTGTCACTAAACTTTCACTTCATGAGCACTTCTGCCTCATTCTGTGCCCTGGCTATATTATGAGTATCCGGATTCTCACACATAGCCCTTAACAGCTTTTTTTCTTTGGCAAAATACTGTCTGCGCTGTTCTGTATTCAAGTTCCTTCCATATCGTTCCATTGTAAATCCAAGCAGACGTTCTGCAAAAACTTCAAAATCTTTCCAGCTTTCATTCTGGTTCTCTATGATTTTCTCGATCTCTGCAATTGCTTTCCGATTGCCCTCTAACTGTTTCAGACGCTCCTGTCTGCTGTCCCTGTCATGTTTTTTCAAATCATAAAATTCATAAGCTTCCTCCAGTGCCTGCATAAATTCCTGTCTGAAATTTACCGGTCTCAGAAATACACGGAACACATCCCGCTTGTTCAAATAGAATCCCAACTGTACGGCGCTGATCGAATTTGTATATAACATGCAGATCGTATCCGGGAATTTTTGGTTTACATAAGATAAAATTTTATCACCGTTATATCCATCCAGATTTAAATCTGTGACAAGTATCTGATATTCTTTTTGTTTTAACAACTCCATTGCATCTGTTCCATTTTGTGCAATATCTGTCTCAATCTGTTTTTCTTCTAAAATCCCCTGGAATTCATCTATAATCTCCGGATATCTGCTGATAAATAAAAGATTTCGTTTCATTTTTTTCCTTCTTATTTTTTATCACATTCAGCCATATCATTTGTAATCTGATATAGCACTTCTATTATAACTTTTTGTTTTAAAAAAATCCACCATAAAACTTTTGTCTCTTACATGATCTTATTCGCACATATGGATTCAAAAGATCTGTATTTTATCATTTTTCTATACAAAAAGAACGGCTGCCGCCGTTCTTTTTGTGTTGATGTATATACTACTAAGGGGATTAGATTCCACGAACCTAATCGAATTAGATTCGTGCGAATTAATGAAGTTCTCTTGGAACAAAATCAGGATATCCGGATTCAAGACCATGTTCTGTAGAGTCAAGTCCTTCTACTTCTTCCTGAGCAGATACTCTGAGTCCAATTGTTTTCTTAAGTACTGTAAATACAATTGTCATTGTAACGATTGTCCAGCCTGCGATACATACGATACCAAGTAACTGGATTAACAAATGATGTACAC
>OFSD01001376.1_pt1 | contig 17406 bp, 14 predicted proteins | sample 1543191 | NCBI WGS metagenome assembly OFSD01 (sample SAMN04209221, study PRJEB22552) | human gut metagenome | biome: gut; material: feces | host: Homo sapiens | place: USA: Oklahoma
TATAGCGGTCGCAGTCGCAGCCCACGCCGCAGGTCGGCTTGCCGCAGCCGTACTCAGGGCCGCGGTCAAAGTAGATCTCGGAGCAGGGGCCGCAGGGGCCGGAGCCATGCTCCCAGAAGTTGTCTTCCTTGCCCAGACGCACCATGTGGTCGGGGGCGATGCCCACCTTCTTGGTCCAGATATCGTAAGCCTCGTCGTCCTCTTCGTACACAGAGATGTGCAGGCGGTCCTTCGGAATGGCCATCCACTCGTCAGAAGTCAGGAACTCCCATGCCCAGGGAATGACCTCTTCTTTGAAGTAATCCTGGAAGGAGAAGTTGCCCAGCATTTCAAAGAAGGTGCCGTGGCGGGCAGTGATGCCAACACGCTCGATATCCGGGGTGCGGATACACTTCTGGCAGGTGGTCACGCGGTGACGGGGCGGCTCTTCCTGAGCCAGAAACCACTTTTTCATAGGTGCCATGCCGCTGTTGATGAGCAGCAGGCTGGGGTCGTTCTTGGGCACCAGCGGGAAGCTGTCCAGACGCAGGTGGCCCTTGCTCTCAAAGAAGCTCAGGTACTTTTCACGCAGTTCATTCAAACCGGTCCATTGCATAGGTTTTCTCTCCTCAATTGTCCTTGGCGTTTGCACGTCAGTTTTTATGATGTTATGGCAGAGGGGCGGGCAGGCGCAAAAACAAAAACAGCCCCATCCCAAAAGGGACGAGGCTGTGTAAAACTGCTCCGTGGTACCACCCAAATTGCAAGAGATATGATAAAACGTGTCCCCTGCCGCTTTCGGCGCGGTAACGCTGCGCTGCGTCCGGTTTCTTTCGCCGGAAGCTCCGGGGTGGCGTGAAACGCATCCTGCCGGAGCGCCTTGCAGCCTGCGGGCGCTCTCTCTGGGCGGCGGGTGGTACATTTCTGACCCCATCATTGCCATCTGTCATAATTTTGCTGCCGCAAAAGGGCACAGCGCCCCTTGCGTATAGTTAAATTATAGCATGTGCAAAGCGTTTGTCAACTGATTTGGACAAAATTTACGGGACCCAGACGCGGTCCACATGGGTTATTTCACCGTTTTGAATCGTCACGGTCGTATTTCCCGCATTCCATCCATAAATATCTTCTTCGTTCCTCATGGCATCGCAAACCGCCCGGTCTCCCTTTGCAATCACCGGGTCGGCTTCAAAATCTGCCGCGCCATCCGATAATTCGATATTGTCCGCCATAATAAGCTGCTTCGCCACTCCAACTTCATAATAAGCAGGAAAATCATCCCACGTCAAAGTCCGGTAATGGTCCTCTTCTTTGCACAGGTCGATTCCGCCTTCTTCCATTCCTCCATTGATGGTCACATAGTCGTTCTTTCGTTCAACACTCTCCACGGTCAAAACCGTGGTGTTCTCCGTGCCATCCAGATGCGTTGCAATGGTATCTCCTTCGCTCAAAGCTTCGATTTCCTCGGCTGTGTACCGGTCATAGTCGTAAACAATGGCATCGTTGATGCTGTTCTTGCGTTCACCGACCCATACTTTATCTTTTTCAAAACTGATGTGATAGGTTCCATCTGCAAGCGGGTCACTCCGTGAGATTCCCTGCATCGGTTGCACTTCTGTTTTTTCCGCTTCCGACGACGCTGTACTTGTTGCAGAAGCCACGGTGCTGCTTGCGGCAGAATTGGTCGCTCCACAGCCTGCCAGTACCACACCAGCAGCCAGAATCGCCGTCAGTGCCATCATTTTATGGTTTTCTCTCATGCGAGTGCCTTCTTTCTTTTGCTTGACTCAACGGTCTTGTTCCGCTACAATAAAAACGAATCAAAGACCCATTCTATTGCAACTGATTTTAAGATAGAGAGGAATTTTCCGTGAAGATTTTAAAAGTGAAATGTCTTGCCCCCACCCGGCTGGACAATTATTTAATGGAGCAGTTCCCGGCGCTGAACCCGGGCCGCCTGAACAAGGCCCTGCGCGAAAACAAGATCAAACTGAACGGCAAAAAGCAGCCCCTCTCCACCCGCGTCATGGCAGGCGATGAGATCAAGCTCTTCATTCTGGACGAAGTGCTGGACGCCGACAAGCGGGTGGAAGGTCCCGCCTGGAAGAACGCCCGCGGCCCCGCGCAGGTGGTGTATGACTGCCCGCAGATCCTCATTGTCAACAAACCCGCCGGCCTTGCGGTGGATGGCCCGGAGGACGACACCCTGCTCAACCGTGCCCTGCTCTATCTCAACCAGCAGGGGGAATACAAGGAGAACAGCCTCTACACCCCGGCCCTCTGCCACCGGCTGGACACCGGCACCAGCGGCTTGGTCATCATTGCCAAGACCCCCGAGGCCGAGCAGCTGTTCCTTGAGGTCATCAAAAACCGCGAGGTCAAAAAGACCTATCTCTGCGTCACCTTTGGCCGCCCCACCCCGCCGGACGGCACCTTGGGCGGCTACCTGCTCAAGGATGCAGACCGGGGCATCGTGAAGATCGTGCCCGACAAGCAGCCCGGTGCCAAGGACGTGGAGACCCAGTATGAGACCGTTGCCGTCTCCGGCCGTCTGGCCCTGCTCAAGGTCCGGCTCATCACCGGCCGCACCCACCAGATCCGTGCCCACATGGCAAGCATCGGCTGCCCCATCCTGGGCGACAGCAAATACGGCAACAACACCGCCAACCGGGAGCTTAAGCTGAAATATCAGGCCCTCTGCGCCTGGGAGCTGGTCCTCCCCCGCTTCACCTCCCCCGACTTCGCCGACCTCTCCGGCAAGACTTTCCGTGCACCAAAGCCCTGGTATTACCAGCAGGTGCTGGATGGAACGTTGAAGTAAGTTTCCTCCGCAACCCAAAACGGCATCTCTCCATTTGATTGGAAAGATGCCGTTTTTCTTACTTATTTGCTTGAAAAATACTCATCACAGAATGCAAACCAAAGTTTTTCATAATCCTCATGCTTTACCTCAATCAATTGATACGGAGATACAATATTCCGTTTGATAGCTTCTGCTGCAAAATCTCTGACATAATCGCCAGCCTCTGTATAAAACCCATACACATTTTGGATTCCTTTTTCAGCTGCCACAAACAATCGTGTATGACCATCCACGGAAACATTATGGCCTTCCCAATTCACAAGCGGAATTATCAAGTCTTCTTCTGTATGAACAAAGTCACTTACAGCTTGCTTTTTGATTTCATCCACATAAAACTGTGAAGGCTGAATCTCTGCCATAGGAATCTTCACTAGTTCTACCGCAGGGTATGTTTTCACCAGATTATTTGTTTCGTCCCAAAAATTCGTAATATGTTCGGCATAAAATCGAAATTCATCTATCACAGCTTCATAGAAATTCGAGTTCTTTCCTCTTATAATCGCATCTGTTTTCGACACAATTTCCACTTCATACGGGTCATCTCCAACAAGAAATGCTCCATGTTGATTCAGAACTTTTTTCAAAAATCGATCATCCAGATATGTGTTTACTCGATTTACTTCAGGCATATATTCTTTTTGCTTCATCGTTTTATATTTCATCCTTTTATCTTATCGGCCCCACCGATTTCCCGAACCACCAGCTTCATCTTACCATAGTTTCTGTTCTGTGGCAACAAAACGCGGCACCTCTCCGTGCAAACGGAAAGATGCCGCGTTTCTTGTTCCTATACGTTCAAATCAGAAGTCCTTATCCTTCCGAATCTCGAACTCCATGCCGTGGATATTTTCCTTCCGCACAACATCATACTCGTAGCCCGGGAAGTCTTTGCGAATCGTAACTGTGTTCAGGCAGTCATAACCCAATTTCCGATACAACCGGATAGCCGCTTCATTGCGAGCGGCGGCTTCGATGTAAAGGGAAACCGAATACTGCTTCACGATTTCTTCCAGCTGGTGAATCGCTTCGCTGCCAAAACCGTGGCCCTGCCATTCCGGCAGGATGAACAAATCTTCCAGCCAGTCCATTTTACCGCCGCGGCTTCCCAGATGGGCAAAGCCCACATTGACGGCATCGTTCTGGATAAAATAAATCATATGGCCCGGTTTTGTCCAGTTCTGCAAATCTTCCAGCGCTTCCGCTTCGCTCTGGTCATAATGACTGTGTGCTTTCCAGAAGCCCTGAATGAGTGGGATGATTTGTGCTTCTTCGTTCGTGTACTGCTTTAGTGTAATCATAACAGAATCCTCTTATTGTATCAGGCCTCCACCTTTTCCACGCTCCACCAGCTCCATCATATCATAGTTTCTGTTTCAGAGCAACCAAAAAACGGCACCACAGTTTTCAGCTGTGATGCCGCTTTCATTTTACCTATCAGATCCTCACCATATCCCGGGTGATCTCGGCCAGAGAGTGTGCGCCGCACATCTGCATGGTATCGGCCAGCTCGGCGGCGATTTTGTCGATGTAGCACTTCACGCCTTCCTCGCCGCCGCCATAGACTGCGGTGACAAAGGGGCGGCAGATGAGCACAGCGTCAGCACCCAGAGCCAGCGCCTTGAACACATCCACGCCGGAGCGGATGCCGCCATCCACCAGAATCTTCACGCCGCTGCCCTTGAGGGCCTCTGCGATCTCCGGCAGGACCTCGGCGGTGGCGGGGCACTGATCCAGCACACGGCCGCCGTGGTTGGAGACCACGATGGCAGCAGCACCAGCCTCCTTGGCCTTGAGGGCACCCTTGACGGTCATCACGCCCTTGACGATGAAGGGGCGCTCGGCCAGCTTGACGATCTCGGCCAGCTCGGCAACGCTCTTGCTGCCGGCGGGCGGGGTCATATTCTTCAGGAAGGGCAGACCGGCGGCATCCACATCCATGGCAACGGCAAAGCAACCGCTGGCCTTGGCCTGCTCCATCTTGGCCTTGACAGTGTCAATGTTCCAGGGCTTGATGGTGGGCACGCCGCAGCCGCCTGCAGCGCCAATGGCCTTGGTGGCCATGGTCATCACGTCGGGGTTGGTGCCGTCACCCGTAAAGGCGGCAATGCCGTTTTCGGCACAGGCGCGCACCAGCACATCATTGTAGGTCATATCGGTGTAGGTGTCGGAATAGTGGAGGTTCACCGCACCCACAGGGCCTGCAAAGAAGGGATACTTGAAAGTTTTGCCAAACAGCTCCACACCGGTGTCGGGGGTGCCGTTCTCGCACAGGGTGTCCATGTTCACCCGGATCTCCGCCCACTTATTATAATTGCGGATGGCCGTATCGCCCACACCCTTGGCACCGGGGCCGGGGATCTGGTTTTTGCAGGCCACGCCGTTGCACACGGGGCAGGCCTTGCAGTACTGCCCGATGCACTGGCGGGCATTGTTCAAAACATCAGCGTAATTCATATCGCATCCTCCTGTTCAGGTTCCCTTTTTCGAGCGGAACCTGCAAATTCCAACCGTTCTCTGCCCACATCATAGTCCGTTTTTATGGGTTCGTCAAGGGGATCAGCGGGTTCTGCTTTTTTAAACGAAAAAATGTATGGCGCAGAAACGTTGATTTTTAGATTTTTCAAATTTTTTCAAAAAAATCCTTGACAAAAGTCATCCTTTCAGGTATTATAGTGGAGCGCTGAGGGCCACGGCCCGAAACGCGGAAAACTGAAGATGTGGAAAGATGGCTGAGTTGGTCTAAGGCGCACGACTGGAAATCGTGTAACGTGTCAAAAGCGTTCTGGGGTTCGAATCCCCATCTTTCCGCCAGAAACCCCGGAACGAATGTTCCGGGGTTTTTCTGTTGACGTAAAAAGGAGTTTCTACAATGTCTGCTGCTATTACGATTGCAATGCCGCGCATGGTGCCGAACCAGCTGTTGGCGGAGGCTCACGCAAAATATCCCGAAAGCCTTGCCCGGGCCGGGGCAGAGATGCGCTGGATCGAGCTGGACGACCCCGAAAAGGCCGTGCAGGATGCGCTGGCCTGTGACGGCCTGCTGCTGCCGGGCGGCGGCGATATCGACCCCAAATTTTATGGGCAGGGGCGCATCCCCGCCTGCGGTGAGCCCAACGTCCTGCGGGATACCGCCGAGCCGCTGCTGCTGCGCGCCTTCCTTGCCGCCGACAAGCCGGTGCTGGCCATCTGCCGGGGCATCCAGCTGATGAATGTTGCGCTGGGCGGCGATCTGTATCAGGACATCAAACCCTTTGAGCACGTCCCCCACAACGACCATTGGGGCAAGATCCACACCGTCACTGTGCGGCGGGACACCCTGCTCTCCCGCATTCTGGGGCAGGATACCGTTCTGGTCAACAGCCAGCACCATCAGGCGGTAGACAAGGTCGCCCCCGGCCTTGTGCTGTCGGCCCTGAGCGAGGACGGCATCGTGGAGGGCATTGAGAAGCCGGACGCAAAGTTCTGCCTGGGCGTGCAGTGGCACCCTGAATGGCTCAGCGCTGCCGACCCCGCCATGCAGGGGATCTTTGATGCCTTTGTGGCGGCCTGCAAATAAATTATGAAAAAAATCAGAGCCATCTTGAACGATTTTTAAGCTCTGGATCGTATTCCTTATAAAGAGAACAGGAGGTTCTGCCATGAAATCTTCCAAAAAGCGTTCCCGCGCCGTGGTCACGGTGGTGGCCTGCATTCTGGCGGTGTGTCTGGTGGCTGCGCTGGTCCTTTTCAGTCTGGTCAACAGCAAAGTCCGTGCCTTACAAAAGGGGGCGACCTTTGAGTTCAGCTATAACATCACCGCACAGGACAGTGCCAGTACCCCGGCCCTGTACAATATTCTGAAACAGGTGGGTGCAACCTCCGGCGATGTGGCCGGGCTGTATTCGCCGGGGCAGCTGCAATTGTACCTATATCCCTCCGGCGGGCTTGCCCGCGCCGAGACCGGCGGCACCGACTTTTTCACCGACCTCTATATTGATGCCAACGACACCTACTTCGATGCCGGGCGGCTCTACCGCACCCTGCGGGATTCCATCGCGGACAGCGCGCCGCTGGTGGGTGCGTTCCTGCCGGAGTGGTCTCTGCCCAACTACATCACACAGGCCCAGCTGGCAAAGATCCTCGGCGTACCCAACACGCAGGTAGCCATGCAGGAGATGTCCGGCTACACCATGACCCTCAGCCGCCAGTGCGTCGTCCACCCCGATTATGCCAAGAAGGACTACACCTACTATCAGTTCCCGTCTGAAGGGGAGGACGCGGCTGTCCTTGTGGTGGGCCTGCCGCTGAAGTCCCTGCTCTTCGATGACACCATCCCCGTGGATGTCCATGTGGAGATTCCCTCCCACGGTGTCAACGCAGCCCTGAGCGGCACGCTGGAAGCCGGTGTCAACAGCCTTTCGGCTCCCGTCAGTGTCATTTCCGACAGCGACATCGATTCCATCGTCCAGCTCCGGGAACGTCTGGAGCAGTTTGCCGATCTCATCAACACAGCATTGAAGCGTGTGCAGTAATATAAAAAGCAGAGCCGTGCAGCGTTTGAACTGCACGGCTCTGCTCTATTTCAGCGCTTATGCTCAATGTGTTCCTGGATCCATTTGCCGCCATCGCCGCTGCCCACCGCACTGTTATAGACAATGCCGGTCAGCTCGCTGGTCAGGTCGGACTTCATCTTCTTGTACTCCTGCTCTGCCTGATCCGCAACGCTCTGGTCACGGCCATTGTCCCGCAGGTACTGGCGCAGCTCTTTCAGGATGGCGTTGAACTCCTTGTCACACTCACCCTGAACACTGGTCAGCTTGGCGGTTTTGGACACCACGATGGAGACCTTCATCCCCAGATTGCGCTCCTCCACCGGGTGGGAGATGTACTCATTGTAGGCCTCGTAAATCACGCCGTAGAGCTTGGATTCCGTCTGCTTCTTCAGGTTCTGCAGCTGGCGGATGTAACTGTCGATCTTGGCATCCACCTCATTCTCCGAAGCAGCGGAGCTGCTGGAGGCATGGCTGCTGCCGGGGGCATGGCTGCTGGCCGCATGGCTGCCGGAAGCCGCAGAGGATGCGGGCACCGAGTGTGCGGCACTGGAACCGGACACTGCGGAGCTCACGCTGTCCGCCTTGCTTGCGCTGGCGGCAGAGGAGGCTTCACTGGACGAAGCTGTCTCCGAAGAGGAAATGCCAAGTTCCTCTTCCAGCTGTTCCAAAAAGGACGAAACCGGGGATTCTTCCGTCACCTCACTGCTGACGGCGCTCTCGCTGGAGGCGGCGGCGCTGGAGGGCCCCTCAGCTTCCCCGCCGGGCAGAGCGGAGGACGGCACAGAGCTGGCCTGCGACTCGGACACAGGGGTGCTTTTCCGCATCCCCGTCAGGATCAAAGCAGCTGCCACGGCCACCACAAGAACGATGGCCGCAGCCAGCTGATAAAGCTTCTTTTTCTGCATCTGGCACAAAATTCTCCCACTTCAGATTTCGTTCCCGGCCTTTTGCCGCGCAGGAACAGGTCTATCATATCATCCCCGGGGGAGAATTTCAATGGATAATTCGTGAAAAATGTCGCCTAACTGCCTTTTTATAACTGGATTTCGTCCCATTTCACAGCCTGTCGGAGACGCGGTCAGTCTTTTTTCACGGCCACAAGAACGCGGATCTTTCCGCCCGCCGCGCTGCCGTGGGCATCGTACCAGCCGATGAGGCTGTAATCCTCGGCGTTGATCTGGGAAAGGGTGGTGGCGTAATACTTGCCCTTGTACCACAGATACACCTGCATGTCATCAGCAGTCTCATAGCGGGTGGAGCCACTCCGCACCGAGGCCGCCCCCAGCTGATCCACCGTGACCGGGAGCAGCTGGGCCATGGTGCCCACACTGCCGGAAGCAGTCTTGCGCACCGAGATGCCGCCCGCCAGCACGGGATACTTCACGCTGGTCTTATAGGTACTTTGCTCACCGTTGACATAGCAGACATAGTTTGCGCCACTGCTCAGGTAATCCAGCACCGAGCTGACCACGCCCGTGGTGCTGTTGGCACCGATCTTGAGCAGATAGCTTGCCAGGCTGGCGGTGCTGCTGGTCACGCTCTCCCACAGGGTGCTGCCGATGCTGCCATCGACCAGGCCATACAGCAGGGTGCTGGTGGAGGGCATCACGCTTTCCACCGCACCGGCCACAAGGTCAGAGGCGCTGGAACCGGTGGTGTTGGAGGTGGACGAGCCGGAGCCGGTGTTTGTGGTGGAGCTGGCTGCGGTGCTGATGAGGTTGGTCACATCATCCAGCACACCGTAGGTCCACAGGTCGCCGGTGGCATCGTTCAGGATGAGCCGGTCAATGGCACCGTTCTCATCCACGGTGTAGTAACGGACATCCGAGGCAGAAAGTGTCACCCCCGATAGGCGGCTGGGACTTACTGTCCCAGCCAACCCCTCCGCTGTCGTATCCAGGATCTCCACATCCGAAGCAAGGGCCGCATCGCCCAGCGCGGTGCCGTCCGCACTGATGGTGCCGCTGACCGATTGGCCGCTCAGGGTCTCCACGTTCTCACCGTCGGCGTTGACGGTGATCTTCACCAGCCAGCCGGTGGGGAAGTTCAGGCTCTTGTCCACATTCACGGTGCGGGTCACGCCATCGGTGCAGGCCACCTGCACGCTTTGGAGCACATCCGCGCCGTTTTCTTCGGTCAGGCTGCGGGAAGAAGTCTGCACCACACCGTAGAACACGCTGTCGGCTTCCTCGCCAGTCAGAACGGCCACCGCCTCGTTGTTCATGCCCAACAGCAGGGTGACCACCTGCCCCACTCCGCCGCCGTTGAGGGCCGAGAGGACCGATGCCGCTGCCGAGGAAGCCAGCGTGTAGCTGGTGCCTGCCACCGTCACACTGGTGGGGGCGCTGGCGCTGGGCGAGACCGCCGTGATGCGGCCCGCCGCCTTGCGGGAGTAGATCCAGACCGTTCTGGCGCTGGCGCTGTAATAGTAGACATCGTAGGCGTTCAGAGCGGCATCTGTGGCCACGGTATCATTGCGGTAGACCGCCGCCGGGGCAAAGGGCAGCTGGGTGGTGCCATCGGCCACAAAGGGGCCCTCCACACTGCTGAGCAGCACCGAGGACAGGTCGATCCGGCCATCCGTCACGGTAAAGCCCAGCGTGGCGGCATAGGTCTGGTTTTCAGCGGTGCTGGCCGTCAGGGCATTATAGAAGAGCACAGCGGCATCTTCCAGGGTCAGGCCCTGCCCCTGCACGGCGCTCAAACCGGCCCGCAGGCCCAGGCTGCCGGCTTTGTTGAGCTGTGCCGCCGGGAAGCTGCCGCTCAGGGTGGTAACATCATAGCCCAGCAGCTTATCGGACTCCTGTGATTTTGCCGTGAGGAACAGGATCGGCACTGTGGAGAGCTTGCGCAGCTCCTCGCAGACGCGCAGGCCGCTCATACCCGGCATCATAATGTCCAGGATCACCAGATCGACCTCCGGGCGGAACACCTCCAGTGCCCGGGTGCCGTTTTCGGCTTCGATGATATGGTATCCCTCGCCGGAAAGCAAGATGCGCACCCCGTCCCGGATATCCGGATCGTCCTCCGCGATCAGAATGGTCTGCTCTGCCATGGTCTTCTCCCCTTTTTGTCATTCTCGGTTCTAGTATAACAGCAGTTTCCTGCATTTTCCATGAAATTTTTCTAAGGATTTCTTAAGAAAACGCTTCTTCCAGTCAGCCCCTGCTGCAGGGACAGAAAAAAGGCATCCCCGCACTTCACAGAACGAGGATGCCTTTCTCAAAACGGTTTTCTGCCCCAAAGCGCCCGCTCCGGCGTGGAACCGGGCCGGGTCTCCGGCGCAGAGGCTTACATTGCAAACTGGACGGCGCAGAAGGCTGCATAGATGCAGAGCAGCAGCACGCCCTGCCAGCGGGAGAGCCTGCCCTTGAGCAGAGCGGGCACGGTCAGGAGGAGCATGACCGCGAACATCACGGGCAGATCCATGACCAGAGAGGAATTGATGCCCATGATGGTGGAGTTCTGCGGGATGCTGAAGGGCGACACCGTGATGGACATGCCGCTGACCAGCACCAGATTGAACACGTTGGCACCGATGACATTGCCCAGCGAGAGGGAGCCGTGGCCCTTTGCCAGCGAGGTGATCGCCGTGACCAGCTCAGGCAGAGAGGTGCCCAGCGCCACAAAGGTCAGGGCGATGACGGATTCCGGCACGCCCAGCGCCTGCGCGATCAGGGTGCCGTTGTCCACCAGCAGGTTTGCGCCCACAGCGATCAGGGCTGCGCCGAGGATGAGCAGGCCGATCTCCTTGGCAAAGGACATTTCCTTTTCCGGCTCGTCCTCATCGTCTTCCGGGGCGGGGGCGTTTTTCATAGCCAGCACATTGCAGACCATGTAGGCCACGAACATTGCCAGCAGCACAATGCCGATGGGGCGGCTGAAGTAGCCGGTGGTGTAGGCCACGCCCGCATACAGGGCCGCTGCCACAAAGAAGAACAGCACCGGCACCCGCAGGCTCTTGGGGTCCACCTTGCCCGGGCGGACCGCAATGGTGATGGCCGCAATCAGGGCCGCGTTGCAGATGACCGAGCCAATGGCGTTGCCATAGGCGATCTCGCCGTGGCCGGTCATGGCCGAGGTGGTGGAGACCATGACCTCAGGCAGGGTGGTGCCGATGGACACCACCGTGGCACCGATGAGCAGCTCCGGCACCTTGAAGCGGCGGGCGATGCCGGTTGCACCGTCCACGAACCAGTCGCCGCCCTTGATGAGGCAGAGCAGGCCCACGATAAACAATAATACAGGGATCAGCATATAAAATCTCTCCTTTTTAATCCAAAAAGTATTATACCTGTTTCCCCTGCAAAACGCAAGCAAAATCGTGCATTTTTACCCAGCCTTCTCCACCTTTTTGGCGTTGGGGTAGATGCGCTCCATCCGGGCATTGTCAAAGTGCTCATCCAGCAGCACATCCACCGCATTGGCCGGAGCCGCGCCGCTGGTGCGGGCATCGTAGCGGGCCAGCGCCAACGCACTGGTCACAAGGTTCACGGCCATGAACACAGCCAGCAGAGCGGTCATCCAGGGGCGGATCCTGCGCTTGACTGCCTTCATCCCCTTTGCCACCAGTGGGTAGCCATAGCGAATCCAGGTCACGGCCGCAATGCCCCAGAAGAAGCAGTACAGCAGGTTGATGCGCCCGCCCAGATTGAACTTGAAGCCGCTGTAATCCCAGAACACGGTGCCGAACAGCAGCTCTGTCACGGCGCTGCACACATACTCATACGCACCGCCCAGGATCACACCGAACCAGAAGATGCGGCTCTCGCTCTTCTGTTCGCCGCCCCGCAGCAGGATGGCGGCCAGCACAAGCGCCAGCCCCCACACCACGCTGAACGGGCCCCAGACCAGGCTGGAACGGCTCATCCAGACCCCGGCGGTGATGCGGCAGAAGATGGTCTCCACCACATCTCCGAGGAAAGCCCCGATGACAAAGAGCCAGAGCAGGTCGGCAAGGGAGAGCTGCTTTTCGGCACTGGTGGTAGGCTCCGGACGAGCCGCAGCAGGGTACGCCCGCTGGATCCGCTTTTCCACGCTGGCGGTAATTTTCTGCCGCAGCCTCTCCGAGCCCCTGCCCAGCTCCCGATTCAGCTGCTCGAGCCGTGGGTGGCGGCTCGCATACCGGCTGACCACCACCATGGCAGAGATCTGGTCAAGGACGGCCAGCGCCATGCCGCCCCACACCACAGCGTGGAACAGCAGCGGTGGCAGGTGAGCGCAGAGCCGGAACAGCAGGTCGTTGCCCCAGCGGACTGCCGCCATGCCCAGCAGACCCCACAGCAGGGAGTATTGCAGGCAGACATAGCCGTCCAGATTGAACTTTTTATCGGAGTAGTCCCACCAGCGGCGGTGGTGGATCCGTTCCAGCAGCTTGGCGGTCAGCCACTCCACCACCGTGGCATAGATCATGCTGCCGAAAAACAACGCCGCCAGGCTGGCGCGCTGGTCGTTCAGGCCGATGGTGATGAGCACTCCTGCCGTGCCGTACACAAAGCAGAAGGGGCCCGAGGCCACGCCGCGGTTGGTGAACCGGCGGCCCTTTGCGGTTGCAACAACGGTCTCGCCTATCCAGCCCAGAAAGGAATATACCAGATAAATTACACAAAGAGTATAGAGATTCAGGCTCATAGTGCTCCTTTCCCGGAACAAAAAGGGGCCGGGAAGCGGCATTCCCGACCCTCTTTGTTCAGTTTACGAATTACAGCTGGCTCTTATACAGTGCCTCGATCTCCTCCACGCTGGTATCGCGGGGGTTGCCGGGGCGGCAGGCATCTGCAAAAGCAGACTCGGCCAGGAAGTGGATGTCCTCTTCCTTCAGGATGCCCTGCAGGTTTGCGGGGATGCCCACATCCGCGCTCAGCTGCTTGACAGCGGCGATGGTGGCATCGGCGGCATCGACATCGTTCATCTCGTCAATGCCCTTCACGCCCATGGCCTTGCCGACCGCGCGGTAGCGCTCACCGGCAACGCTCTTGTTGTACTCCAGACCGACCGGCAGCAGGATAGCGCAGGCCACACCATGCGGAGTGTCATACAGAGCGGACAGGCCGTGTGCCATGGAGTGGACGATGCCCAGACCCACATTGGAGAAGCCCATGCCGGCGATGTACTGGCCCAGAGCCATACCCTCGCGGCCTTCCGGAGTGTTCTGGACAGCGCCGCGCAGGTTCTCACTGATGAGCTTGATGGCTTCCAGATGGAACATATCGGAGATGGTGCAGTGGCCCTTGGTGATGTAGCCCTCAACGGCGTGGGTCAGAGCATCCATACCGGTGGCAGCGGTCAGGCCCTTGGGCATGGATGCCATCATATCGGGATCGACGACCGCGATCTCCGGGATATCGTTGGTATCCACGCAGACGAACTTGCGCTTCTTCTCCACGTCGGTAATAACATAGTTGATGGTGACCTCGGCAGCGGTACCGGCAGTGGTGGGCACTGCAATGGTGAACACCGCGTGCTTCTTGGTGGGAGCCACGCCCTCCAGAGAGCGGACATCCGCAAATTCGGGGTTGTTGATGATAACGCCAATGGCCTTAGCGGTATCCATGGAGGAGCCGCCGCCGATGGCCACGATGCAGTCTGCCTCCGCGGCCTTAAAAGCAGCCACGCCGTCCTGCACGTTGGCAATGGTGGGGTTGGGCTTGATCTCGCTGTACACGCTGTAAGCAAAGTTTGCAGCATCCAGCAGGTCGGTCACTTTCTTGGTGACGCCGAACTTGATCAGATCCGGGTCAGAGCAGACGAACGCTTTCTTGTAGCCACGGGCAGTCAGCTCGGGCACAATGTTCTCGATGGCACCGTGGCCATGGTAAGAAATCGTATTCAGGACAATGCGATCAGCCATAATAGTAAGCCTCCAAACATTCTCTTCCCCGCCCCGTGCGGGGTTTTCTTTACCATTACTTTACCGCATTGTTAAAAATAATGCAATCGGATTTTCTTGTAATTTTCATGAAATTTTTATACAGATGATTTTCGTTTCGGTAATTATCCCTATTTTTTGGCATAAAAGAACCCCCTTGGAGTTGCAACTCCGAGGGGGTTCTTTCCTTTTGGTGATACTCATTGGAAATGTGTATCGTATCGTTCACACTTTTATTATATGCGATTTTGCAAAAAAGTCAATCCATGGCAGTATTTTCCCCTCAGCAGCCCGCTACCCCCTCCTGCGGGGCGATCATCAGGCGGATGATCTCACGGTCGGTCTCGGCCATGCCGTCGTGGGCCATCTTGCTCACGTTGCGGATGGTGTTCTCCACGCCCTTGAGCACGATGCCGTCGCCGCCCACGAACTCGCTGTCGTGCATCTGCATCTGCATTCCCAGCAGGCCTGCTTCCACGGCAGAAGCGATCTTTGCGGCGCAGCTGGCCTTGGCGCCATCGCAGACCATACCGGAGTTGATGGCCAGCGCGTTGACCACCGTGTGAGCGATCTCGTTATAACGGCCGCCATGGAGGTATGTAATGCCCGCGCCTGCACCGCAGCCGGCACTGGTGGCGCCACAGTAAGCCGAGAGGGGCCCGATGCCTGTTTTGAGGTGGATGGTAACGAGGTTGGACACCAGCAGGGCACGGTAGAGCAGCTCCTGCGAGGCCCCCATATCCCGGGCGTAGATGATGACCGGCAGAGAAGCCGTCAGGCCCTGATTGCCGCTGCCGGAGTTGATGACCACTGGCAGCTCGCAGCCGTTCATCCGGGCATCGGAACCGGCGGCGGCCCAGGCCTTGGCCCGGTTGTGGACGCTGTCACCGTAGGAGCGGAGCAGGATGCGGCCGATCTCGGCACCCCAGTGCCCCTCCAGGCCCTGCTTGGCAATGGCCGTGTTGCAGTCGATCTGGCGCTGCAGGGTCTCTTTCACGTCGTTCAGGTCGGCTTCATCGGCAAACTGGACGATCTGCTCCACGTTGAGCAGGGTGTGGTCGGTGGCCTGGGTGCTGGTCTGCTCCACGTATTCTTTCTGGAGCAGGACCTCGCCGTCCCGCTGCAGGGCGATGACATTGGTGTGATGGCCTGCGATCTCCGCAAAAGCGGTATGCCCGCCGCCGAACAGCCGCACCTGGATGTCAAACAGGTAGGGCTTGCCCGAGCGCTCCACATGGATGGGCGTCTTTTCCAGGAAATCCGCCATCTTCTTCAGGTCATCCTCCGTCACGGCGCAGAGCACTTCCAGCTCCTTGTCCGCATCGCCTGCCACGATGCCTGCGGCAGCGGCGGCCGCAATGCCCCGGCGGCCGCCCGTGTGGGGCACCACCACGCTTTTGACGTTCTTGATGATGTTGGCACTGGCGGCTACCTCAGCCTGCTCTGCCGGGCAGCCCAGTGCCCGGGCAGCCAGGGCAGCAGCATAGGCCACCGCGATGGGCTCGGTGCAGCCCATCGCAGGCACCAGCTCTTCTTTCAGAATTGCAAGATAAGTGTCGTAAAGCGCTTTTTCCATTTTCCTGTCCTCCGTTTTATTTTACCGGGCACCCTCGCCCGCAAAAAACTCTTTGACCAGCTTTGCCACCGTGCCGGAGAGCAGCAGCAGGGCGATCAGGTTGGGAATGCTCATCAGGCCATTGAACGTATCGGCAATGTTCCACAAAAGGCCCAGATCCATCGTCGCGCCCACAATGGACACAAAGGAATAGAGCACGAGGAACGGCCCCACCACCTTATCGGTGCGGAACAGGAATTCCGCACAGCGAGAGCCGTACAGGCCCCAGCCGATGATGGTGGAGAACGCAAAGCAGCACAGTGCCATCGCCGTAAAGATGGACGACCAGCCGCCGTAAGTCGCGGTAAAACCAGCGATGGTCAGCTCGGCGCCAGCGGCAGCCCCGTAGCCCACCGGCACGCCGCTGCACAGGATGACCATGGCTGTCAGAGTGCAGATGACAATGGTATCGGCAAAGACTTCAAAGATACCGAACATCCCCTGCTTGACGGGCTTCCGGGTATCGGCGCAGGCATGGGCGATGGAGCCCGTACCGAGGCCGGCCTCGTTGGAGAAGATGCCGCGGGAGACGCCTTTCTGCACGCTGAGAAACACACTGCCGATGGCACCGCCCGTGAACGCTCTGGGGTTGAACGCGCCCGCGATGATGGACTCCAGCACATAGGGCAGACTCTGCACATTGAGCACCACGACGCCTACCGCCAGCACCACATAGAACAGTGCCATGAACGGCACCAGCTTCTCCGTGACGCTGCCAATGCGCTTGATGCCGCCCAGCAGCACCATGGCCACCAGCATGGCCACTACCACGCCCACAATGAGGTTGAGGGTGGGCAGAAAACTTTTTACCGAGGTGTTGTACGCCAGCACGGCGGAATCAATGGCCGTGACGATGGTGTTGACCTGAGTGGCGTTGCCGGTGCCAAAGACCGTCAGCACGCCAAACAGGGAGTACAGCACCGCCAGGAACTGCCAGCGCTGCCCCAGGCCGTTTTTAATATAGTACATGGGGCCGCCCACCAGCTCCCCGTTTTTGTTCCGCTCCCGGAAATGGACGGCCAGCGTCACCTCCGAAAACTTGGTGCACATGCCCAGCAACGCCGAGCACCACATCCAGAACACGGCACCCGGCCCGCCGATGGCGATGGCACCCGCCACGCCTGCGATGTTGCCGGTGCCCACCGTCGCCGCCAGTGCGGTGCAGACGGCCTGGAACGGGGTCATGGTGCCGTCCGAGGCATCCTTTTTGCGGAACATCCGGCCAATGGTGGTGCGGATGGCGTAGGGGAATTTGCGGATCTGCAAAAAGCCGGTCCGCACACTGAGCAGCAAACCCACGCCGATGATGCACACCATGGCCGGGATCCCCCAGATAAAGCTGTTGACCGCCTGATTGACGGCCGCAATGGTTTCGATCATATATTTGTTTCCCCTGTTACTTGGATTTTTAACACAACAGAAGACATTTTATCCTATTTTAGGGGTGGTGTCAATTTGTTTGGGTGGTGAAATCTAAGCGTCTTGGCTGAAAGTTTCTTAAAGGAGTTTCACGTCGGCGTCCGCACAGGGCTTGCGGCAGAACGACGCC
>OFSD01001392.1_pt1 | contig 17293 bp, 10 predicted proteins | sample 1543191 | NCBI WGS metagenome assembly OFSD01 (sample SAMN04209221, study PRJEB22552) | human gut metagenome | biome: gut; material: feces | host: Homo sapiens | place: USA: Oklahoma
TAAAGTATCTCGATTCATAATATATGTCACCTCTTTCTATATGAGATAATTATATGCCAATAATGTCTTGTGTACAAGACATTATTACGAATAAGTTGTCTTGTTCAACACAAATAGAGATATAGATAGTATATGCGTATTGATGGGTATTATAACAGAATGCCGATTGGCTTGTCAGACAATCCGGAAGAAGCTGTATTTTCTTTTGCCCATGCAACCATACCGTTGGATGCGTGGATTAAAAAACGAATAGTTTGAATAATCCTATGAAATTGCAGCATGAAAAAACTAGAAATTCAATAAGAAGAAACAGCCCAATGCCGTTTGGAGAAGTTTATTTCTAATATCCTTGAGGCAGATGTTGAGGGTGAAATGAAGAAAAAGGGAGGCATTCCATTTGGCAAAGAAAAAGATGAAATCACCATCCGTTCCAGCGCAGCGGAATACCTGCCCCCCTGTCCCAACAGCGCCGGCTTAATTTCTGGCTTTTCTGTGCCTGAATCTGCCAAAGCCGTGGTAGAGTACCTCGGCGCGGTTGTACAGCCAGTAGCCCACGATTCCAAGGTGCTCTACAATGCGTCCGCGGTCGCGGTGCATGTTGGTGAACAGCTCATAAGGCACGGAAGGTCTTTTGGCGCGGGTCGGGTCTTTTATTGCGTCGATTAAATCATCATTGCAGCGTATGCTGCATGGAAATTCAGTCCATGAGGTGCCGATTACCTCTGGGCGGTGGGTGTCGGTGCCAGCCGTCTGCGGCTTGTCAAGGCGCAGTGCAAGCTCATGCGCCGATTCGTTGGCGGAGTGCTTTGCGACGGAATTATAGCTCTCAATAAAATCGAATTTTTCGAGAAATTCCGGGTGCAGCTTTCCGAAGTGCGTGTTCATAAATGCATAATATCCGGTGTCATAAGGGTGTGCCGGACCGAGTATTCCGCCGATAGAGTGCACGATTTTCTCAAGGTGTACAACTGAAAGTCCGCGGATACCTATAAGGCGTGCCTTCATCACATCGGCACCTTTTATGGTGTCAGGAAGTATAATAATGATGTGGCCGCCGTTGCGGGTATCGTACTCTATACCCTTTAACACCGTAAAATGTCCGGTATCGCCAAGCCCACCCTTGATGCGCTGCCAGTACTCATAGCCCTTATATGAATTGTGGTCGGTCACAAGCATACCGTCCACACCTTTGTTAATCAGTTCTGTTACATAGTCCACAATACCGACGCGGGCATCTATCGAGCCTTCCGCCGTGTGGCAGTGCATATCTATCTTCAAGTTATCTCCATTCTGAAGCGTGAATACGTTTCTGCAATATAATTTTTTTTGCAATTATTTCTTTGGCAAATCTTAGCCGTATACAGTATAGCTTTTTGTGATGAAAAATACAATGTGATTTTCGTGGAAAATAGGCTGTGTACTAAATCCATTTTAAATATAAGATCTGGGTGTCGGAACATGATATATACCTAGCTGTGTATAACTTATAGACCAGATTGTCATGTTTTCCCCGAATCATCATAAATAATTGCGCAAACATTAGAAATAATGTATACTATTAATGGTTTTTTACTATCATATTGATTACTCACACAAAATGGAGGTACGCGTATGTTAAAGGTTGGTATGCTTACAAGTGGTGGAGATTGTCAGGCACTCAATGCTGCCATGAGAGGTGTCGCAAAGTCTCTTTACAGAGCTGTGGAAGATGTAGAGATTATCGGATTTGAAGAAGGCTACAAGGGTCTTATCTACGGTGATTTCAAAGTTATGAAAAAAAGTGATTTTTCAGGAATTCTTACAGAGGGCGGCACGATAATAGGAAGCTCCAGACAGCCTTTTAAGCTTATGCGTGTACCGGATGAGAATGGACTTGATAAGGTAGAGGCGATGAAGAAGAATTATAAGTCGCTTGGTCTTGATTGTCTTGTGGTGCTCGGCGGAAACGGAACACACAAGACGGCGAATCTTCTGAGGGAGGAGGGACTCAATGTTGTGACACTCCCTAAGACGATAGACAATGACCTCTGGGGTACGGACATGACCTTCGGCTTCCAGAGTGCGGTCAATATAGCGACGAATGCAATTGACTGTATCCACACTACCGCTTCCTCACACGGAAGAGTATTTATCGTGGAGGTGATGGGACATAAGGTCGGGTGGCTTACACTTCACGCAGGTATCGCGGGCGGAGCGGATATCATCCTTATACCTGAGATTCCATACGATATCAAGTCGGTTGTCGCAGCGCTCAACAGAAGAACCAAGGCGGGGAAGAACTTCTCAATACTTGCTGTTGCCGAGGGTGCAATATCCAAGCAGGATGCGGCACTTCCTAAGAAGGAGCTTAAGCAGAGACTCAAGGACAACCCTTATCCATCAGTGTCATATAAGATAGGAAGCGAGATACAGGAACTCACGGGTCAGGAGGTCCGCATAACTGTTCCGGGACATACTCAGCGAGGCGGAAGCCCTTGCCCTTATGACAGAGTGCTTGCTTCAAGACTGGGCGCGGCTGCGGCTAAGCTAATCATAGACAAGCAGTACGGCTATATGGTTGGAATTAAAAATGGTGAGATTGTTAAGGTTCCGCTTGCGGATGTAGCGGGCAGGCTTAAGATGGTGGACCCTAATGCTTCAATAATAAATGAAGCGAAGCTGTTAGGCATAAGCTTCGGAGATTGATGTGAGGATGAATTAAGACAGCTTTTAGAGAGCTATGAAGGCTGCAGCTACCGATGGAATGCATTAGGATGAACAGAGAGATAGCTATAAAAGTAGATAGAATATAAGGAATTGTAATTATGTCGTATACAGCTTTATATAGAAAATGGAGACCATCGACCTTTGACGAGGTCAAGGGGCAGGATCATATTGTGACCACGCTCAAGAATCAGGTGATAAATGACCGAATAGGACATGCATACCTGTTCTGCGGAACGAGAGGTACAGGTAAGACCTCGGTCGCAAAGATACTTGCAAAGGCGGTCAACTGCGCTCACCCTGTGGACGGAAATCCATGTGGCGAGTGTGAGGTGTGCCGTGCCGTTGCGGCGGGGGCGAGCATGAACGTGATAGAGATAGATGCCGCTTCCAACAATGGTGTTGACAATATAAGAGAAATCAAGGAGGAGGTAGCATATCCTCCAACGCAGGGGCGTTTCAAGGTATATATAATCGACGAGGTCCACATGCTCTCAATAGGAGCCTTCAATGCACTGTTAAAGACGCTTGAGGAGCCGCCTGCCTATGTAATATTTATTCTTGCAACTACAGAAGCACACAAGATACCTATAACAATCCTGTCGCGCTGCCAGAGATACGATTTTAAGAGGATTTCCATAGATACCATAAGTGCGAGACTGTCAGAGCTTATGGTGGCGGAGGATATCAGTGCGGACGAGAGAGCGTTAAGGTATGTGGCAAAGGCTGCCGATGGCTCAATGAGAGACGCGCTGAGTCTTCTGGATCAGTGCCTTGCATTCTATATGGGGCAGGAGCTGAAGTACGAGAATGTGCTTGAGGTCTTAGGTGCCGTTGACACGGAGGTATTTTCTGACTTTTTCAGGGGAATCGTTGCCGGTGATGCGATTGGACTCATCCATAAGCTTGAGAAGATAATAATTGACGGAAGAGACTTAAGCCAGTTCGTGTCCGATTTCACATGGTATCTGAGAAACCTTATGCTGCTGCAGTCACAGACGGATGCCTCCGATGTGCTTGAGATGTCTGAGGAGAATATGAAGCTTCTTAAGGAGGACGAAAAGCTTACGGATCTGAATGGTGTCATGCGCTATATCAGAATATTTTCCGAATTGTCCGGTCAGCTCAAAAATTCAAGCCAGAAGCGTGTTATGGTTGAGGTTGCGCTCATCAAGATGACACAGCCTGCTATGGAGAAGGGCTTAAATGACGCGCTGATGGACAGAATAGCAGTCCTTGAAAGACGGATGGAGACAGGGCTTGAGGCGGCTGCAAGAGCTATGGCTGCCGGGGGCTTTGCGGCGGGAGCCGGGGCACTTACAGGTGACAATGGTGGCATGACAGCGGATGCAGCTATCGGTGGAACACAGGCGGGCATGGGTACTAAGCCGAAGCCGGCGCGCTCCGAGGACATAATGGAGGTCATCAGGAACTGGCGCTCAATATGCAATGGATTGTCGATGGCATTGAAGCCGATTCTTGAGCACTATACAACCAAGGCGAACGGCGGCGGGAATAAGCTCCAGCTCATATATGAGGATGCGACCTACTATTCCATGGTATCAAGGCAGGAGGCTATAGACACGATAAAGCAGGCGATAGCCGCAAAGACAGGGCTTGACATGGAGATAGAGGTGATACATGCTGAGAGCGGAACGGAGGTCTCACAGGAGTACGATACCCTTGAGGATATATGCAGAATGAATATCGTGGAGGAAGACTTCTAGGATTTTGTTGTAGACATATTTTGATTATTAAAATATAATATAATATTGTCTGGACTTGAAAATATATGTTTGGCGGATATGCCATGCCTTAGAGCCGGAATGGTTTTACGGAATGGCTTTTAACAGTTAATTACAGAATAAAGGAGAATTTTATTATGGCAAAAAGAGGCGGTTTTCCGGGTGCTATGCCTGGTAATATGAATAATCTGATGAAGCAGGCACAGAAGATGCAGCGTCAGATGGAGGAGACTACAAAGGAACTTGAGGAGAAGGAAATTACAGCGTCAGCGGGCGGCGGTGCGGTTTCCGTAACGGTTTCCGGCAAAAAGGAGGTTACCAAGGTCACAATTGACCCTGAGGCAGTTGATACGGATGATATCGAGATGTTAGAGGATATGATTATGGCAGCGACCAATGAGGCGCTCAGACAGATTGAGGAGCTGTCACAGGCTTCGATGGCTAAGATTACAGGAGGACTTGGTGGTCTTGGCGGAGGCTTCCCATTCTAATGGAATACTACGGAAGTCAGATTAATAAGCTTATCGAGGAGCTTTCAAGGCTCCCGGGAATAGGTGCTAAGTCGGCACAGCGTCTTGCATTCCACATTATTGGAATGCCTAGAGAGCAGGTGGACAGTCTCTCAAGTGCCATTGTAAATGCCAAGACGAATGTAAGATACTGTAGCTGCTGTTGTACACTGACAGATGAAGAGCTGTGTCCGATATGCAGCAATCCAAGCCGCAACCACAGGGTTATCATGGTTGTGGAAAACGCGAGGGACATGGCAGCGTATGAGAAAACACAGAAGTACGATGGTGTGTATCATGTCCTTCACGGTGCTATATCTCCGATGCTTGGCATAGGACCTAACGATATTAAACTCAAGGAGCTTATGAAGCGCCTTGAGGGTGATGTGGACGAAGTTATTATTGCCACCAATTCAAGTCTGGAAGGGGAAACAACGGCAATGTACATAAGCAAGCTTGTAAAGCCTACCGGAATCAAGGTAAGCCGTATAGCGAGCGGCGTGCCGGTTGGCGGTGACCTGGAGAATATAGATGAGGTGACACTGCTTCGTGCACTTGAGGGAAGAACACAGTTGTAGGGGTCATTGTCAATGCCGCAGGAGAATATTTTAGTAAACGATATAATAACAGATCACAGAGAGCGTATGCTGAACCTTAAGAAGTATTACCCGTTCTTCAAGCTGTCGGAGGTGTCCTTTTCATGGTACAGGGAAGGGATGTACGACAGCCTTGACATGGGGTATATTCTCATGGCGGTACTGCGCTTTTTTATTGAGGAAAACAATTTCAAGGAGAGGGACGTCACCTATACGGAATATGCCGCCTTTATGAGCAGGTGTATAAGACGTGACTTCAAGCTCAATCCGCCTTCGGGGGATATGAGCATTCTTGTTGAATATATTTTTGACAAATTAAAAAATGACGGTAAGCCGTTCATTTTCCGGTATTTTGATCCGGTTGACAGAAAGAAAAAGATATCAAGGGTGAGGCTTATCGAGAGCCGCATAGAGGACGGAACGGTATGGTATTCAATCAGCCCGGAGGGAATCGAGTTCTATCTGGACACGAAGGAAATCAAGGACGAGAGCAGGATAAGCGTTGAGCAGCTCCTTCTTGAGAAGATGATACAGTCTAAGGATTTCAAGGGCGGAACGGATGTGGTGCGCCGCATAAACAAAGAGGTGGACTGTCTGTGGCTCAGGAAAAACCGTGTAATGTCGCTGCTTGCCTCGGATATTTTTTCCGGGCTTGAGGCGTATGAGGATTTTTTTGCCACAGGAGTAAAGTGGTTCGAGGAGGAGCAGAAGCTCTTTATAAAGAATTCAGAGCTTATACAGGCGGCTCAGAAAAGAGCGGAGACGGACAAAAATAATAATGATTATGCCTCGTATCTCAAGATAACGGGAGAAATATACCAGCTTGATACGGAGCTTAAGATAGCCATGAATAATCATCTGAAGCTGTTGTCAGCATGCACCCGGCTTGGGATAATGGCAGATGAGATGGTAAAAAAGGCGAAGCTTGGAAGGCTGAGACCGAGCTTTGATTTCAGAAATGCGCTGGAGCTTGCCATGAAGAAGGATGACATAACACTTCTTGGCATGCTGGTGCGCCCTATAATGGGACTCAACACCCAAAAAACCTTGGGAATAAAAAGAATCGAGGATCTGATTACCTACAAGCCGGGACGCGATGACAAGGCGGAGCTTATCACAGACACCGTTCCGGAGAATATCGTATATGATGATGAGCTTGAGGATGAGAGAATACGCGCCAACTATTCGGCACTCATAAAGGTTCTGTTATCGCTCCTAAAGAGAAGGAACTGCATTGACCTCAGAACCTTCAACGAATATGCTGCAAAGATTTTTGGCGAGGAGCTGTTTGAGAACGGTGATTACTACTCATTCATAGTACATCTGTGCCAGAAAAAGGAGTACAGCTTCGAGGCGGACAGACAGAAGCCGGAGACATTTCTTGATGAAATCTTCCATGACTGTGCCCAGACCCCGGAATACGCTTCCTGTCTCGGAACCCACTTCACCATAACCCCCGCCGCCCCACCCGATGAAATCGAGCTTGCAGAAGGCTTCACGATATCAAACATACTTTTTACAAAACAGTAAACAGCAAAAACTAAAACAACGCCAATATAGTTAAATTACACAACGTCCGGGTCAAAAATAAAGTAGAAAGGAACACACACATGGAGCAACGCAATCTGGAAAAAGCCCTTGAGCTTGCCGCCGCACTGATAAGAGGAGACAGAGTGAGCGCGTCAGGCGGCAATGTGGCACTCTATGAGGAATATTCTTCCAATTCGCAGGTATATGATGCGCTCAGGCTGATTTTAAAGAAGTTCGGGCTGGAGCTTTATGAATATAATAATGCACTGTTTGTCAGCGCGGATGAGGATAACGCCGGCATGGGAGATGCCGGCTTTGGCTTTACTAATGAGGAGCTGAGGCGCGCTCTTGGTGTCAGGGTGAACAAGGAGCTTTTTTTGTGTTATCTTATAATATACTGCACCATGACGGAATTCTATAAGACGTCGGGCAGCTACACCTACACGGAGTTCGTAAGACATGAGGATGTCATAAAGGCTGTTGACAGCGTTTTGGTGAAGGTTATTGACCCTTCGGCAGGGCTTGTGCTTGATGATGTTGAGGAGAACAGCTTTAAGACGCTTGCGCTGCTGTGGGATGAGCTTCCTGTCACGTCGACCGATGACGTTCAGGGACAGAGAGCCGCCAGAAATTCCAAGACGGGCTATGTTAAACTTACGTTTAACTTTCTTGTGGCTCAGGGGCTTTTCGTGGAAAATCAGGATAAATATTATCCGACAGACAGGTTCAAGGCTATGGCGGAGAATTATTACAGTATCAACAGAGGCAGGCTATACGAGATATTAACAAGGGAAGAACAGGAGGCACAGAATGCCACAGATTAACAGAATCAGGGTCAACAATATAAAATATAATTTTGGCACTCAGTTCTACGATGATTTTCTGATGCGTTTTTCGTGCAGGAACACGATATATGACCTTGCAAACGGCGGAGGTAAGAGTGTGCTCATGCTTCTTCTGCTTCAGACGATGCTTCCGAACTGTACTCTTGACGAGAAGCAGCCTGTGGAGAAGCTGTTCGCGCAGCCGGGAGGAAGCACCACGATACATTCGCTTGTGGAGTGGAAATTAGATTCCTGCGATGTAAAGAACGGCTACAGGTACATGACCTGCGGCTTCTGCGCGCGTAAGGCGAGGGCAGGTGAGGACGCCGAGGGCGAGCAGAAGACGGGAATAGAGTATTTTAACTACTGTATTTTTTACAGGGAGTTCGGGGACAATGATATCAAGAATCTTCCGTTGTCCGATGGCAGGGAGAGAATTACCTACAATGGGCTGAAGGCATACCTGCGCGACCTTGAGAAGAAGGACTTCGGTGTGAAGGTGCGGCTTTTTGAGCGCAAGGGGGATTACCTAAGCTTTATAAATGACTATGGAATCTATGAGAGCCACTGGGAGCTGGTAAGGGGAATCAATAAGACCGAGGGACATGTCAGGACTTATTTTGAGAGTAATTACAGAACCACCAGAAAGGTTGTCGAGGATTTACTGATAGAGGAGATTATTGAGAAGTCATACAACAACCGTATCCGCGGCGGTAACGGCGATGATGAGATGTCAAAGACCCTTCTTGAGATAAAGGATAAGCTATTGGAGCTTGCAAAGAGAAGGGAGACGATGGATAATTACGATAAGGAGATTAAGCTCATATCCGATTTTTCCACCAAGGTGACAGACTTCGGAAATATATTTGAGCGCAAGGAGGAGGGAAAGAACAGACTCTTTAAGTACCTTCTCATGGCACAGGCGCAGACGAAGAAGAACGAAGCGCAGGCGCAGAAGCTTGCCGCAGATATAGCGGGCATCAGGCAGGCACAGCTTGAGGAGGAGAGGCTTATATCGGCGGCGCTTATCGCCGATGAGGAGGCGGAGCTTAGAAAGGTGCGTGCTCTGGTGGACAGCCTTTCGGAGAGCTATGAGCAGGCAGAGAAGAGCTTCGATAAAAAGAAGGAGGAGCTTGAGCTTTCCTACGCGGCGGAGGACTATGCGGATTATGTAAGGCAGGAGAGAAGCCTTGCGGAGCTTAAGCAGTATATTGACAACCGCAGCAGGGGAAGAGAGGACCTTGCAAAGGAGCTTGAAGGTCTGGCAGCGGCGAAGCACGCATATATGGCGGAGGAGCTTTCCGTAACCGGGCACAGCCTTAGTGAAACAGAGGCAGAATTGCAGGAGAGTACGGAGGCGCTTGATAATCTTAGAGAGAATTACCGCATGAGCGATAACGAGTGTGCGAGAATCGACGGAGAGCTGGCCGGATACCGGAGGCAGGTTAAGGAGCTTGAGGGCGAGCTTGCAGGTAAGTTAAAAGCAACGCCGCTCCTTGTGACGGAGAATGCGCCGGCGGAGGCAGAGCGCTATGGGGAAAATATCGCGGCATTGAAGGAAGCACTTGCGGCATTGGGTGATGAGCAGGCTAAGCTTAAGCTAAAGAGCGACAGCGATATAAATGAGCATGCGCAGACAACAGCGCAGCTGCAGATTTGCAGTAACAATATAGAGAAGCTTGAAAAAGAGCTTGCGGAGGCTAAGGACAGGGAGCGGGAGCTTGCTGCACTTGCGAAGGTGTACGGTGAGCCGGATACGGATAATCTGCTTAGGTCACTTGGAGGTATTTATGACAGAATACTTTCACAGCGTGAACAGTTAAAAAATAAGAAGAGTGAGACACAGGGCTATATAAGCGCCATAGAGAACCTTAAACCTGTAGATTCCGATGGTGTTAAGAGAATGTGCGAATATCTTTCGAGCAGATATGAGGGAAGCGTTGTGAGCGGAGCCGAATATCTGAGGGAGAAAACAAGCGATGAATGTGCCGCACTCGCGGCACGTTTTCCGTACCTTCCGTATTCCGTGCTTGCGGGTGAGGACTATGACAGTATATGCCGTGACAGGAATGTGATGGCAATGGACTGCGGAGTAGTCCCGATAATAAGACTGTCGGCAGTGGAAGCACTGTTAGAGAACGATAATGAACCGGCGGTGCCGCAGGATGATGACAACTATATGCTTGCGTGCCGTGACCTGTCATTTATATATGATGAGGCGGGACGTCAGGCGGGGATAAGGAAGGCGTCGGAGGAGCTTGAGCAGATAAATGCAGAGCTGGTGAAGCTTGAGAACAGATATGAGGCGGTAAAGAGCGACTATGAGAGGGTGAGCGGTTACGCATGCACACCACTGAAAAATACTTCGGAGCTTGAGCTGCTTCTTGCAGGTCAGAGGTCGGAGCTTGAACACCTTGGCAACCGGCTTGAAAGGCTTGCCGATATCAATGAGGGCGCAAAGGAGCGCTCCCTGCAGATATCAGGTCAGAGGTCGGAGCTTGAAAGGAAGCTTTCGGAAAGTATTGAGATAAGGGATAACCTTGAGGATATAGTGCGCCTCAGTGAAAGGCTTGCCGAGTATTCGCAGGAGATAAAAAAGAGCGAAGCTGATAAGGAGTCGGCAGTCAAGGCAAGGAGGCTCTCAAAGGAGCTGTGCGAGAGCAGGGAGAGGGCATTTAAGGAGCTGGAGAATAAAAGAAATATACTTCAGGAGACTATAGCTAAGATAAAAAAGACATGGGAGCGGTACGCTCCTTACTATAAGGAGCAGGCAGGCACCGAAGCTCAACAGGAAGAAGTGAATGTCACGGCAGACGAGATAGACGCGAAATTTAATGCGATATATTCACTTATCACTGATGAGCTGGGTGATATAGCGGACAAGGAAAAGCTCATGGCTAACTGCACGGCGGCAATGGAAAAGGCGGAGCGCTCGATGCTTTACAGAGGTGTGAGCCTTGAGAGGGCAAAGGAGCTTGACAGCCGTGGACTTTTAAAGGAGAAGAGCAATGCGCAGATAAATGCCATGGCTGATGAGCAGGAGAAGTTCAGGCAGAACATGAAGAACCTGCAGGGGGAGCTTGATGCTGCCAGCACACAGATGAACAGGATTGAGGGAAGCTGTGAGTACGCGAAAAGAAGCTATGAGGAGCAATACGGAGAGTATATGCCTGTGAAAATAAATAATCCTCAGGAATATGCAGGGCAGCACAAGGCGGAGCTTTCGAGGCTTAAGAAGGAGCTTTCAAGACTTTCGGGGCTTGAAAAGGATAATCTCAAGGAGCAGACGGCATGTATGGTTATGCAGAAGGATCTTGAACGCATGGTAAGGACTGCCGCTCCGGATGCAGATGATATTATAAGCCGGATGACAACCGAGGGCGCGGATGAAGGCAGTGTGTCCGATGAGAAGCTCACCAACGAAATGTATGAGGAGGCAGGGCGCGCCTTTGACGGTGTGTTGAAGGAGGAACAGAAAAAGCGCACTGCATTCACCAGGGCACGGGATATACTTGTCGATGAGCTTATGAGTCTTAATGCGTATGAGCTTGCGCAGGAGGTGAAGCAGAATGTCCTTCCTCCGCAGACACAGGAGGAGGCAGCGGCTCTCACGGATGCGCTTGGAACAACCAAGGACTGTATTGAATTAGAGCGCGGCAGAATAAGCAGGGGCATTGAGGACATGGAGCTTATCAAGAGCAATTTTGAGAACAGATGTGTCCAGATATGCACAAATATACGCTCTGAGCTTGAAAGGCTGGATAAGCTTTCAAGAATCACGCTTGACGAGGAAGCTATTCCGGTATTGTCATTACAGATTCCGTATGTGAAGGAAGAAATGTATAAAGACAGGATGTCTGTATATATTAATGAGACGGTATCCCTGGCAGAGGGCTTCAGGACTATGGACGAGAGGCTTAAATTCATAAGGGGAAGGCTCTGCTGGAAGAGACTGTTCTCCGTCATAGTTACGGACATGGACAGTATAAGATTAAGCCTGTACAAGCGTGAGAGGATAAAGGATCAGAGCCGTTATCTGCGCTATGAGGAGGCAGTCGGAAGTACCGGGCAGTCACAGGGTATATATATCCAGTTCCTTGTCTCCGTGATCAATTATATCGCAAGCATAAACGCGGGAGGAAAAGAGGCAGCAGTGCTTGGGAAGACGATATTCATTGATAATCCATTCGGTGCGGCGAAGGATATATATATCTGGGAACCTATCTTTAAGCTTTTAAAGACCAACCATGTCCAGCTCATTGTCCCTGCACGAGGAGCTACTCCGGCTATAACAGGACGATTCGATGTCAATTATGTACTTGGACAGAGACTTGTGGATAAAAAACAGCAGACAGTTGTGGTCGATTACCACAGTCAGGTAGCAGAGAGCGAACTTGAATACGAAAGACTAACTTTTTCACAGGAAAGTTTTGATTTTCTCTAGGTGCTGTGATAAACTGGAAAAAAGCATGTAATGTGAGGTGAACATATTGGACAAGTATGAGTTGACCATTAAGATAGAAAAACTGGATAAGCTTGTAAAGAGCGGGGATTATGTCAATGCTGCCAAGGTTGCAGAGCAGCTTGAATGGAAGAAGATGAAACAGTGGACAGTCATGTCCAATGCTATAGAAGCGTATGTTGCAACAGGGAAATATGATAAGGCGAGAAATGTGTGCATTTATGCCTATAACCGTAAGCTTGGCGGAAGGAGACTTCTGGCAACTCTTATGGAGATGTATGTCAAGCTCGGTGAGCTGGATGATGCGGAGGAGATTTATCAGGAGTATGTGGAGCTGGCACCGCGCGATGTGACCGGGTATATCCTTCTGTATAAGTTAAAGCGCGCTAAGAAGGCACCTGTCGAGGAGCTTATAACCATTCTTCAGAACTACAAGGATAAGGAGCTTGACGAGGAGTATGAGTATGAGCTTGCGCTTCTCTACAGCGAGGCAGGACTTACCGACAAGTGTGTGAGGGAATGTGATGAGCTGGTGCTGTGGTTCGCAGATGGAATATATGTCGAGAAGGCGTTGAGACTTAAGCAGATGTATGTTCCGCTGACACCGGGGCAGATGGAGAAGCTTGCAAGGCTTGAGAAGCTGTCCTCGCTCGGAATAAACAGCTCAGCTGTGTATGACGGCATGGGCGGTGAGCCGGCGCAGACGGAAGCTGCAGCAACAGAGGCAGAGCCGGACACAGCTTATGGGTATGATGACCATGCGTACAATAATCATGGATACGATACTGACAACGCCGGTGCGTATGATAATGGAGAATATGATACCCGCGATATTAGTGCGTACGAACAACATGAATATGATACCCACGATACCCGACAGGACTATAATATGTCTTATGAGCCGACAGCTGAGGAAGCAGAGGACTATGACAACGAGGCATTATATGCCCTTGATGAAGAACAGGAGCAGCATGAGCAGCATGAGCAGCAGAAGCCGGGTATCGTTGAGGAGCCTGTGAGCCATGAAGCGGAGCCGGAAGAACCGGAGGCTTATGCCAACGAGACGGATTCTGCGGATGAGGAGAACAAGCCGGTATACATTGATGATATAGGAAACACAACAGAGTGGTCACCTATAGATATCGATAATGCTATATCAGCGCAGCCGGAGCCTGAAAAAGAAGTTAAACCACAGCCTTTAGAGAAAAAGCCTGCAAAGACAGCTATAAAAGAAGATATGCAGAAGCTTGAGCCGGATTATGATATAAGTATAAAGGTTCCCGACTATTCAGTATATGACACCAGAAACGTGCAGCAGGAGCTTAAGGCGAATGTCAATGAGATAATGGAGGCATATAAGAACAGAGAGAGAACCGAGGCACTCAGGGAAGCGGCACAGCTTGAAGATATACAGGATGATTCTGAGCCTACGAAGGAAATTATAATCAACAAGCACCAGTGGCGCAAGGCGTCAAGAAATGCAGCAAAGACACATGACGACAATGGGAAAAAGGCTTCGCCCGGCAGCGCTGTGTCAGACAGCAGGCTGCCTGATATTAATGCCCTGAAAGATGCCGATATAAGAGAAGTCACGCAGCAGCTTACGCTTGAACAGATGTCGGAGCTTGTAGCACAGCTTCAGGCCGAGCAGGAGCGGAGAAGGAGGGAGGCGGCAGCAGACCGCGAAGCCAACTCCTCACAGATGGACATAACACAGTGGCTTTCCGATTTAGATGATGAGGATGATGGGAAGCAGCCTGATAATCGTGCCACAAGGGAGATTCCTGTAGCTGAGATTAAGAAGATGGTTATGCCTGTCAAATCAGAAGAGGAACAGGCTGAGGCACCACAGCAGCATGCACAGGACAGAAGGCGGGAGCCTGCACAGACTGAGCAGAAGGCAGATGACTACAGCAAAGAGGAGAGGGAAGCTCTCGAGAGGACGGTCAGGGAGATAGCTGCGTCAATCAATCAGGATGAGGAACCGAAGGCAGAATCAGATAAGCAGGAGCCTGAAGCTGAGGAGGAAGAATTCGAGGAGATTCCGGATATAGATGACAATGAGAGCATCGAAGAGGAAAATGATGTAAACGATGAGTCAGATGAAACAGGAGGTGTGCCTGATCTTGAACATGCGATAAATGCCGGAATAGAGCAGATAATCGAGGATAATGCCAAGGCAGCTGTAGGAGTTTCTGATTCGGGAAGATATCTGCTCAAGGCTGAGGAGAGAGTATTTCTTGACAGATATTTATATATGTCCGGCATGGAGAAGAGGTTGTGCAGATACATCGGAGCTAAGAGAGCTGAGGCTGTGGGAAAGCTTGATAATGCAGGGCATGCAGCCATCATGGGCAGCCGCACCACCGACAAGACAGCCTTTGCGATCAATCTGTTTAAAGCACTTCATGCGTATGACGAAGACCGTGACCAGAAGCTTGCGCGCATATCAGCGGAAAAGATAAATGAGAAGGGCTATGAGGTGTATGCGGATAAGCTCGCAGGTCAGACTCTCGTAATTGAGAATGCAGGACGGTTAAAGAGGGAAACACTTGTCTCGATGATGAAGCTTAGTCGCAACACATTGTTTATTATCATGGACGAGGAGTTCGAGATAAATAAGCTCTTTGCGGACAATCCGGATCTTGCAGATAATTTCACGGGCTGCTTTTTACTTAAGCAGTATACGGTAAATGAGCTTGTGGATATTGCCAAGGATTATGCGGAGAGTCAGGGATGGAGAGTCGAGGATAAGGCACTTTTAAAGCTGTATCTGATACTCAGCCAGGTTCCGAATGATGATCAGGGTAATGTTGTTGAACTGGTAAAGGAGATAATGAACCACGCTGCAGGACATGCGAAAAACAGGCTTGGCAATAAGCTTTTCGGCAGATTCCGTTCTGTTCTTACCATCAAGGAGGGTGACTTAAGCTCAGAGGATGAGTATGAAGATGACGAGGACGAAGAGAATACGGAAGCTGAGGAGGATACGCAGCCGGATGACTCTATAGAGAATGACAGGGATAAGCCTAAAAAAGAGAAAAAATCACGGGCCTGGAAGAAGAATAAGCAGGCAGAGAAAAAGGCTTTTTCTGATGATACAGAAGATAATGACGACTATGATGAAGATGATGAGTACGACGATGACTATGATGATGACGATGATTATGATGAATAGTCGACATTAGAAAGTATGCTATTATTGGCAGACAATATTAAAATATAACCTGGAGGAGAAAGCAATGGGAAATGTAAAGGAAACAATTGAGAGCGGCAAAGCTGTTCTCGGAATCGAGTTCGGTTCAACAAGAATTAAGGCGGTACTCATTGACGAGAAGCATACACCGATAGCAGGGGGAAGCCATGAATGGGAGAACCGCTATGAGAATGGTGTGTGGACATACAGCCTTGATGATATATGGGGAGGTCTTACAGACTGTTATGCATCGTTGAAGGCGGATGTAAAGGAAAAATACGGAGTTACACTCAAAAGGCTTGGGGCAATAGGCTTTTCAGCCATGATGCACGGCTACATGGTATTTGATAAGGATGGGCAGCTTTTAGTTCCGTTCAGGACATGGAGAAACAGCATAACCGAGGAGGCAGCCGACGAGCTTACTTCACTTTTTAATTACAACATTCCTCAGAGATGGAGCATTGCCCATCTTTATCAGGCAATGTTAAATAATGAGGAGCACCTTCCGCGTATTGACTACATGACAACACTGGAGGGCTTCATACACTGGAAGCTTACCGGAAAGAGGGTTATCGGTGTCGGAGAAGCTTCCGGTATGTTCCCGATTGATACTGTAGCTAAGAATTATAATGCAAATATGGTAGGCAGGTTCGACTCACTCATCGAGGAGAGAAATGCACAGGGAGACAAGGCACAGCTTCCATGGAGACTCATGGATATTATGCCGAAGGTGCTTCTTGCGGGTGATGAGGCAGGAGTTCTCACAGCAGAGGGGGCAGCGCTCCTTGATAAGGATGGTGACCTTGAGGCGGGAATACCTATGTGCCCGCCTGAGGGAGATGCAGGAACAGGAATGACGGCCACCAACGCTGTTGCGGTGAGAACAGGAAATGTATCAGCCGGAACAAGCGTATTCGCGATGATAGTCATGGAGAAGGAGCTTTCCAAGGTATATCCTGAGATTGACCTTGTCACAACACCTACAGGAAATCTTGTATCCATGGTTCATTGCAACAACTGCACATCCGACCTCAACGCATGGGTCAACATATTCAAGGAGTTCGAGGAAGCTCTCGGAATACCTGTTGATATGAATAAGCTCTTTTCGGTCCTCTACAATAAGGCACTCGAGGGGGATGCAGACTGCGGCGGACTTATGTCCTATGGCTACATATCGGGCGAGAATATCACTCACATGGAGGAGGGAAGACCTCTGTTTGTGAGAAATACCAACAGTAATTTCAGTCTTGCCAACTTTATGAGAACACACCTTTACACATCACTCGGTGCTCTTAAGATAGGACTTGACATCCTGCTAAAGGAAGAGGGCGTTAAGGTGGATTCCATCACAGGACACGGCGGACTATTTAAGACCAAGGGGGTCGGCCAGAGCTTCCTTGCGGCAGCCATGGACGCTCCTATAACCGTTATGGAGACGGCAGGCGAGGGCGGTGCATGGGGAATGGCACTTCTTGCAGCATACATGATTAACAAAAATGACGGTGAGACACTTGACGATTACCTGAATAACAAGGTATTTGCCGGACAGACGGGAAGCACATTGGAGCCTGCAGCGGAGGATGTCAAGGGCTTTGATGAGTTTATCGAGCGATATAAGGCTGGTCTTGCGGTAGAAAGAGCGGCAGTGGATTCACTTTAATTTGAACGCAGAATAAGCAATCCCCCGCTTCAAGTGCGTAGAGCACTAAGCGGTGGGTAAGGGGGATG
>OFSD01001401.1_pt1 | contig 17215 bp, 14 predicted proteins | sample 1543191 | NCBI WGS metagenome assembly OFSD01 (sample SAMN04209221, study PRJEB22552) | human gut metagenome | biome: gut; material: feces | host: Homo sapiens | place: USA: Oklahoma
GGGGGTGTTTCTCTGTGGGTGAAAAACAAAAAAGAGGTGAAAAGAAGAATGGTTGGCTGATATCAGTTTTACGCAGCTTTTGCCGGGGCAAAGACCACGACCTTCTTCTGCCGCGCCTGCATGGAGCGGACGATGCAGCTCAGGGATGATGTTGCGGTGGGCCTGCGGCAGAATGATGTACAGCAGTACCTCTGCAGTCAGCTAGCAGCGGCGGGGGACATATCACTTTTTGAAAAAGGAGAACAGCCCCTTCTTTTCATACGGTGCGCTGTGGATGGTGCCCACATGGTATCCGGTGGCTTCAATGGCTGCGCGGAGCGCGTTTTCGTCCAGCGGCTCCTTGGAAAGGATCACGGTCTTGCCCTTGGCGTGGGAGGACGAGACTTTATCCACAGGAAATGCATTGCGCACGGTGTCATTGATATGGGCTTCGCACATGGAACACGCCATGCCGCCTACTTCTACGGTCGTCTGGATCATTTTTATACCTTCTTTCAGGAATATCTTATAAAATAATAGTTAGATTTGGCTAACTTTTCGCTCCGGGAAAAGCCGCCCGAAAGCGGCTCTTCTGCCCAAATAATACGCCATACAGCCGCAGCTGTCAAGCGCTTTGCTTATTTTTTCCGGTAGTCCCGAGGGGTCATGCCGAAATGCGCCTTGAACGCCCGGTTAAAATAGGAAAGGTTTTCAAACCCGCACCGGGAGGCAATGGTCAGCACGGTCTCATCGGTGGTTCGCAGCGCCTCGGCGGCGGTGTTCAGCCGGTACTCGTTCAGAAAGGCAATAAAGCTCTGCCCGGTCATCTGCCGGAACCAGCGCATAAAATGGCTGGCGCTGAAGGAGCAGACCCCGGCGGCATCGGCTACCCGGAGCGGCTCAGCATAATGCGCCGAAAGCCATTGCAGTACGGTTTTCAGCCGCTGGGTGTCGGCAGTTTCGGTGGAGAGACACTGCCTGCCCTGCGCAATGAGCAGGGCAAGAAAGCGCAGCAGCGCCCCTTTTACCAGCAGCTCGTAGCCGGGGCGCTTGGCGCGGTTGGCATCTTCCAGCTCCCGCAGGCAGGCGGCGGCTTGCAGATAGCACAAATCGTTTGGGGTCAGCCGCACCGGCAGCGAAAGCCGCCCGCTTTGCAGCGGCAGCAGATATTTCTCGGCGCAAAGGTCCTCCGCACCGCCCAGCAGCTCCGGTTCAAAGATGATATTTTCGTATTCCATGCGCTGTCCCTCTGCCTGCCGCAGCGCGTGGAGCGTGCCCGGGGCAAAAAGAAAGATATCCCCCCGGTAGGCCGGGTAGGTCACCACGCCCACCTGTACCAGCCCCATGCCCTGCTTAACAAAGACCAGTTCCATGCTCTCGTGCCAGTGCAATGCCACCTGCTGGAAATCTCCCGGAATGGTGCAGGGGTACAGGTTGAACGGAAAGCGCACGGCTCCGTGCTGTTTTGTCTCCTGCAAAGAAGCCTGATTTTGCATTGTTCCACCCCCTGATGATAGGATTGTACCATAGTTTGCACTTTTTAGGCAAGATTTTGATCGTTCTATGTGGTATATCTTGAAGTACAGATGTCAAACCTGTTTTCCGTAAGGTGTATCTGAAAACAAAGAAATAGACGGAATTTTCGACTTTTCAGATACACCCTAACAAAGGAGGATGCTTTTATGAGCTTTACCGAGACGTTACAGAGTATCACCGGCAAGCTGCTGGCAGACTGCACCGATCAGGAACTGTATCTTGCACTGCTGGAACTTGTGCGGCAGAAGAGCGCCGACCGCGTGCAGCCAGTCACCGGGCGCAAGCTGTACTATATCAGCGCCGAATTCCTTATTGGCAAGCTGCTGTCCAACAACCTCATCAATCTGGGGCTGTACGATGAAGCCCGGTCTGCGCTGGCTGCTGCCGGAAAGCGCCTTTCCGATATTGAAGAGGTAGAGCCGGAGCCCTCTCTGGGCAACGGCGGCTTGGGGCGCCTGGCTGCCTGCTTCCTCGACTCTCTCGCAACGCTGAACCTGCCCGGCGACGGCGTAGGTCTGCGGTACCATTTTGGTCTGTTCCGTCAGTCCTTTGAGGACGGCGTGCAGAACGAAAAGCCCGACCCGTGGCTGACTGCCCACAGCTGGGCGGAAAAGACCGACACCACCTACCCGGTGGAGCTGGCGGGCAAGGAGTACACCGCCCGGCTGTACAAGCTAGCCGTTACCGGCTACGAGGGACGCACCAACACCCTGAACCTGTTCGATCTGGACACTATTGACGAGAGCATCGTCCATGACGGCATTGCCTTCGACAAGACCGCTATCGACAAGAACCTGACCCTCTTCCTCTACCCGGACGATTCCGACGAGGCTGGCCGCCGTCTGCGGGTGTACCAGCAGTACCTGATGGTTTCTGCCGGTGCACAGCTCATTCTGGCCGAGTGCGCCGCCCGGGGCTGCAACTTCCATGATCTGGCGGACTACGCCGCTATCCAGATCAACGACACCCACCCCAGCATGGTCATCCCGGAGCTGATCCGTCTGCTGGGCGAGCGCGGCATTGAATTTGAAGAGGCCGTGGAGATCGTCACCAAGACCTGCGCCTACACCAACCACACCATTCTGGCCGAGGCGCTGGAAAAGTGGCCCCGCTCCTATCTGGATGCCGTGGTGCCGCAGCTGATGCCCATCATCGAAAAGCTGGATGCGCTGGCACGCACCCGCACCGAGGACGAGAGCCTTGCCATCATTGACAAGGACGACCGGGTGCACATGGCACACATGGACATCCACTTCACCCACTCCACCAACGGCGTGGCGGCGCTGCATACCGAGATTTTGAAAAATTCCGAGCTGCACGGCTTCTACGAGCTGTACCCGGAGAAGTTCAATAACAAGACCAACGGCATCACCTTCCGCCGCTGGCTGCTGGAATGCGACCCGCGCCTGACCGCCACGCTGGAAAAGCATATCGGTTCCGGCTTCCGCAAGGATGCCGCCGAGCTGGAAAAGCTGCTGGCCTTTGTCGATGACGATGCGGTGCTCAGCGAGCTGACCGCCGTGAAAAAGGCCAACAAGGAAGCGCTTGCCGACTGGCTGCTGCACACCCAGAAGGTGACTGTGAACACCGATGCAGTGTTCGATATCCAGTCCAAGCGCCTGCACGAGTATAAGCGCCAGCAGCTCAACCTGTTGTACCTCATCCACCAGTACTACGAGATCAAGGCAGGGCACCTGCCCGCTGTGCCGCTGGTGAGCATCTTCGGCGCGAAAGCCGCTCCCGCCTACACCATTGCAAAGGACATCATCCATGCGCTGCTGACCCTCTCCAAGGTCATTGCCGCAGACCCGGAGGTGTCCAAGTGGCTGCAGGTGGTGTTCGTGGAAAACTACAACGTCACCGCCGCCGAAAAGCTGATCCCGGCCTGCGACCTGTCTGAGCAGATCAGCCTTGCCTCCAAGGAAGCCTCCGGCACCGGCAACATGAAGTTTATGCTGAACGGCGCGCTGACGCTGGGCACCATGGACGGTGCCAACGTGGAGATCAGCCAGCAGGTGGGCGAGGAGAACATTTATATCTTCGGCCAGACCTCCGATCAGGTCATCCACCGCTACGCCGTGGGCGATTACGACCCCGCCCAGTGGGTGGAGGGCGATGCCAACATCCGCCGCGCCATCAGCTTCCTCACCGGGCCGGAGATGCTGGCCGCCGGCCATGCCGAAAACCTGACCCGCCTGCATGATGAGCTGATCCACAAGGACTGGTTCCAGACCCTGCCGGACTTCAATGCCTACGTTGTGCGCAAGGGACAGGCGCTCAGCGATTACGCCTGCGACCCCACGGGCTGGCGGCGTAAGTGCCTTGTGAACATTGCCAAGGCTGGCATGTTCTCCTCTGACCGCACCATTGCCGAGTACGACCGCGATATCTGGCATCTGGGCAAATAATCGTTTTTGAACCTGCGTTTCTCCTTTATTTTCTCATAGGCTGCTGCACAAAGCTGTGCGGCAGCTTTTTTGTTTCCGTGCCAACAAGAAACGCCGCTGCACGGCTGTGCAGCGGCGTTTGATTCAGTTGATGAAAACCGGAACGGAAGCGGGATCAGTCCTCGCTCTCCTCTTCTTCCTCGTCATCCTCATCCGTATCACGCGGCTTATAGAAGATGCCGCTCAGGAAGATGCTGACGAAATACAGCAGCACCATGGGGAAAGCCACCATGCACTGGGACACGATGTCCGGCGGGGTGACCACAGCGGCGATGAAGAAGATGACCACGATGGCTACGCCGCGCACCTGCTTGAGGATCTGCGGGTTGATGATGCCCATCTTGGAAAGGATGATGGTGATCAGCGGCATCTCGAACACGCAGCCAAAGATGATGAACATGGTCAGGCAGAGGTTGACGTAGCTCTCGATACTGGTGGTGGTCTGGATGTACTCTGCACCCTCGATGCCGGTGCTGAGGAACCGCAGCATGAACGGCATCATGAGCTTATAGGCGAACAGCACGCCCACGCAGAACAGGATCAGACCCAGCAGCATGACCAGCTTGAAAAAGGTGCTCTCGCTCTTTTTCAGACCCGGCTTTGCAAAGGCGTAGATGTTGTAAAAGGCCACAGGCACCGTTACTACCACACCGGCCAGAATGGACACCCGGAAATACTGCATCAGTTTTTCCTGCGGGGCAATGGACACGAACTGGTAATAGTCGCGGCCCATGGCGGTAAGCAGATCGATCAGACGATCTGCATACGCCAGCGAGACCACTACGCCCACCACAAACACCACCGCGCAGATGATGAGCCGGTTCCGCAGTTCTTTCAGATGGCCGGTCAGCGTCATGCTGCCGTCCTCTGCCATGACTTCGGCTTTCTTTTTGCGCTTTTTGTTTGTAGCCACAATTACTCCTCGTCTTCGTCCTTCTTATCAGCCTTCTTTACAGTCTCCTCGGACTGCTCGGCGTCCTCGTCCTCCATGCCCTTCTTGAAGCCGTTGATGGTCTTACCGAACATCTTGCCCAGCTTCGGCAGGTTCTTGGGTCCAAAGATCAGCAGAACGACAACCAGAATGATCAGCAGTTCATTAGTACCAATACGCATAATAAATATCTCCTTTTTCTTGCCGCGCCGCGTGGCGGGCGTATTACAGAATGTATCTGGCAACCGCGGGCGCGGGTGCATCCATCAATAAGTAGGGGCGCTTACACCTTTGCTTCCTCAGCGGGTGCAGCTTCGGCAGCCGCTTCGGCTGCGGCATGGGCTTCCTGCACAGGTTCAGCCACCGGCTCAGCGGCGGGCTGCTCGGGCTTTTCGGCGGGAGCCTCCACAGTTTCAGCCGGGGCTTCGGCGGGCTGCTCGGGCAGTTCCTCCACGGTGTCCTCGGTCAGGTCGGTGACCTCCTCGGTCTCAGCCAGCTTCTTGGCGGCTTCCTCTTTGCTGGTCTTGCCAATGCCGGTAAAGCTCTTGGTCACGTCCCGCATGCTGCTGTCGATATCCTTTTTGATATCGGTCAGGGGGGCAACAGCCTCTTTCAGGGGAGCCTGAATTTCATTCAGCGGCTCCACCACGTTCTTCTGGATCTCTTCAGAAGCAGCGCCGGTGTATTTCTTCAGCTCGCGGAGCATCTTGCCGATCTTCTTTGCGTAGACAGGCAGCTGGTCCGGGCCGATGAACACAAACGCCACGATGACGATGACGATAAGTTCCCAAAAACCAATTTTCATAAGTAACGTTTCCTTTCCTGTACCAAGGGCATTTCCAAGACCCGCTGCACACCACAGCAGTCTGCGCGTTTTTGCCCTTTTTGGCGGGGGTTCGGCGCACTGCGCGCCTTTGTTGCCCTATGTATACCGAAAAGTGGTGTACTGAATGTTAATATATTATTAACATTTTATGAACGAGTGCCCGTTCAGCCTGTTTTAATCAACAAAACGAATTTTCGCTGCTTGTTATTACAGGCTGGATAGGATACAACAGCACTCTCAGGTCTGCACGCCCTCGAACTGGCTGTTGTAGAGCTTGGCGTAGAAGCCGCCCTGTGCCAGCAGCTGGTCGTGGCTGCCCTGCTCCACGATGTGGCCGTCCTTCATGACAAGGATGACGTCTGCTTCCCGGATGGTGGAAAGGCGGTGCGCCACAATAAAGCTGGTGCGTCCCTGCATCATGCGGGCAAAAGCCTTCTGGATGCGTACCTCAGTGCGGGTATCAATAGAAGAGGTGGCTTCGTCCAGAATCAGCATGGGCGGCAGGCAGAGCATCACGCGGGCGATGCAGAGCAGCTGCTTTTGTCCCTGACTGATGTTGCCGCCGTCCTCTGCAATGACGGTATCGTAGCCCTCGGGCAGGCGGCGGATAAAGCTGTGGGCATGGGCGGCCTTGGCGGCGGCGATCACCTCGTCCATGGTGGCGTCCGGCTTGCCGTAGGCAATGTTCTCCCGCACCGTACCGGCACGCAGCCATGTGTCCTGCAGCACCATGCCGTAGCTGCCGCGCAGGGAGGCGCGGGTCACATCTCGGATATCGGTGCCGGACACCTTGATGCTGCCGCTGTTCACATCATAGAACCGCATCAGCAGGTTGATCAGGGTGGTCTTGCCGCAGCCGGTGGGGCCTACGATGGCGATGCGCTGGCCGGGCTGCACATCCAGCGAGAGCCCCTCGATGAGCGGACGGTCGGGCAGATAGCGGAAGGAAACATCCTGTAACTGCACATGGCCGTCCGGCTGCAACGCGGCGGCGTTTTCAGCCTCCGGTACCTGATCCTCGGCGTCCAGCAGTTCAAACACCCGGGCGGCGCAGGCCAGTGCGTTTTGCAGCTCGGTGACAACGCCCGAGATCTCGTTGAAGGGTTTGGTGTACTGGTTGGCGTAGCTCAGAAAAACGCTGAGCTGACCGATGGTGATGCCGCCGCGCACGGCGTACAGCGCACCCACAAGACCCACGCCCGCATACACGATGTTGTTCACAAAGCGGGTGGCGGGGTTGGTCAGGCTGGAGAAGAAGATGGCCTTCAGGCTCACCTCCTGTAATTGTCCGTTCACTTCGTCAAAGGCGGCAAGGCTCTCGGCTTCATGGCCAAAGGCCTGCACCACCTTCTGGCCTTCGATCATCTCGTTGACCAGCGCGGTCTGTTTGCCGCGGACGGTGCTCTGGCTCTGGAAGTAGCCGTAGCTGCGCTTTGCCAGAAAGCCCGCCACCACAAGGCTCAGCGGGGTGATGCACACCACCACCAGCGTGATGGGCACGTTCTCCCGCAGCATGAACAGCAACGTGCCAAAGATGGTCAGGATGCCGGAGAACAGCTGGGTAAAGCCCATCAGCAGACCGTCCGCAAAGGTGTCCACATCTGCCACCATGCGGCTGACGATATCGCCGGAGGGGTGGCTGTCCAGATAGGACAGCGGCAGGGTCTGAATTTTACGCAGCGCCTCGTTGCGCAGGTCACGGCTGACCGAGAAGGTGATGCGGTTGTTGCACACGCTCAAAAGCCACTGTGCAAGGGCGGCCACGGCAGCTACCACCAGAATGCTCACCGCAATGCGCAGCACCCCGGCAAGGTCCACATTGCCCTTGCCCAGCATCTTATCAATGGCATCACCGCACAGGATGGGGATATACAGCTGGGCGGCTACGCTGACCGCCGCCACCAGCAGGCTGCACACTACAAAGGCGCTGTACGGACGGATTTTGCGCAGCACCCGGTTCAGAGTGGCCTTGCGCTGCTGCGGGGTCAGCTTGTTTTTTGTTTTTGCACTCATGCTTCTGCCTCCCCTTTCTTGAACTGGCTCTCGTAGATCTCCTCGTACACCGGGCAGCTGCTGCGCAGGGCTCTGTGAGTGCCGATGCCCACCAGATGGCCGTCATCCAGCACCAGAATCTGGTCGGCGTGCTGCAAGCTGGCGGCACGCTGGCTGACGATGAACACGGTCAGAGCCCCGGGCAGCGCCGCCAGCGCCTTGCGCAGGGCGGCGTCGGTGGCGTAGTCCAGCGCACTGGCGCTGTCATCCAAAATCAAAATGTCCGGTTTGCCCACCAGCGCACGGGCGATGGTCAGCCGCTGCTTCTGTCCGCCGGAAAGATTGCGTCCGCCCTGCTCCACCGGCTCGTCCAGCCCAAGGGGCTTTGCACGCACAAAGTCTGCGGCCTGTGCCGTTTCCAGCGCCGCCCACAGGTCGGCATCGGTGGCATCCTTGTTGCCCCACAAAAGGTTGGAGCGGATGGTGCCGCCGAAGAGCTGCGCTTTCTGCATGACTACCGCCACCCTGCCGCGCAAGGCGTCCCGGGGGTAGCTGGCCACCGGGCGGCCAAAGATCTCCACGCTGCCCTCGGTGGCATCGTAAAAGCGCGGGATGAGGTTCACCAAGCTGGATTTACCGCTGCCGGTGCCGCCGATGACGCCGATGGTCTGGCCCTTTTTGGCGGTAAAGCTGATGTCGGTCAGGCTGGGTGCGCCCGCCCCGGCGTAGGTCAGGCCTACATGGTCAAAGCGCACGGCATCGCCGGTCTTGTCCTCAGCCACTTTGCCCAGAAGCTTTGCCGGGAAGGTCATGCCGGGCTTGGTATCCAGCACCGCCTGCACGCGGCCTGCACAGGCCAGCGCCTTGCTGATCTGTACGATGAGGTTGGCAAGCTTTACCAGCTCCACAAGGATCTGGTTCATGTAGTTCACCAGCGCAATGACATCGCCGGAGGCCATGCCGCCCACGTTGATCTCGATGCTGCCCACATACAGCAGTGCCACGATGGCAAGGTTGATGAGCACATAGGTCAGCGGGTTCATCAGCGCCGAAAGGTGGCCGACGTGCAGCTGCATCCCGGTCAGCAGGGCGTTGGCGTCCTCAAAGCGGTCGATCTCGCTCTGCTCCTTATCAAAGGCGCGCACCACGCGCACGCCGGTCAGGTTCTCGCGGGTCAGGCCCAGCACCCGATCCAGCCGGGTCTGCACGGTCTTATACAGCGGCCGGGTGATCACCATCACGCCGAACACCACCACGCTGAGCAGCGGGATGGTGACTACAAAGATCATCGCCGCCCGGGCGTTGACCGTAAAGGCCATGACCATAGCGCCCAGCACCACAAAGGGACTGCGCAGGAACAGGCGCAAAAACAGGTTGAGCCCGCTTTGCACCTGATTGACATCGCTGGTCATGCGGGTAATGAGGGTGCTGGTGCCCAGCGTATCCATCTCTGAAAAGCTCAGGCTCTGGATATGGGCAAACAGGGCGTGCCGCAGCGCGGTGGAGTAGCCCACCGCCGCCTTGGCGGAAAAATACTGCGCGGTCAGGCTGCAGGTAAGGCCGATGAAAGCCAGCAGCAGCAAAAGGCCGCACCGCACCAGAATATAATGCAGGTCATGTGCTGTAATGCCCACATTGACGATATCCGCCATGACCAGCGGCACGAACAGGTCAAAGGTGGCTTCCAGCATCTTAAAGAGCGGTGCAAGCACACTTTCGCGCTCGTAGCCCTTCAGGTAGCCAAGCATCCGGTTCAAAAAAATTCCTCCTTTGGGGGTCAAAATACACCTTATTATAACGCGATGTATACTGAAAATCCAGTGCCGCAGCTGCGTTTTGCATTGTACAAGCTGCCAAATCCTGTTATACTAGAGCTGAGATTGATAGGGAAGTATGGTGAACACAATGGCAAGACGAACAGACGGCGGGGTACGCTTCCGCCCGGTGGGCAGCCGCCGCAGCCGCACCGCACCGGTGTACAGCCCGCGCGGCACCGGCTGCCCGGCCATCGAACAGGCGGTGCAGGGGCTGTACAAGGGGCAGAACGAGGAAAGCTTCTGGTCTTTAATGAGCGCTTTGAATTACGCGCTGGAGTTGGAGACCCATGTGCTGGTGCCGCTGCAGACGGCGCTTTCGGCGCAGGGTGCGCCCGCCCCGTGGATAGAGCATCCCATCCCGGCGGAAAAGGCCGACGGCCTTGCCTTGTGGACGCTGCGCAACGATAAAGGACGCTGCTGGCTGCCGCTGTTTACCTCGGTGGCAGCGGCCGGTGCGGACCGCAGTACCGGCAGCCGCCCCATGGCTGACCGCACCTTGGAGCAGGCCATGCAGCTGGCGCTGGATACCCCGGGCATCGACGGCGTGGTGCTGGACCCGTGGAGCAATTCCGCCTCGCTGGACGGTGCGCTGCTCAACGGTCTGCTGCACGCAGGCCACACCCCGGAGGGCCCCGGCGCAGAGGAGGCCGAAGCCGGTAAAGAAGCTGCCCGCGCCGGACACTGGGCGGCAGCGGCAGAGTGCTACCAGAAAGCCGCCGAGCAGGGCAGTTCTGCCGGGCTATCGCTGCTAGGCGAGTGCCTGTATCAGGGGCGCGGCGTGCCAAAAAGCGCTGCGCAGGCGCGCAAGCTGTGGAAGGCCGCTGCCGAAAGCGGAGAGCCCATCGCCCTTTTGAACCTTGGCGACGACTGCGCCGCCCGGGGCGACAACGGCAAGGCACTGCTGTGGTACCGCCGGGCGCGGCAGAACGCGGCAGCGGTGCCGGATATCGAGTATACGCCCCGGGTCTGCCTGCGGCTGGCGCAGTACGAGACCCGCTACACCTCCCGCAAAAAGGCGCTGGCGCAGGCAGCAGAGGCAAAGCAGGCGTTTACCATTTTGCAGCGGGAGCACGAGCCGGACGCCGACCGCTGGCTGCAGGAGACCGAGCAGCTGCTCTATGCGCTGACCCACGAGCCGCCCACGGCTCCGGCGGCATATAACATAGAATCTTTACAATTGGACTAAAAAATGGTCACAGCCGTCCGGTAAGATAGACTGGAGAAAAATCAGCCCGCAGACACGGCGGACAAGAAACAGAGGAAACAGTATGAGCAAAGTGATCGGCATTGATCTTGGTACGACCAATTCCTGTGTGGCGGTGGTGGAGGGCGGCAAGCCCGTGGTCATCACCAACGCAGAGGGCGAGCGCACCACCCCCAGCGTGGTGGCCTTTACCAAGGACGGCGAGCGTCTGGTGGGCGGCGCGGCCAAGCGCCAGATCGCCACGAATTCCGGGCGCACGATCTCCAGCATCAAGCGGTACATGGGCTCGGACTACCGGGCGCATATTGACGGCAAGGACCTTGCCCCGCAGGAGATCAGCGCCATGATCCTTGCCAAGATCCGCCGGGACGCCGAGAGCTATCTGGGCGAGCCTGTCACCGAGGCCGTCATCACCGTGCCTGCCTATTTTGACGACAGCCAGCGCAAGGCCACGCAGGATGCAGGCCGCATTGCGGGGCTGAACGTGCTGCGCATCATCAACGAGCCTACCGCCGCCGCGGTAGCCTACGGTTTGGACAACGAAGCCGCGCAGAAAATTCTGGTCTACGACCTTGGCGGCGGCACCTTTGATGTGTCCATCATCGAGATCGAGGACGGCACCTTTACGGTGCTGGCCACCGGCGGCGACACCCATCTGGGCGGCGATGACTTTGACCAGCGCATCGTGGAGTACGCGGTGGCAGAGTTCAAAAAGTCTGACCGCATCGACCTGACCCGCGACCCCGCCGCCATGGGACGGCTGAAGGAGGAAGCGGAAAAGGCCAAGAAGGAGCTTTCCAGTGCGCCCTCTGCCCAGCTGAACCTGCCCTTTATCGCGGTGGGCAAGGACGGGCCCCATCACTTGGATATCGCGTTGTCCCGCCCGCAGTTCGAGATGATGACCGGCGATCTGCTGTCCCGCACCGTGCCCCCGGTGCAAAACGCCTTGCGGGATGCCGGCATCTCTGCCAGCCAGCTGGGCAAGGTGCTGCTGGTGGGCGGCAGCACCCGGATGCCCGCTGTGGAGCGGCAGGTGCGGGAGCTGCTGGGTAAGGAGCCCAGCCACAGCCTGAACCCGGACGAATGCGTCGCCATGGGTGCAGCGGTGCAGGGTGCACTGCTGCAGGGCGGCGGCAAGTTGGCGGGTGCCACCGGCGCGGCAGCGCAGGGGCTGGTGCTGATGGACGTGACCCCGCTGACCTTGTCCATCGAGACGCTGGGCGGAGTCGCCACCCCGCTGATTACCCGCAACAGCATGATCCCCACCCGCAAGAGCCAGATCTTTACCACCGCCCGTCCCATGCAGACCAGCGTGGAGATCAACGTTCTGCAGGGTGAGCGCCATTTTGCGCGGGACAATAAGTCCCTTGGTAAGTTCAAGCTGAACGGCATCCGGGCAAGCTTTTCGTCTAAGCCCCAGATCGAGGTCACCTTTGATATCGATGTGAACGGCGTGGTGAAGGTATCTGCGAAAGACCTTGCCACCGGGCGGGAGCAGAACATTACCATCACCGGCAGCACCAACCTTTCCGAAAACGAGATCCAGCGCGCCATGGCAGACGCCGCCGCTTACGAGGCCGAGGACAGCCGCCGCAAGGAGCGTCTCGACCTCCACAATCAGGCCGAGGTGCTGGCCTACAAGGTAGACGAAGCTCTCTCGAAGTGCAAGAAGGAGCTGGACAAGGAGGAGAAGAACCGCATCAAAGCCGATGTGGCGAACCTCCGCCGCTGCCTGCGGAAGGATAAGCCCGAGAAGATGAACGAGACGGAGGAAGCGAACCTCCGTCAGGCCAAGAGCCAGCTGGAGGCCAGCGCAAACCACTTGATGCTCCTCTATGCCTCGGAGCAGGGCGGGAGCGGCCCGGACGATACCATCTGAACACACAAGAAGGCCCGCTGCGATGAATGCAGCGGGCCTTCTTGCTGTTCGTATCAGTGGAAAAGAGGAGAGAAAACGGTTCGTTTGCGGCTCAGCGACCGACGATGAGGTCGCGGCGGCTGCGGAAGCCCACGGTGAGGCGGGCGCTGCTGCCGAGGTGGCGCAGGGTCACTTTGGTGCCGGACTTCTGGCCCTCGCACAGGAGGGTCAGGTTCAGGGTGGTGGAGGTCTTTCCGGTCTTGAACACCAGCGTGCTCACGCCCTGATCCAGCAGGGCCTGCATATCGAGGATGGTGGCCCGGAAGGTAGCATTGTCATCCGGAGCGTCCAGCGTCAGCACCTGGCCCTCCTGACGGGCGGTATAAAGCACCTGCTTGCCCAGCAGACCCTTGACGGTGTAACGGGCCTCGTGCTTTTCCTCCGCTGCGTCGGAGATCATCATGACGTTGCCCTGAATGGGATTCTCCACCGGGGAGGCGTAGCCGCCGTAGTTGGGGTCTACCTCCCCCACCGGAACGTCGGAGTGGAGGGCGATGTCGCCCTGCGTCATGACGCTCTCGGCCTGCGGGGGCAGATAGCCCGCGACGACCGTGTCATCGGCAGCGAAAGCGCCCACGCTCATTGCAGCGGTCATGGTCAGCAGAGCGGCCGCAGCAGCGGCACGGCGTGCAGTGTTCTTGTTCAGTCTCATATGTCGTATCCTCCTGTAGGGGGATGACCTCTCCGTCAGCGCTGACGGAGGGGTCTTCCCAAATTACTATCTTATTTGCGACACGGCGCATCAGAAAACCGCCGTATCTGTAATGAATACGGATACGGCGGTCGGATTATTGCAGCGCTTTCCTTTTATTTTTCATCTGAGGCTTTTTCTTCGAGGATGGCCATGAACTCGTCGCCGGTGATGGTCTCCTTCTCGTAGAGGTACTTTGCCAGCTCGTCGAGCTTGGCCCGGTTGTCGGTCAGGATCCGGATGGCCTTTTCGTGCTGGGCCTTCACCAGCTCCACGACCCGCTGGTCGATCTCCCGCTGGGTCTGGGCCGAGCAGGCCAGCGAGGTGTCGCCGCCCAGATACTGGTTGTTCACCGTCTCAAGGGCCACCATGTCGAACTCCTTGCTCATGCCGTAGCGGGTGAGCATGGCGCGGGCCAGCTTGGTGGCCTGCTCGATGTCGTTGGATGCACCGGTCGTGACCGACTGGAAGGCCACCTCCTCGGCGGCACGACCGCCGGTGAGGGTGGCGATCTTATTTTCCAGCTCTTCCTTGGTCATGAGGTAGTGGTTGCCCTCTTCGACCTGCATGGTATAACCCAGTGCACCCGAGGTGCGGGGGATGATGGTGATCTTCTGGACGGGGGCGGAGTGGCTCTGGAGCGCCGCCACCAGCGCATGGCCGACCTCATGGTAGGCCACGATGCACTTTTCCTTGTCGGTGAGGATGGAGTTCTTCTTCTGGTAGCCTGCGATGACCACCTCGATGCTCTCCTCAAGGTCAGCCTGCGTCACGCTCTTGCGGCCCGAGCGGACAGCCCGCAGAGCGGCTTCGTTGACGATGTTGGCCAGCTCTGCGCCAGAAGCGCCGGAGGCCATCCGGGCCACGGTGTTGAAGTCGATGCCGGGGGCAAGTGCCACCTTCTTGGCATGGACCTTCAGGATCTCCTCGCGGCCCTTGAGGTCGGGCAGCTCGACCGGCACACGGCGGTCGAAGCGGCCGGGACGGGTCAGGGCGGGGTCGAGGGAGTCCGGGCGGTTGGTGGCCGCGAGGATGATGACGCCAGTGTTGCCCTCAAAGCCGTCCATCTCGGTGAGCAGCTGGTTCAGGGTCTGCTCCCGCTCATCGTTGCCGCCCAGCTGGCCGCTGTTGCGCTTCTGGCCGATGGCGTCGATCTCATCGATAAAGACGATGCAGGGTGCTTTTTCCTTCGCCTGCTTGAACAGGTCGCGCACCTTGGAGGCACCCATGCCCACGAACATCTCCACGAACTCCGAGCCGGAGATCGAGAAGAATGGCACATTGGACTCACCGGCCACGGCTTTTGCCAGCATGGTCTTGCCAGTGCCCGGAGGGCCGACGAGGAGGATGCCCTTGGGCATGGAAGCGCCGATCTCCTCGTATTTCTTAGGGTCGTGCAGATAATCGACGATCTCCTGCAGATTCTCTTTGGCCTCGTCCTCGCCGGCCACATCCGCGAAGCGGATGCCGTGGGTGGACTGGACATAGACCTTGGCGTTGGACTTGCCCACGCCGCCGAACATCATCGAGTTCGCGCCGCCGGCCTTCTCCATCAGCTTCCGGTTCATGACATTGCCCAGCCAGACGAAGAGGACGATGGGCAGCACGAAGCTCAGCAGAAAGCTCATCAGCGGCGAGGCCTGCTCGACGATCTCGCTGGAAAACTGCGCGCCTGCGTCGTAAAGGCGCTGGGTCAGGTCGGGGTCGTTCATGAGGCCCGTCTTGTAGACCTGCGTTTCGTCTTTATCGGTAAAAAGGATCTGGTTGGATTCCACATCCACCCGGCCGATGTCCTTCTCCTCGGTCATGGACATGAAGGTGCCGTAGTCCACTTCCTTGATCTGCCGTTCGTTCATCCACGGCACGAGCACGAAGTTGAGCAGCATCAGCACCAGCAGCACGATGGCGTAATAGATGGCCAGCGGCTTTTTGGGGGTCTTGACTTCTTTCATGGGGTTTCCTCCTCGCCCTCTCCGTCTGCTTTGCAGCCACCTCTCCCACGGGGAGAGGCACTGGCGTGCCGGGCAGGCTGAAGCGGGACGACCAAAGCTTATGATCTCGGAAACGGCAGTGCCCTGCAGTTCCCTGTGAGTTTGATAGTAGCATACCACGACGCCATTTAAGAAACCAGCGTTTCGAGGGTAACTTTGCAAAAACTTCGCAGATTCTTAACAAAGAAGCCCGCCGGATGCATTTTCCATCCGGCGGGCTTCCCCTGCCTTTTATCACCCTGCGGTTTCCCGGAGGATGAGATTCAGCTTTCGGCCTTCAGCACCGTCGGCTCAGCGGGCGGCGGTGTGAGGGTGGAGTTGGCCAGCACGAAGGCAGCGGCCCGGCTGGACGCGATGCGCTGCGCGGCGCGGCGGCGGTCGTTTGAGGGGAAGGTGTGCTCCCCGTCCCGCTTGTCGTCCCAGTGGGCCAGTTCTTCCTCCACCTCGGCCTCCGTGGGCCAGAGCTGCTCTCGCTGCGCTACCAGCAGCAGGCCCATCCGGCTGCGCAGCTTGCGCTCCGCCTCGGTGTGGAGCCATGCGCGGAACTCCTCTACGGTCTGGCCCTGCACCTTCAGATACTGGTCGAAGTTGATGCCGTTGGCCTGCATCCGCAGGTTGAACTGACGCTGTTCGGCAAAGTAGTTGCCCGCCACGAGCTGCTTGGGCAGCGGACCTGTGACCTGTGTGCCCAGCTGGGCGATGAGGGCCTGTTCGGCCACGGCGCGGGCCTGCTGGCAGCGCTGGGCGTAGATCTCCTGCGTCACTCTGGCCCGGAGTTCCCGCCTGCCCTCGGCATCGGCGGCGCGGTCCTCGTCGCCGTGATTCCGGTTGATCTCCAACTCGATGGTCAGTTCCCGGATGGGCCGGGGCTGGATGGGCTGGACAAAGCCGGTGTATTCCCCCAGTTCCAGCGGCGGCAGACAGAAGAACTGCGCCCCCACCCGGAATCCCTCGGCCCGGTTCACCGCCAGAAGCTCAAAATCCGGGTCTGTGACAGGCTGCAAGCCATGCTCCGCCATCAGCTGAGCAAACAAGGGCGAAAAGCCCTCCAGGATCGCCCGGTTCACCGCCGCCGTCAGCAGGTCATCTTCGTCCTGCGCAGCCCCCGGGGCAGCTCTCACGGCCTGCACGGCCTCTTCCAGCTCTGCCGCCGTCGCGGAAAAAACCACCCGGCAGTCGCCCGGCTCTGCCATTCCAAAATGTTCGAGTTTCATCTTTCTTTTCCCCCTCTCAGTGGACGATGCCGGCCATCAGCACCAGCAGCACGATGCCCAGCACGATGTACAGCACTTCCGCGCCCAGAACGGACTTATCGCCCTCGACGTACATCTCGGCAGGGTCGTCCGGATCATAATAAAGGGTGACGACCGCGCCCTGTGCCAGCTCTCTGCCCTTTGCGGACTTGGGATAATGGAGATGGTGGATGCCACCTGCGGTGGAAAATTCTAGCAGATAGGCTTCACCGTCCCGGCTCTGCACCTTGCCCGCCACTGCGGCCTCTACTTTTTCGCCCCGAGTCATGAGCCTGCGCCGACGCGACCAGCTCCGCCATGCCATATAGAACATGATGCCTGCGCCGATGAGAAAGATAATGATATTGAACATCTGTAGTTTCCCTCTTCCGTAAATAGTCCCGCCGGGCCGCCTGCCCCGCAGGGGTGATACTTATTGTACCATATCCCGCCAGATTTTTCGCCCCATTCGGCCTATACGGAATGCAACAATTTTCGCTCGAAAATTTGTAGCATGATTTTTGAAAAAAGTGCTTGACTTTCTCTGTATCCGTGGTATAATAATCATCGTTCCGAGCCGAACGGCCACGAACAAAAACAGAATATGCGGATATGGCGGAATTGGCAGACGCGTTAGATTCAGGTTCTAAT
>OFSD01001410.1_pt1 | contig 17161 bp, 18 predicted proteins | sample 1543191 | NCBI WGS metagenome assembly OFSD01 (sample SAMN04209221, study PRJEB22552) | human gut metagenome | biome: gut; material: feces | host: Homo sapiens | place: USA: Oklahoma
CCGGTGTCCCACAAGTGCACTGGGACGCCGGTGTCAGACCCCTGTCCCAAAATGCGGAAAATAAATGGTAAAACTTTGCTTTTCTAACGTGACATTATGGATTTACTAGTGTATAATAGCTCGGTAGTACTTAAAGATTTAACGGAGGAAAGAGCTATGATGATAGCAAAGATTCTGGCACTCACCATTTTTATAGTGATGTTTGTGCTCATTATCACGGATAAGATAGAGAAATGTCTTGTCACGCTGTGCTGCGGACTTGCTACGGCGGTTCTGGTATTTGGTCTGTCAATGCACAGTATGGGTGCCTTTACTGAGACACTTAATGTTAGAAACATATTTACGCTCGGCTTCTGGTATGAGGCGGGAAGCTCGTCTGAGAGTACCGGAGGAGTTAACTGGGCGACAATCATATTCCTTGCGGGAATGATGATAATGGTGGAGGGAATGGCAAAGGCGGGATTCTTTCGCTGGCTCTGCATGACCATTGCAAAGCTTGTTAAATATAAGGTTATCCCAATCTTCCTCACATTCATGGTAATGTCATTCGTGCTTGCCATGTTTATCGACAGTATCACTGTTATTCTGTTCCTTGCGGCAGTTACCGTTGAGCTTGCACAGCTTCTTAAGTTTAACCCGGTTCCGATTATTCTGTCGGAGATATTCTGTGCGAACCTCGGAGGTTCAGCTACAATGTGCGGAGACCCACCTAATATTATTATAGGTACATCACTTGGATATTCATTTGCAGATTTTGTAACCAACACAGGACTTATTGCGGTGATAGCACTTGCTGTTATAGTTGCCTATTTTTATCTGTGCTTTAGAAAAGAGCTTGGCAAGGCAGGTGGGGATGTGGATATATCGAAGATGCCTTCACCTAAGTCAGCAATTACCGATAAGAAGGCGTTTGCAATCAGCACAGTTATATTCCTTATCGCTGTCGTACTTCTCATCACTCATGCGCAGACAGGACTTACGGTTGCATTTATCGGAACTTTTATTGCGATTATTACGCTTCTTACATCGGGTAAGAATGTAAAGGCGATACTCAAGGGTGTTGACTATAAGACACTGCTCTTCTTTATCGGACTCTTTTTTGTCGTAGGAGGACTTGAGCAGACAGGTATTCTTGAAGTATTTGCGCAGTTCATCGGAAAGGTCAGCGGCGGAAATATAATGGTAATGATAGCAATTATCATCTGGGTATCAGCTATCGCGAGTGCGTTTATCGACAATATTCCGTTCGCAGCTACGATGATACCGGTTATAAAGACACTTTCCGCGACAACAGGTGCAGACCTTTCTGTTCTTTCATGGACACTTGCGATGGGAACAGATATCGGTGGAAGTGCAACTCCTATCGGTGCTTCGGCTAACGTAGTCGGTACATCAATTGCCTCAAGAGAGGGCTACCCTGTAACATGGGGCAAGTATTGCAAGGTTGCTGTTCCTGCGACTGTTATTGTAATTCTTATCTCCATGGTCAGCATTTATGTGAGATACCTCTAGTACACCGAAAAATATGTTTCTGATATATTGACGCCGAAGGCCTGTTTCAGATGCAAGGCGGAGGAATGAGGCGTAGCGGTGGCTATGTTGCTTGACGACAACGCAGCAGATGAAAATCGGGCAATTAAGCCGCAACAACTGCCATGCATACTAATTATTTGAACGCAGAATAAGCAATCCCCCGCTTCAGGTGTGTAGAGCACTAAGCGGCGGGTAAGGGAGCTGCGAACTGCGTTCACGAGCAAGCAGCGAAAGTGGATTGTGAATGTCCGCTTTACTTGTTCCTTGTATAAAAATTGTTAGAATATTTCAAATTATATTAAGAAAACTATTTACAAAATAAGGTATTTTAAGTTAAAATATAACTATTCAGAGGCAGCAGGTTTGCAAATGTGATTCGGGATAGTTATATTTGTTTATTGCCTGTTTAAGAGATAACATTTTACAGCAGCATGGAAATTTATCGTCTATTTGGAATCACAGTAATATGCCGGGTAGGAGGCGTTTTATATGGGTGAACAACTTATTATTGCAGTAAGCCGTGAATTCGGAAGCGGCGGTCATGCGGTGGCACAGCTTCTTTCTGAGAAGTACAATATTCCTCTATATGACAGCAATCTGTTGGAGGACATTGCGGATCAGAAGAATCTTGATGCACAGGCTCTTGGAAAGTACGATGAGAAGTCCAAGGCTTCATTTTTTACAAGGTCCGTCAGGGGCTTCAGTACCTCGCCGGAGGAGAATCTTGCATGGATGCAGTTCAAGTATCTCAAGGGAATGGCTGATGAGGGCAAGTCATTCGTCATTGTCGGAAGATGCGCGGAGGAGGTTCTCAAGGAGAATCCTAATCTTGTGACGATATTCGTACTTGGAAATATGGAGAACAAGATTCACAGAATTATGGAGCGCTACCAGACCACAAGAGATAAGGCAGTCAAGCTGATTGAGCAGCAGGATAAGAAGAGAAAGACCTATCACAACCGCTATTGTCAGGGTAAGTGGGGTGACTCAAGAAATTATGATATCTGTATCAACAGCAGGCTTGGTGTAGATAGGACGGCGGATATTCTCGCACATTTTATTGACGATGAGAGAGAGCAGAAGCACTGAATAATATAATATGAACAAAAAAACCGGTAGGGTACACAGTTTATAGTGCTGCTCTATCGGTTTTTATTGCATATATGCTGTGCTGGAAAATTTTTATAATTGGGTTATAAATCCTTAATCTTCCTCTGTAGAATGTTAATATATCAGGTGGTATAATATATTCAATAAGCAGTGCCGCAGTATGGCACTTAAGAATATACTTTACATCAGGAGGACAAGGTATGAAGGAAATTAAATCACCTAAGAAGCCGTTGATATTCTACTACGGCATAGTTCTGTTGCTTATAGTTCTGTTTAATTTTATTATATCACCGATTCTTATGGAGCGCCAGGTCATGCAGGTTGACTACGGAACATTTATGAAGATGATAGAGGAAAAGAATATCGGTGAGGTTGAAGTAGGCAATTCGGAGATCGTGTTCACCGACAAGGATAACACCGCAATCTACAAGACGGGAGCGATGGATGACCCTGATCTCACGGAGCGCCTGTACAACGCCGGGGCGACGTTTGCCAAGGAGATTGAAAAGACAACGTCTCCGCTTGTAAGCTTTCTTGTGACAGGCATACTTCCGCTTGTTATTTTCATCGTGCTTGGTCAGTATATGTCTAGAAAGCTCATGCAGCAGATGGGCGGAGGAAAGAATTCCATGGCTTTCGGCATGGGAAAGAGCAACGCCAAGATATATGTGCAGTCCACAGAGGGAATACATTTTTCGGATGTCGCGGGAGAGGATGAGGCGAAGGAGAATCTTGCCGAGATAGTGGATTATCTTCACAATCCGTCAAAATACACGGATGTAGGTGCGTCAATGCCGAAGGGAATTCTGCTTGTAGGTCCTCCGGGAACAGGTAAGACAATGCTTGCCAAGGCAGTGGCAGGTGAGGCGAATGTTCCGTTCTTCTCAATATCCGGCTCTGAGTTCGTTGAGATGTTCGTAGGAATGGGAGCATCGAAGGTTCGTGACCTTTTCAGCCAGGCGAAGGAGAAGGCTCCTTGTATTGTATTCATAGATGAGATTGATGCCATCGGTAAGAAGAGGGACGGTCAGCTTGGCGGAAATGATGAGCGTGAGCAGACCTTGAATCAGCTCCTTACGGAGATGGACGGATTTGAAGGAAATAACGGTGTTATCATTCTTGCAGCGACGAACCGCCCTGAGTCACTTGACCCGGCCCTTACCAGACCGGGACGTTTTGACAGACGTGTGCCTGTTGAGCTTCCTGACCTCGCAGGACGTGAGGCGATACTCAAGGTTCATGCGAGAAAGATTAAGCTCTCCGATGATGTTGACTTCCACACAATAGCGCGAATGGCTTCCGGTGCCTCAGGCGCAGAGCTTGCCAACATCATAAATGAAGCCGCGCTCAGAACCGTCAGGAACAACAGAACCATTGTCACACAGGCAGACCTTGAGGAGAGCATTGAGGTCGTTATCGCAGGCTATCAGAAGAAGAATGCTGTTCTCTCTGATGAGGAAAAGAAGATAGTTGCATACCATGAGATAGGTCATGCTCTTGTCGCTGCACTTCAGACTAACTCGGCTCCGGTTCAGAAGATTACCATTATACCGCGTACCTCAGGCGCGCTCGGCTACACAATGCAGGTGGAGCAGGGTGATAAATACCTTATGAATAAGAAGGAGATTGAGAACAAGATTGCGACCTTTACAGGTGGACGTGCCGCTGAGGAGATTGTCTTTAACGAGATTACCACAGGGGCATCCAATGATATAGAGCAGGCGACGAAGCTTGCGCGTGCCATGATAACCAGATATGGAATGAGTGAAGAGTTCGATATGGTTGCGATGGAGACTGTCACGAACCAGTATCTCGGAGGCGACACATCGCTCAGCTGCTCGGCGGACACACAGAAGGAGATTGATAAGAAGGTTGTAGAGCTTGTAAAGCGTCAGCATGAGAAGGCTAAGAAGCTCCTTATGGACAACAGGGCTAAGCTTGATGAGCTTGCCATGTACCTGTATGAGAAGGAGACAATTACCGGCGAGGAGTTTATGAAGATTCTCAATAATCAGAAAAATGGCGACAATTCCGCGCAGGCAGAAGCCTCAGGGGACGCAGATAATAAAGAAGGAGAAAGTGCTTCTGAATCGGACACAGTGAATAAAGAACAGAAAAAAGAACAGCAGACTGCTTCTGTGAGAGAGGTGGGTGAGCAGGTATGAAAGAGTATTCACGCTGCAAATGGCTAGAGCTGATAGAGGGCATACTGCTCATCATACTCGGCATAGTTACACTTGTCTGCCCCACAGGAGTGTTCTGGGGCTTCTCAATCATATATGGTATCATGGCGATAGTGACGGGCGTTGCCGACATAATCTTCTATGTCAAGATGGAAAAATACACGGGCTTTGGACCTGTGCTCGCACTCGTATCCGGGGTAATGAGTGTACTTGCCGGAGCAATGCTTCTCATGTATCCGAATGCGGGACAGCTCATAATCGTTATGCTCATACCGATATGGTTCATCGCACACAGCATATCGAGACTTTCACATCTTCCACTCGTAAGAATCGGCGCGGGAAAGGTGTATTACATCTTCTCGCTTGTGCTCAACATTATCGGAATTGTGTTGGGAATACTCATGATATTCTCACCGTCGATAGCACTGTTCTCGGCATCGGTGCTCATAGGGGCTTATCTCATTCTGCTTGGAGTGGACTGCGTTATCATGGCGGGGAGCTTCAGGAAGAATAATAACTGGATGTAATAATAAATCCATCAATAGATATAGTGCGTGGCTGTTTACAGACAAAGCGGTGTATTTATTTGATGAATAAATAGTCCCGGACGTTCAACGTATAATGGTATGGCATTCTGCTGAAACTGTCGTTAAATCGCAGGATTGTCATACCATTATTGTGTTGAACTGGGAATTATATGATATAATGAGCACAAGAGAGTCAATATGTATACACTAAGGAGGACTGGGGTGAAGGGCTGTATAATAAATTATGATAAGACCTCATTAATAGAGGTGTTTGGCTGCATGAATGATTTTGATAAATGTAATTGTCTTATAACCAATATTGAATGTTGTCCCGCAGACAGGGAAATATACGAAATCATGGATGCGGAATACTGCTGGATTGATGGGAAAGAGCTGTTGCGCTTATTGAAAAAAGAGGACTTCCAATGGATATGGGGGGTATTCTCTGTCTTTCCGAAAGCTGTAACATTGGATGAGGTGTTGAAATACGATTATCCGTATGCAGATGGATATACGGGGTTTTGGAAAAGTCCGATTAGCGTACAACATCCGCTGGCAGTTTCGGAAATCGTGGCATGGGATGGCATGTATATATTACTGATAGCTGAAAATGATGAAAGTGTGAATACATTTATGAAAAAAAATATATTCGCAGAGGAGTTGGAAGAGTATAATGGAGAATTAATATAATTAATATATTATCACGTTGAAGGGAGACCACCCATGAGCAGGGGGAAGATTATTGTTGTTGAGGATGAGAGGGATATAAGGGAGGGCTTGTGCGAGCTTCTTGTAAGGGACGGATATGATGTAGCGGCGTGCAGGAGGCTGAGAGAAGTATTGCCTGCGGCGGTGCCGATCTGTACCTGCTCGATGTTATGCTTCCGGATGGAAGCGGATTCGGACTGTGTGAGCATATAAGGGATGAGCTTGGAAGCAATGTGCCGATTATCTTTTTGACGGCGCTTGATGATGAGGACAGCGTTGTAAAAGGGCTTGAGATGGGCGGAAATGATTACCTTGGGAAGCCGTTCAGGAAGAGGGAGCTTATGGCGAGAGTCGGAGCGCATCTTAACAGATACCATAAGAACAATGAGACATACAGAGCCGGTGATTTGGTGTACGATAAGGCAGCGGGAAGAGTGTTTAAGTGTGGACAGGAGCTGGAGCTTAGAAGGAACGAGCTTAAGCTTCTCGGTTTTTTTACGGAAAATCCGGGTATTCTTATACCGCGTCAGAGATTTCTTGAGCTTATGTGGGATATTGACGGCGAATTCGTGGATGACAATACATTGTCGGTGGAGATAAGCCGCCTCAGAAAGAAGCTCGGAAGATGTAAGGATAAGGAGTATATAGACACGGTAAGAGGAATCGGGTACAGATGGAATGAGCGGGAGGACGGATGATGAGCGGAAGATACAGGCATTTTGATATTGCGGTAATAGGACTTGCATGCTGCATTGGAGCACTGGCTCTTGGCGGCATGCTTTTTATGTTGAAGTTTTACATGGGACAGATGCAGAACATGGTCGGAATTGTGTATGAGTACGACGAAAATGCGGCAAATGAGCTGCTTAGAGGTATGTTCACGGGACGTGATGAGAAGGCAGCGGGCGTGGAGGCTGCAAAAAGTCTTGGCTACACAGGAGAAGCCTTCCGTCTGTGGAACAGATTGAATGTATATGGGGCGGTTGCTGTGCTCGGATGCGCGGCAGCAGTTATCCTATGCGGAATCGTGTGTCTTGTGGTGATTAGGGGAAGGCATCAGGGGATGGCTGACATGGAAAGTGAGCACACTATAAACAGGCTTACTGAGGATGCACGCGCAAAGGAAAAGTACTATGAGGACAGGCAGCAGGATATTCAGGTGTTTATGGAAAATGTGACGCACCAGCTTAAAACTCCGCTCGCGGCGGTGATGGTAAATCTCGAGCTGATGGATGGCGGGGATAGAGAGCACGACGAGAGACTTAGGGAGAAGTGCATTGACAACATAGAGCACATGAAGGAGCTCTTGATGATGCTGTTAAATTCCGCCAGGCTTCGTGTTGGAAAGCTTCATTTTAACAAGCGGAGGATGGATGTGGCGTCGTTGGTGAAGCGGCTTGAGCTTGAAAATGACGGCCTTATCGTTGAAAATATGCCGTCGTGCATGATAGATGCGGATGCGGAGTGGCTTTATCAGGCTGTGAATAATATCGTGTCCAACGGACTTGAGTACGGCAGGGTGGTTTTGCGGGGAGCATGCCAAAGTGACATGGTGAGTCTCGGGATAACGGACGAAGGTCCGGGGGTGAAGAAGGAAAAAATGTCAAAGCTGTTTGAGCGCTACTATGTGGGTGAGAACTCAAGGGAGGACAGCACGGGCATAGGCTTAAATCTCGCATATATGGTTGTAAAAGCGCACGGGGGCGATATTGTGGTGCACAGTGCCGATGGTGACACGGGCTGTGTGATAAGGATTATGCTTCCTATATATAATGTGAAGGAAAAAATAAAAATCGGTGAAGCTGTAAGAGTCCTGTAAGAAATGTGGTGTATGCTCTGAATATAAAGACAGGAAAGCTATTTTGCATAATGAGAGAGGAGCATGAGATATGGACTTAATCAGTGTCAGCAGACGGCGGAGGAGAAAAGAGCTTGTGAGGGTATCACTTATTGTATTTCTTGTGAGCTTTTTTCTTGCCGCTTTTTTGCTCTATCACAGTCAGATGGAGGAGTACGAAAATCAGAGGAATATAAGGCTGTGCGGGGGCTGGATACTCGAGCAGCCGGGATTTGTTACTACACCTGAGGCATTGCATCCGTATGTAAAAAAGACGGGTGAGGTGCTCGGAGGCGTGCACGTTTACTTAAATGACGGCGGGGACGCGTTTTCAAATGATATGGGGCTGTATATCGGGACACTTCCCGACAATATGTCCGACATTGGGCGAGTGAGGATATTTGACGGGCGGATGCCTGAGGGCGAGGGCGAGATAGTGCTAACGCTCGGGGCGCTTGAAAGGCTTGGGCTTTCGTATGAGCTCGGGCAGCAGATAGAGGTATGCTACGGAAAGTATTACGATTACAGTGAGCTACGCGAAAAAAACATGAATCAGGAGTATCACACAAAGCAGTATGTGGTCACGGGCATCCTCTACAATTATCTTGACCTGTGGTCTACGGGCTCGGGAATGCCGGGCATGATTGTGTCAGCGGAGGATTTTGCCGCGCTCGACGCACAGAAGATTCACTTTGGATTTTACAGTCTCAAAGACGAGTATGCGGATGTGAATCCTGAATTTGCAAGGACGCTTGCGGAGGGGGATGCCGATATGTCCTACAATTCCAAGGTCTATGACGCGGTGCTGTGGGACAGCGAGGTTACGAATGTGTGGGTTTTAGTATCCGTCATGGTGATTGGCTGCTGTGCGATGGTATACATAATCATTCAGGAAAACAGGCGGAGAAAGAGTGCGTATTATCTTATGAGGTGCATAGGCGCATCAAAGGGGCAGATAAGGGCGTTCTCGATTCAGGAGAGTGTGTTTACCATGCTCCCGGCGGCAGCGGCGGGTGTGATTGGGGCGTACCTGATATGTGCCGTGGCTGTGGTCTTCGTGAGCAGGGCGGCGGATATAGAGTACTTTTTCGTCTTTGATGTCGGATTGCTGCTGCGGATTGTGGGAGTGGTATTTTTAACGATGCTTGTGGCTGTTCTGGCTTCGCAGACCACGCTTATGAGCAGGCGAATGGTACAGGGCGAGGGAAAAATAAGTGCGCGCAGGGCAAACCATCTGAGAAAAAAGATACACGGCGGCAGAAACGGAAGAATGATAACGCCAGCTTATGCGGCAAAGCGTCAGAACGCACTTCACCCGGTGAGGACGATACTTTTGAGGGTGATAGGAATTGCCGTGTGCAGTGTGGTGCTCTACAGCTTCACCAAGATGTACACGGATATATCATATTATAAGGGCTTTAAGGGCTCTGTGAATGATTTCACAATTGATATGCCGTCGGGCTTTGACTATCAGATTGACTATGAGGATAAGGAGACGGGGATGGTGGCGTCGACCAACGCCTCGTTCTATGACACGGATGGCGGTTTCTCAAAAACGGCGCTCAAGAGCATGGAGCTTGTCGAGGGAATCCGCGTGCTGAACTATAATGCGAGGGTGTCAACGCATAAGCTTGCATGGAACGGCATGGAGCAGTCGGAGTATTATAGGGAGGCTGTCGATGAGGTAACCAAGGTTTACGGAATGAATGGCGGCTATTGGCAGTACGATGACAAGTATGGAGAGCTTTTTACGGAAATTTATTGCAGCAATTATGATGACATCTGGGAGGCGTTTGCAAATAATATCAGTTGGGATGGTGCAGACCGCAAAAGGTTCGAGAGTGGGGAGCAGGTTCTGGTGCTGTTTAACACGGAGGAGACGGACTCATCGCTCACGGCAGGGACAGTAATACATATCACGACAGCGTCAGGGAATATAGATGTCGAGGCTGCGGCTGTCGGAACCCCGGCAAACGTGTCGGACGGCGTGCCTTATGGCGGAAAATATTACACAATATACGGCTCAGAAGCACTCGGAGAGAGGATTGCGGCTGCAGATGGCAAGGAGTTTAAATATACGCAGGCGGAATTTATATTTGACAATTACAGGGATGCCGAATTTACCGCGCAGCAGTTGTCCATAATCGCCGTGAGAAATGGCGGAAGCTATACTTCAAGATATGGCGAATTGAAAAATCAATACAAATCCATAATGCACGAGTTTTTTATGTATGGATGCTTTGTGGCGGCGCTGTTTTTCATGTTTGCGGTCATAAGAATAGCAATCCTGAAGGATGATATTGCAGGGCTGTGCGAGACGAGGGCAAAATACAAGCAGGAGGGTGTGGATGACGGCTTCCTCATAAAACAGTCGGCGTGCGATGCGGCAAAGGACGGCTTGTCGCTGCTTGCTTCGATTCCTGTTTTTGTGGCGATATACGGCTTTGTTTATGTAAATCAGATAAAAAAGGCTGCGATAACGGGCGGATGGCTGACATCGCACAGGCTTGGCAGGATATTCTCATTCTCAACGGCGGAGGAGGGAATGAGGCTGGTTCCGATACAGCTCTTAGACCTTCCGTATGAGTGGAACTTTGTGATTGTTGCGGTGATTATCATTGTATTTGTAATTGTGGGCACGGCGATGACGGTAAGAGAGCTCAGAGCGGGAAGGCTGTAAAATGCGAGGCATTCGGGAATGAAAGTTTGAAAGAAAAACTTTCAAACTACTTATTGGTGGCAGTACTGCAAGCAATGTTTGCAGTATGCATGGGTATAAATATGACTTTGGGAAAGGACTGGTATTAATATGGGAAAGGATATTGTTTTAGAGGCGGTGAATGTGTCAAGGACTTATGAGGGCAGAGTCCCGGTCATGGCACTTAGAAATTGCAGTGTTGCGTTTGAGAGAGGTGAATTTGCAGCGATAATCGGAAAGAGTGGTTCGGGAAAATCGACACTCTTAAGGATACTTGGAACGCTCGATGTTCCGGATGAGGGCACGGTAAAGATTGGCGGAGCGGACATATACGGCGGAGGCACGAAGCTTTCGGATAAGCAGCTCTCCGAGTTCAGGAGAAGAAATATAGGCTTTGTATATCAGGACTACAACCTTTTCCCGGAGTACACGGCATACGAGAATATAGTTTTTCCGGTGCATCTCGACAAAAGACGCGAGGATAAGGATGAAGTGATAGAGATTATGGAAAAGTTAGGCATTGAACATTGCAGGGACAAGTTTCCGTTCGAGATGTCCGGCGGTGAGAAGCAGAGAGTGTCGCTTGCGAGGGCACTTGTCAACAAGCCTGCCGTGATTCTTGCCGATGAACCGACGGGAAATCTCGATGCCGAGACCTCATCCGAGGTCGCAGCGCTTCTTCGCAATGCGTCCGATATGCTCGGGCAGACTATCGTGATGGTGACGCATGACAGGCAGATGGCGGATTTTGCGGACAGGGTGCTGGTGATAAAGGACGGGGTGGTGCGGTAGAGCAATCTGCGAGTGACACTGGGATGTGATATGATGTATTCCCGGACGTGATATGTTCCCGGATGTTCAACGAATAATGATATGACATCCTGCTAAAACTGTCGTTAAATCGCAGGATTGCCATACCATTATTGCGTTGAACTGTATTATACGATAACCCCGATAAGTGCCGTTATGCCGCCCACAACCACGGTCAGTCAGCCGGATACTCCGCAAGCTTTTCCTTCATCGGGGTGAGATAAGGACGGTCGCCTTCTAACACCTTCATGTTGCGGTGCAGTTTTTATAAATCCATTTTTCAATCCTACGAATACCAATGTGGGTAAATAAAATTCCCATACAAATAGTATAAAGGAAAAAAATCATTGTGGAGAATGTGAACTGCAGGGTATTTGAGGAAACTGCAACAATATAGTGTAATGGTGATAGATACTTTATCCCGTCCATATAAGACATCAAATTCATTATGATATAGAGAATCATATAGGTGCCTGCACATACAAGTAATTGCGGCTCAATCAAAATACCAAATTCTCGTATTGCCAATGGTTTTTCGATGATGTTTTCCCCTTTATATTGTACCTGTCCGGCACTGGGTTTAATATATCCGCAAATAATATTCAATAGTGTTGTTTTTCCAGCACCATTCTCTCCAATCAATGCAACGATTTCGCCCGGACAAATATCCATGGAAAAATCATTCAAAGCGATTTTATCACCATATCTTTTCGTTACATTTTGCACTTGTAACAAACATTCTTTGCCCATACCACATATCCTTTCTTAAAATATAGCTATCAATATACAAAGCTAAAAATCAAAACAATCACAACAATCAGAAGAACAGCGGCAATGCTGCCTCCGATGATAATTCCCCGTTTAATGATTTTCTTGGCGTTTTCCACATCACTGTATATGGAATTTAGCCGTTCACTATTTAAGTTTTTTTCCCGTACTTCCTGCACATCAATGTCCTTAACAAGTTCATCTAACGTCAAGCCGAAGAAATCACTCAACAATACCAGCCGTTGAAAATCGGGATAAGACTGGCAGCTTTCCCATTTAGAAACGGTTTGTCTTGACACATTCAATTCTGCCCCCAGTTCTTCTTGTGACAGCCCTTTGGATTTTCTCAAAGAAATCAGTTTTTCATTAAAATTCATACTCTAAAGCTCCTTTGTTTTTTATTGTGTCTTGATTATAGCAAAATCATAGCCTGTCATTCTACCAATAATGGTTGGAAATCTGTCAACCACAAATAACATTCGCTCAAAAACTACACTAATGCAACAAAATTTCAGAATAGAGGGCTGCTGTCTGTAAATATGTGTGTTACTTTATAGCACATGAGCATTATTATATGGGCTATCAAAATGCAATCCTGATTGTGCAGTACATATTTATGTGTTATGATAGTAAAAGTAACATTGGTTAAAATAAAGTAAAGGGGGAATTGCGTATGATGCCGGATGAAAAAATCAAAAATTCAGGTGAGCTGGAATTTGCTGTATTTTGCATTGAAAATGTTGCGGCAAAGCTGGGGGTGGATGCAGAGCGTGTTTATCAGGCGTTTGCTGAAAAAAGCGACATTTTAAATGGTTACATTGTGCCGGAGTATGAAGTGCTGCATACACAAAGCCGGGAATACATCGTAGACGACCTCCTTGACGTGATGCGGGAAAGGGGTGTGGAGGTATGATTCTTTATCATGGCTCATTTTTGGAGATTGCAAAGCCGGATTTGGTTCATTCACGCCCTAATGTAGACTTTGGACGTGGTTTTTATGTTACGCCTCTGTATGAGCAGGCTGCAAAGTGGTGTGGTAAGTTTAAGCGCAGAGGCAAAGACGGAATAATTTCCAAATATATGTATGATGAGAGCAGGGAAACTGAGTTGAAAACTCTCAAATTTGACTCATATTCCGAGGAATGGCTGGATTTTATTTTGGACTGTCGCACTGGGAAGGATTCGACTGATTATGACCTTGTTGTGGGTGGTGTTGCCAATGATTAAGTATTTAATACCGTGGAATTGTTTTTTGACGGATTGATTGACAAGACAGAAGCCATTAACCGTCTGCGTTATGAAAAGCCGAACCTGCAAATTTGTTTCCGTACAGAGAAGGCATTGTCGTTATTACATTTTGAAGGGAGTGAGGCGCTATGATGGCAAATCCGATTTTGCTTCAGAAAAAATACAGCCGTGTCATTGAGTGCTTTGCAAAGCGGCAGGGAATTTCGTTGGATGAAGCATTGGGGTTTTTTTATCACTCCGAGGTGTATAAGCTGGTTTGTGACGGTGTATCCGATATGCACTGCATGAGTGACGTATATCTGGCGGATGAATTGGAACAGGAATATGCCGAAAAAGCAGATTCCAATTTGGAACCCTCAGACAACGCAGATAGTGAAAGCATTGTGGTTGACGGCGTTTCACGGTAATGCTATAATAGCGAAAGATACCAGACAAAATCATGCATCGTGAAAGCACCTGCGGACAAGGCTTTTGCGTGTGAAATGGTTTTGCCATGAAAATTATAGCAAAGAGGAAAAAAACATGCAGGGACGTACACATAATTGTGGTCAGTTAAGACTAGAGAATGTCGGAGAAGAGGTTAAGCTTGTCGGCTGGTACGAGAATCTCCGTCAGGTGAGCAAGAACCTTGGCTTCCTGATTTTGAGAGACTTTTATGGCACGACACAGATTGTAGCCGAGACAGAAGAACAGATGGAGCAGTTGGCAGGAATTAACTACGAGTCAACTATAGAGATAGTTGGAATAGTGAGAGAGAGAAGCTCCAAGAACAGCAAGATTCCTACGGGAGATATCGAGGTTGTTCCTTCTAAGATTACGGTTCTTGGAAAGTGCCAGTACAACGAACTTCCGTTCCAGATTAATCATTCGAAGGATGCGGATGAGAACGTAAGACTTAAGTACAGATACCTTGACCTTCGTAATCCGGACGTCAAGTCAAGAATTATATTGAGAAGCAGGATTGTTGCAGACCTTCGTGCTGCCATGATAGGACATGATTTCATGGAGATTACAACACCTATACTGACATGTTCATCACCTGAGGGCGCAAGAGACTACCTTGTACCGGCAAGAAATCATCCGGGCAAGTTCTACGCACTTCCACAGGCACCGCAGCAGTTCAAGCAGCTTCTTATGGCATCGGGCTTTGACAGATATTTCCAGATAGCGCCTTGCTTCAGAGATGAGGACGCCAGAGCTGACCGTTCACCGGGAGAGTTCTACCAGCTCGATATGGAGATGGCATTTGCAAATCAGGAGGATGTATTTGAGATTCTTGAGGACGTTCTTCCTCCTATCTTCGCAAGATACGGAATCTACAATGAGGCTTCCAAGCCGCCGTTCAAGAGAATACCTTACCTTGAGGCTATGGACAAGTACGGCTCGGACAAGCCGGATCTTCGTATCAGCCTTATTGTGCAGGACGCTACAGACGTTCTTGCAGACTGCGGCTTCGGTCCGTTTGCGGGAAATAAGGTTAAGGCTGTGGTTGCAGAGAACTTCACAGGTACAAGAAAGCAGATTGATAAGCTCTGTGCGGATGTTGAGGTCGTGAGCGGACAGAAGGCTTACTATTTCAGGCTTGATGAGAACGGCGAGCTTGTCGGCGGTATCGCTAAGTTCGTACAGGAGCATAAGGAGGCTGTTGTAAAGGCACTCGGTCTTAAGAACGGTGACTTCGTTGCACTTGCAGCAGGCGATTTAAAGACCGCACAGAAGACAGCCGGAGTTATCAGGAAGGCTATCGGCAACAGCTTTGACGGATATATGAAGAAGGAATGCTATGAGTTCTGCTGGATAGTTGACTTCCCTATGTACGAGATTGGTGAAGAGTCAGGCGAGCTTGAGTTCTGCCACAATCCGTTCTCAATGCCACAGGGCGGAGCGGAGGCTCTTGACACAATGAATCCGCTTGACATTCTTGCATACCAGTATGACCTTGTATGTAACGGTGTTGAGCTTTCATCGGGTGCAGTCCGTAACCACGACCCAGAGATTATGATTAAGGCATTCAAGCTTGTAGGTCTCGGCGAGGATGATGTGAAGGCTAAGTTCCCTGCCATGTACAACGCATTCTGCTACGGCGCACCGCCACACGCAGGTATTGCACCGGGCGTTGACCGTATGGTAATGCTCATCGCAGGCGAGGAGAGCATCCGCGAGATTATTCCGTTCCCGATGAACAAGAACGCACAGGATGTCATGATGGGCGCACCTGCAACAGTTACAGAGAAGCAGCTCCGCGAGGTTCATATCCAGATAGTTGAGGATAAGGCTGAGGAGAAGAAGGACGACGCACAGTAGTGTAACGGTTGCGAAAATAGAATAAGTAAAAAATAAAAGACAGTTCCCTTTCAGACAATAGAATGTCAGAAGAGGGGCTGTCTTTTTCTTGTGTTTATGTTAAATTAATAAATGTGCTGAAAAACAGAAAAATGCAACATTTTGTATAAAATGTTGCATTTTCCATTTACACTCTATATTTCGGATGTTATCTGCAAATCTTAACCCCTGTTTTCAAAAAAATATAACTTTTTTATCTTAAGTAAATTCCTAATTATAGCAAAGCTACCGACTGGTGCTAAAAATCCATTTTTTCAAACAATGAATCGCGGTCATCCTGTTCAATCCCAAGATAGCGCTTGGTTATCACAAATGATGAATGGTTGTATACATCCATCAGCAGTACAGGTGACGTGCCTTTTTTCCATGCATGATATCCGAATGTTTTTCTGAGCGAGTGACAGCTTATATGTGTTTCGTCAAGTGTAGCGGCAGCCGCTTTTTTCACAATACGGTATGCCTGAGTGCGGCACAGTGGTCTGGTTGAATCCGTTGTTTTGGAAAATATGTACTCGCCCTGCTTAGGCTTTCTTTGCATGCGATATTCATCCAGAGCATCTAAAATCTTTGGACTCAGTGCTATCATGCTGGCTTTTCCAGTCTTTTTCTCATATACAAGCAGGTGAGGAACATATCTGTTGTTATCAAACTGATAGACATCCTCCCACCGGAGGCTGAGAATATCGCTGATGCGTAGTGCAGTATGCAGGCCAAATACAATCAATGCATGGTTTCGCAGGTTCGGTTTCTTGCTGTTGTAATAGTCAACGAAGCTTTTGACATCCTGACTATCTCTGATAGGTTGTGTTGTGCTCATAGCTATCTTCCTTTCCAATTAAACATACGACATGGAGGTAGTTCAGAAAATGCAACATTTTATACAAAATGTTGCATAATTACAGCCCGAAAACAAGGAGGTTTTTTATGCTGAAACTCACACTTCATCCCGGTGACTTCATAGATATCGGAGAAAATATCCGGGTTGTATTTTCCGGAGGCTCAGCAAATAACATTCATCTGCTTATAGATGCACCGAGGGATATGAATATCGCGAGGAGCACTGCATCAAAAGACAAGAAGCCTTCACCATACTACGCAGAGCCGAAGCTTTCGAGCGAGGCACAGAAGGAGATTGTTGACATCATCAAAAAGGAAAAGCAGGGCAGACGAAAAACTACCCCCACACCAAAGGGTAATTGATATCATTGGTAATAATGCGGAGAAATCCTAGGCTCTCCGTATCTATTATAAATCAAAAAAATAAAATTTTGCAGGAACGGATTCTTGCAAACAACGACATGGAGGTAAATTAATATGGTAGTACAGCACAATTTACAGGCAATGAATGCCAACAGAATGTTAAACATCACAACAGGTTCACAGTCTAAGTCAGCAG
>OFSD01001438.1_pt1 | contig 16884 bp, 15 predicted proteins | sample 1543191 | NCBI WGS metagenome assembly OFSD01 (sample SAMN04209221, study PRJEB22552) | human gut metagenome | biome: gut; material: feces | host: Homo sapiens | place: USA: Oklahoma
AAACAAGGAGCCTTCGGATTTACCATGTAAAGATTAACATCTTCTTCGTCAATCACACGAAGAGCATCTATAAAGAATTTAGGATTAAATCCGATCATTATATCTTTTCCGTCTTTTTCGATATCAATATCTTCATTCATAGATCCGATAAATGAATTTATCTTAAGTTCCATATTTCCATCAGTTATATTCATGATGATTGGTTTTTTATCCCCCTCTTTTACGAGAAGAGTAGCACGGTCAATACATTCTAACAATTCTTTTTTATTAATTCTGACTTTTGTCTCATAGTCAGATGAGAGCATCTGATCAATTTTAAAATATTCACCCTCAATAAGTCTTGATACAACAGTAGTACTGTCGAAATCAAAGACTATATGGTTGTCAGTCAGATATATGATTACATCCTCATCAACCGCTCCCGGAATAATTTTACTGATTTCCTGCAAAGTCTTACCTGGAACAATAACTTTTCTCTTGTCATAATGATTTTTCATCTCTATATATCTGATGGATATTCGATGACCATCGAGAGATACCACTTTTAAATTGTTATCCTCTATTTCAAATAATTCACCTGTCATAAGTTTATTATTATCATTATCTGCTATAGAAAATATAGTCTGCCTTATAACTTCTTTTAATGTGTATTGTGATAAAACAATAGATTCATTTTTTTCAACATAAGGAATGTAAGAAAAATCATCACCTGATTTACCTACAATATTGAATTTTGCCTTTTCACAGGTAATAACTGTTTTAAATGAACTATCTGTTTCAATTGTAACATCACTATCAGGAAGTTTTCTAACTATTTCTGAGAATATTTTTGCATCTAAAGCTATAACACCTCTTTCTGCAATTTCTCCTTCTATTTTTGTTTCAATGCCCAATTCCATATCATTGGCCATTAATTTAATTTCATTTGCTGACGCATCTATAAGTATACATTCTAATATCGCCATTGTTGTACGGGTTGGAACTGCTTTTGAAACAATATTAACTCCGCATAGTAAATTTGCTTTTGAACAAATAAGTTTCATGTGAAAAACTCCTTCCTGATTTCATAAATATATAAAAAGATATTAATAATATTATTCTTAGGGGGTGTTTAAAAGTTCAAAACCCCATTTAAGCCCTTAAATTCAAGCATTAAGACGTTTGATAAGTATCTTAAAAGCCTGTTGAACATGTATTAATAAAAATGGATAACTATTTATAAACGTACTATCAACTGTTGATAAACGTTAACATGTTGATAGTATTTATTAATTATATAAAACCATATTATAATAGGTAGAAACTAGTTTGGATTTATTTTTTTCTTTATAGTTTCAATAAGGCTTTTAGTTGATTCATTTTCTTCGTAATCCTTTGTAACTTTCTTAATTCCGTGAATTATTGTCGAGTGGTCTCGTCCACCTAAAAGCTGTCCGATAACATCTAGAGAATCAGATGTCATAGTTTTACAAAGGTACATAGCTATCTGCCTTGGTCTAGCAATATCACTGCTACGGTTTTTTGAAATCATCTGATCAACTGATATATGGAAGTGTTCAGAAACAACTTCTATTATAAGCTGAGCTGTGATTTCTCTTGGTTTATCAGGTGTAATGATGTTTGAAAGCTCACGTTCCGCTATATCCATAGTGATATATGTATGTTCGAGATTATGGAATGCAAGCAGTTTATTTAAGGCACCTTCAAGCTCCCTGATATTTGAACTGATATTTGATGCTATATAATTAAGGATGTCGTCATCTATATCAAAGTGGTCTGTTTCAGCCTTTTTACGTAAAATTGCCATACGTGTTTCATAATCAGGAACACCGATATCGGCCATAAGACCCCACTCGAAACGTGAACGGATACGTTCTTCAAGTGTTTCCATCTCTTTAGGAGGTTTATCAGATGTAAGAATAATCTGTTTTCCCTGTGTCTGAAGAGTATTGAAAGTGTGGAAAAATTCTTCCTGAGTACTTTCTTTACCTATTATAAATTGGATATCATCTATCATCAAAACATCAACAGTTCGATATTTGTCCCTGAATTTTGTCATTGCTGTAGAATTACCATTACGGATAGATTCGATAACTTCATTGGTAAATTCCTCAGATGTTACATATAAAACCTTTGTGTTTGGTTTCTGGTCGATAATAAAGTGTCCGATTGAATGCATCAAATGGGTTTTTCCAAGTCCAGGTCCACCATAAATATAAAGAGGGTTGTAAGCTTCTCCCGGAGATTCCGCTACTGCCAGGGAGGCAGACTGTGCAAAACGGTTATTGCTGCCGACAACGAAAGTATCAAATGTGTAATTTGGATTTAAGTTGGAACGTTTGGAAGCTTCAGGTTCAGGTGTTTTCTTTCCTTTATTATTGGAAGGTCTGATATTCCTGGTCTGTTCCGGTAAAATAAACTGAATCTCATATTCGGTTCCGATAATTTCAGCAATTGCTACTTTTAAAGGAAGATAATATTTTTTTGAGATATAACTTAAAGTCATCTGTTCAGATGGAACAAGGATATAGAGGGTATTTCCCTCAACACCAAAAACTTCCAGAGGTTTGATCCAGGTATCAAAAGAAATGTCGCTGACATCATGCTCTGTTTTTACTGTCTGTAAAATTTCATCCCATTTTTCCAAAATCTTGTCCATTTTCTAACTCCGTTTTCTGATAGCACTAAAATATAGCAGTTAATCTTAACTGCTTAAAAAACTCTAAAAAATTCTATATAATGCTATCCTACACTATTTTTGCGGAATTATCAACGTTTAATTGTGGAAGGACTGGGGATAGGGCGTTGATAAAAAAAGTGGCTATATGGGCGTTTTAACGCTTAATGTGAATATACTAGAAGTTATTGTTAATAATGGAAAAATAGTTATAGACCGGAAAAAATAAGGCTTGTACACATTTATACACAAGTTATGATGATATTATCAAGAAATTGTCCACAAGTTATCCACAAATTGAGGATAACTTATGTAAACGGCATAAATACTGGGTTTTCTGTGGAAAAATTTTTAATTTTCTATGTGTATAACATTATACCATATATAGATAAAATGCATTTCTTCCTTATATATATAGTGGTAAAAAAACGAAAATGACAGAAAGTGGAAAACTAAATATTGGCAAAAGCCTTATTTTATGAGATTTTGCTTGACTTTGTCCGATTATTTTGATATAAATAAAAATGATGTTTTGTCGCTATTGAAGTAGACTTATCATAACATTGAGTAAAATAAATGTTTGAATTGTAGAGGAGGTGTATGTGACATGAAGATGACATTCCAACCTAAAAAGAGACAGAGAGCGAAAGTTCACGGATTCAGAAGCAGAATGAGTACTGCAGGCGGAAGAAAAGTATTGGCTGCAAGAAGATTAAAAGGTAGAAAAAAATTATCAGCATAGGCCACATATTTGTGGTCTTTTCTTCTTTTATGATCAATTTTTGGCAAAGGATATTAGATGAAATATTCAGAATCATTAAAGAAAAACAGAGATTTTCAGAACGTATATAAAAAAGGAAAATCTTATGCAAATCGTTATCTGGTGATGTACGTTCTGAAAAACGATACAGAAAGAAACCGGTTAGGCATATCGGTAAGTAAAAAAGTAGGAAATAGTGTTATAAGACATCATGTAACCCGATTGATCAGAGAAAGTTACCGGCTACAGGAAGACATGTTTAATAGTGGTTTAGACATTGTAGTCATCGCAAGAAATACAGCAAAAGATATTTCATATCATGAAGTGGAAAGTGCTTTGTTACATCTTGGAGGTCTTCATAAAATTTTGAAGTAAAGATTTTAGAAAAGAAGATGGAATCATTTTGAAAAAAATATTGATTGCTTTGATTAAATTTTATAGAAAGTATATTTCTCCGATGAAAACAACAAAATGTCCATACTACCCGACCTGTTCCACCTATGGGTTAGAGGCTGTCGAAAAGTATGGAGCTGTCAAAGGTGGGGCGTTAGCGCTTTGGAGAATTATAAGATGTAATCCTTTTTCAAAAGGCGGATATGATCCCGTTCCATAATTGGAGGTATTTTCAGTGTCAGAGATGTTATTAACAGCATACAATGGTGCCATTCTTGGACCAATTGCAAAATTACTTGGCTGGATAATGAATGGCATGTATATTTTAATGGAAAAAGTTGGAATTTCCAACGTAGGTCTTTCTATTATTTTATTTACCATTGTTATTTATGCTTTAATGTTCCCATTGACTTATAAACAGCAGAAGTTCTCGAAGTTATCTCAGAAGATGAACCCAGAGCTTCAGGCGGTCCAGAAAAAGTATAAGGATAAGAAAGATACCGTATCCATGCAGAATATGCAGGCTGAGACACAGCAGATCTATGAGAAGTATGGTGTTTCACCGACAGGCAGCTGTGTGCAGATGTTAATCCAGATGCCTTTACTTTTGGCGTTGTACCGTGTATTTATGAATGTTCCTGCCTATATCAGCAGTGTGAAGGATGTTTATCTTGATCTGGTTGATAAGATCATGGCAACAAGCGGCTATCAGGATATTATGACAAACCTGATGAGCACATTAAAATTGAACACAGTACAGGTTGATTTTACGGCAACAGATACAACAACATTACAGAATTATGTAGTAGATGTTTTATCAAAAATGAGTTCTACCGGATGGGATTCCTTAAGAGAGTCATTCCCGGCGCTCACAGATTCCATTGATTCTACATATGGTGTAGTTTCTCATGTAAACAACTTTATAGGATTAAATATTTCAGATACTCCATTTCAGATCATCAAAGCTGCATTTGCAGGTGGAAGTATTCTGATGGCAGTTCTTGCATTGCTGATTCCTGTGATTTCTTATTTGACACAGGTTTTAAATATCAAGTTAATGCCAACGGCTGCAACAGCAGGCGGAGATAATGACCAGATGGCTCAGCAGATGAAGATGATGAACCGCACCATGCCATTATTCTCCCTGGTAATGTGTTTTACTGTTCCGGTCGGTCTCGGTATCTACTGGATCGCAAGTGCGGTTGTAAGAAGTATCCAGCAGTTCTTCTTAAATAAACATTTTGATAAGATCGATCTGGATGATATTATTGCAAAGAATCAGGAAAAAGCAAAGAAAAAACGTGAGAAGATGGGAATCTCTGAAAACCAGATTTCCAATGCTGCACGTATGAACACAAGACAGGTTACAGCAAGTTCCAAGAGTTCTGTTAAGACAACTGCAGAGAAAGAACTTGAACTTGAGAAGGCAAATGCATTGAAAGCAAATGCAAAACCTGAAAGCATGGCTGCAAAAGCAAACCTGGTCCGTGAATTTAACGAGAGAAATAATAAGAAAAATTAACAGATTATTTTTCAAAAACGTGTTGGTAAGATAACGTATATGTGGAGGTTATTGTTATGGAGTATATTGAAGTATCAGCAAGAACAGTCGATGATGCTATCACAGAAGCTCTTGTAAAACTTGGAGCTACCAGTGATCAGATTGAATATGTAGTAATCGAAAAAGGAAGCACAGGATTTTTAGGAATCGCAAGAAAAGATGCTGTGATCAAAGTCCGTAAGAAATATTCTGTAGAAGGCGATATCACAGAATTTTTACAGAAAATCTTTGCTGCTATGGATCTTAAAGTTGAAATCATTATTGAAAAAGCAGAAGATGGTAATACTTACAACGTAGAACTGAAGGGAGATGACATGGGTATCCTCATTGGTAAAAGAGGACAGACTCTCGATTCCCTGCAGTATCTTGCAAACCTTGCAGTGAATAAAAATTCTGAGGAATACATTAAAGTAAAGATTGATACAGAAGATTACCGCAAGAGAAGAAAAGAGACATTGGAGAATCTTGCAAAGAACATTGCATACAAAGTAAAGAGAACAAAACGTCCTGTTTCTTTAGAACCAATGAATCCTTTTGAGAGAAGAGTTATCCATTCTGCATTGCAGAATGATAAGTTTGTAACAACACACAGCGAAGGCGAAGAACCATACAGACATGTGGTTGTTACTTTAAAAAGAGATAGAGAAAGATAAATTCAAGTATAGAATTTAAAAGATCAGAAGCTGCACGTTACAAAGCTTTATGAAAATGCCGGAAATGATATGGCAGGTTCTTATGAAGTTTTGCGGCGTGCAGTTTTGTACATGGAAAGGATATCACTATGGGAACGGATACCATTGCTGCAATTGCAACTGCAATGACAAGTTCAGGAATCGGAATCGTAAGAATCAGCGGAGACGAGGCAGTTTCTATCACAGACCGTATTTTTGAAATGAAGAATCAGAAAAAGTTAGAAGATATGCCAACGCATACAATTCACTATGGTCATATTCATGATGGAGATGAAGTGATCGATGAAGTTATGGTTCTTCTGATGAGAGAACCGAAAAGTTATACCAGGGAAGATACGGTTGAGATAGACTGTCATGGTGGCGTTTATGTCATGAAGAGAATTTTAGAAACAGTTATCAAATATGGTGCGCGTCCTGCAGAGCCGGGTGAATTTACAAAACGTGCATTTTTAAATGGAAGAATTGATCTCTCACAGGCAGAATCCGTTATTGATGTTATCAATTCCAAGAATGAATTTGCATTAAAAAGTTCGTTGAGCCAGCTTTCCGGTTCTGTTTCAGAAAAAATTAAAGAAATCCGCGGAAATGTTTTACATGAGATTGCATTTATCGAAAGTGCATTAGATGATCCGGAGCACATCAGTCTGGATGGATATCCGGAAAAACTATCCGGTATAGTATCGGATGTGATAAAAAAAATTGATAAACTGCTTGCAAACAGCGATAATGGAAAAATGTTAAAAGAAGGTATTTCAACTGTTATTGTCGGAAAGCCGAATGCCGGAAAATCTTCTCTTTTAAATTCTCTGGTTGGAGAAGAGAAGGCAATCGTTACAGATATTGCGGGAACAACAAGAGATGTTCTGGAAGAACAGATTAATTTAAACGGTATTTTATTGAATATCATTGATACCGCCGGAATCCGTGATACGGAAGATGTCGTGGAAAAAATCGGTGTGGAACGTGCAAAGAAATATTTGAATAATGCCGATCTTGTTATTTATGTAGTTGACACATCCACAGCGTTAGATGAAAATGATCATGAGATCATGGAATTATTGAAAGACAGACATGCAATCGTTTTGTTAAATAAATCTGATTTAAGTCCGGTCACAACTGTGGAAGATATCAGAAAACATCTGGATAAAAAAATGATATCAATTTCTGCAAAAGAGCAGACCGGAATGGATGATCTTGAAGAAACGATCAAAGAAATGTTCTTCTCAGGGGAAGTTACATTTAATGATGAAGTTTATATTACGAATATCAGGCATAAAACATCTTTACAGGAAGCTTTACGAAGTTTACATTTAGTATTGCAGAGTATTGCAGATGATATGCCGGAAGATTTTTATTCCATTGATCTGATGAATGCTTACGAGGAACTTGGAAATATTATCGGTGAATCTGTGGAAGATGATCTGGTAAATGAAATCTTCAGTAAATTCTGTATGGGTAAATAAAAAATAATTTGCAGATTGTAATGTGAAAGAGAATCATTCAAAATCTTATATGAGTTGAGGACAGAAAAATGGAAGAGAAGAAGATTCCGTATGTAGAGGAAGAATATGATGTGGTTGTAGTCGGAGCCGGACATGCCGGATGCGAGGCAGCATTGGCGTGTGCGAGACTCGGACTGGAAACAATTATTTTTACCGTGAGTGTAGACAGTATAGCGATGATGCCGTGTAATCCGAATATTGGAGGAAGTTCCAAAGGACATCTGGTCCGTGAAATTGATGCGCTCGGTGGTGAGATGGGAAAAAATATCGATAAGACATTTATCCAGTCTAAGATGTTAAATAAATCCAAAGGTCCGGCCGTTCATTCACTGCGTGCGCAGGCAGATAAAATGAATTATAGTATGGAGATGCGTAAGACGCTTCAGAATACCGATCATCTTACCATCCGTCAGGCAGAAGTTTCTGAAATTATCACGGAAACAACAGCGCTGGAAAATGGAAAAGAGATTCAGAAAATGACAGGCGTGAAAACGTTTTCAGGTGCGGTTTATCATTGTAAAGCAGTCGTATTGTGCACGGGAACTTATCTTCGCGCAAGATGTCTGACCGGTGAGATGATCACATACACCGGACCAAACGGTCTGCAGGCAGCAAACCATCTGACGGATTCCCTGAAAGCGCATGGAATTGAAATGTTCCGTTTTAAGACAGGAACACCTGCACGAATCGACAAAAGGTCTGTTGATTTTTCAAAAATGCAGGAGCAAAAAGGAGATGAGAGAGTTGTACCTTTTTCCTTTACAACTAATCCTGAAGATGTGCAGATCGACCAGGTTTCCTGCTGGCTGACTTATACAAATGAGAAAACACATGAAATCATCCGGAATAACTTGGACCGCTCTCCAATTTATGCAGGAATTATTGAAGGTACAGGACCAAGATACTGTCCTTCCATTGAAGATAAGGTTGTAAAATTTGCGGATAAGGACAGACATCAGATTTTTATTGAACCGGAAGGAATAAATACGAATGAGATGTATGTTGGAGGAATGTCTTCCTCTTTACCGGAAGATGTCCAGCATGAAATGTACCGCACGCTGCCGGGACTTGAACATGTGAAAATTGTCCGTAATGCTTATGCAATTGAGTATGATTGTATCAATCCAAATCAGTTGTATGCTACTCTGGAATTTAAAAATATCAAAGGACTGTTTTCGGGTGGCCAGTTTAATGGAAGCAGTGGTTATGAGGAGGCTGCCTGTCAGGGGTTAGTTGCCGGAATCAATGCAGCCATGAGCATTCTCGGAAAAGAGCCTCTGATATTAGATCGCTCCGAGGCTTATATAGGAGTTTTGATTGATGATCTTGTGACAAAAGAAAATCATGAGCCGTATCGCATGATGACTTCCCGTGCAGAATACCGTTTGCTGCTTCGTCAGGATAATGCTGATCTCCGTTTATCAAAAAAAGGATATGAGATTGGTTTGATTTCACAGGAGTGTTATGACTGGGTCTGCCAGAAGGAAGTATTGATCCAGAAAGAGATTGAACGTGTTGCCGGAGTCAAGATCGGTGCTAATAAAGAGGTTCAGGCTCTTTTGGAAAGTTACGGAAGTATTCCGTTAAATACAGGAACAACTTTAACAGAACTGATCCGCAGACCTGAACTTGATTATGAAAAATTAGCTGTGATTGATAAGGAAAGACCTGAGCTGCCTTATGATGTAGTTGAACAGGTTAATATCAATATCAAGTATGATGGATATATTGTGCGGCAGATCAAACAGGTAGAGCATTATAAAAAACTGGAAAATAAAAAAATAGCAGAAGATTTTGATTATGATGAAGTACCAAGCCTCCGTATTGAAGCCAGACAGAAGTTAAAACTTTACAGGCCGTTATCAATTGGCCAGGCATCGAGAATTTCAGGAGTCTCCCCGGCAGACATTTCGGTACTTTTGGTTTATATGGAGCAGATGAAATATCATAAAGGAAATATAAAATGACATATAATTTAGAAAAATTTTTAAAAGGTCTGGAAGAACTTCAGATTGAATTAAGCGATAATCAGATAAAGCAGTTTATCAGATATTATGAGATGCTGGTGGAAAAAAATAAAGTTATGAATCTGACTGCAATCACAGAATTTGATGAAGTCATTGAAAAACATTTTCTGGACAGTCTCTCCCTGATCAAAGTGTATGATCTCAAAAAAGAAGTTTCAGTGATGGACATGGGAACCGGCGCCGGATTTCCGGGGATTCCTTTGAAAATCGCATTTCCAAATCTGAGGATGACACTTGCTGATTCTCTGAATAAAAGAATATTATTTTTACAGGAAGTGATAGAGGAACTTGGATTAAAAGAGATTGAAGCACTTCACGCGAGAGCAGAGGAGCTTGGAAAAAATAATGAATATCGTGAAAAGTTTGATCTGGTTGTCTCAAGGGCAGTCGCAAATCTTTCTTCCTTAGAAGAGTATTGTGTTCCTTTTGTAAAAATAGGTGGAAACTTTATTTCTTACAAATCCGGTGAAATTGAAGAGGAAGTTGCTAATGCAAAAAATGCAACATTTTTGCTTGGAGGAAAAATGAAAGAAGTCTATAAATTTGATCTGTATGAGCAGAAAAGATCGTTTGTCGTGATCGATAAGGTGAAGGGAACACCGAAAACTTATCCGAGAAAAGCTGGAACACCGACAAAGACACCGTTGTAAAAATAATAGTTACTGAGTGATGTAATAATTGGGTGATAAAATAAATCACCATATACACAAACTCCTGTCTTTTTTATGATGCAATAACATGCTTAAATGTAAAAAATTTTTACATTCTATTATAAAACGTGTTTTTAATGCATCATTTGGAGGACAGGAGTTTTTTCTTTTTATTATTAAATTCAAAAATAATCCTACTTTAAAAACATATCAATTGCTTCCACAACTTTATCGGCAACTTCCAACTGAGGATATTTTTTACAGTTGGATAAGTATACGATTTCATTTCCGGAGTTTGTCTTTTTATAAGAATCAGCAATTGCAATAGCATCTTTCATGTTTCGACTTTCAATCACATAAATTGGAGTTTCTAATTTTTTCAGCGCATGTTCAATACTGTTCTTTGTGTAATTTGCTTCCATGCTTGCCATTAAATATTTACCATGACTGAAATTCATGTGGGCTGCTTCGTAATATGCGTCGATCAATTTGGAAGAAACGAGTTGTGGTCTTGCATAATATTCCTCACGGAAATACTTGGTGATGTTGGTATTGCTCACTTTGATATTGTAAAGGAAGGTTCCAATCACAGGGAGTTCCAATAAAGTTTTTTTCACAGATGCATATTTATCGGTTGTAATATGAAGTTCTTTCAAAGAAGTCGGATTGATCGCAATAATAGAGTTTGCCAGATTCTTATTCATATTGCAAGCTAACGTTACAAAGGAGATTGATTCATTCGATGCAATAATATCTGTTTTTTCTCCAATTACATTTTGGATAAAATCCGTCACAAGCTGAACATATAAATAATTGGTGTAAGTTAAGTACGGTTTTGCAGAGCGTCCACATCCAAGTAAGTCCAGTGTGTAGACAGTATGTTTCTTTTCCAGTTTTCGAATCACTTTGCACCATTCATAAGAAGAGCTGACCGGATTCAGATCGTGAATCAGCAATAACGGACTGCCTGATCCGCGTTTCGTATAATAAATCTGTCCGTTTTTCCAATCGTAAAAATTGCCGTTCTCTGCTTTCAAAATATTCTTGATATCAGCTGTCATATTAATAAATCTGTTAACAAAATGGATTGTTCCAGCGGCAAGAGCTGTCAACAGAAAAAAATGTTTGATATTCTTTTTCATAGAAACCTCCTTATTTATTTTATGATCATTAAAAGATGCATTTCATATAATTGAATAATCGTTTCACCATTTCATAATCATAAATCTTTATTTAATAATATTATATCCGCTTTTTATAACATATACAAATTAATTTTTGAAAAAATCATTCATTTCTTTTTAGTATTTTGAAAATTATAATTTATTTGTGATAATAAAATAACTATAATTGTAGTATAATTGTTTTTGAAATAATGATATGGTATAATGTGCGTATGCAATGAGCAGTGCCAATCGAGAATATGCAGACCGAACATGCTTGCATGTTGAGGTCTGCATATATCGAGAGTGATAGGGCGAATGCCCGACAGCCAGGAAAATCTTTGATTTTTCTGGCGTGCACGGCGGACTGCGCTTCATGATATAATAAAGACTGCCGAGCGGCGAATGCCCGTCAGCCAGGATAGCAGCTTTATTAATGATTACTCAAAAGTAAAGGAACAAGTGATTATGGTCATAGAATATTTACAGCAAATAAAAGATTCTTATTTTGAACAAAAACATGGATTAGAAAAACAGTTAAATTTATTGGAAATTCAATTAAAAGAAAATATTGGAATGATAAAAATGTTGGAGGAAACAAATGATTCGTGCTATGAACTGTTTACACCTAGAAATGTTAATTCAAAGAATAAAGCTAAAATTAATGAACTGATGGAAGAACAGAAAAGTATCAATGAGTCTATAGAAAATTTGAAAAATTCTATCAAAGAATATTCTAGTAAGATAGAACAATTAGATCAGATAGTGGAAGAAGAAAATCGAGAAATTGAAATTGTTCAAGAATATACGGAGACAATGTCACAACAGAATATAGTAAGTGAAGATGAAAAGATAGAATCATCGGAAGATAATTTACTTGATGGTATGAAGAATATTTTGAATCGAGTGGAGTTATGCAGCCGGTTGATTGATATTGATCCAGTTCGATGCAGATTGGAATTAAGTTCTGTTATGAAAATTCTTACTGATCTGATTGAAGAAAAAGATGAATCGGATTTTTGAAATATATATTTCTAAAAGAGACACTTTTCCCAATTAAAATAAATTCATAAATCTATTAGGTAGATAAATTATATATAAAGGAAAAACACATATGAGTAACAAAATATATAAGAGTAAGATGAAAGATGAAAATAGATTACTTGGAAAATTTGTGAATATATCATTAATCGCATTATCAATTATCTTTGTGTTATTATTTTTGAAAATAATAGTAACAGAAATATCATTTCATAAAATGATTGCGGAAATGGTTGAGGGGATTGATTATTACATTGAAGATATAGTAATAACAGATAAAGAAACTGTAGAGGACTATAATGGTTCAGAATCAGGTGCAACGAATTATTTCTTTCACTATGGACATGATACTAATAAGCGGATGCAAGTAAATCAAAAAGTGTATTCTCAATATAATGTAGGAGATATGTTTCCAGCTTATACAAAGGATCATTATTATTATGGTTCAACAATTAATTCGGTTTTGCCAAAAACTGAGTATAAAAACAATGAATTAAGTAAAGCCGGTATCGTAACAATCGGTTGCCTAATACTATTACTGCTTATATATAAATGGATTGATAATTTAGGAAAAAAGACAAACAATAAATAGTCAAGACCGTAAAATGTTTCACGTGAAACATTTTACGGTCTATTTTATATTTTAACAATATTTAGTAGGCTCTTATAATATTAAATACTATAGTTTGAAGTGACACAATAAAAATATGAATGTTTCACGTGAAACATTTTTGGATAATTAATCATAGCATTTGAAATATAGAAGTGTTATAATATACAACGTAGAAAAAAACAACAAAAATATCTGCTTATAAAATAGTAAAAATATCCAGCTATTATGGAATGAAAATTGATTATATCATGAAGCACAAATCTATGATCGTTATCTATACCCGCTTTGCTCGGTAGATTATATCATACAAAAAAAACACATGATTCACAGAACAGTCTTTATTTATATTATAATAAAGAAACATAATAGCTAATAACAGAACTATGGGAAAGGAAAATATAATGGGTAGAATTATAGCAGTAGCAAACCAAAAGGGTGGTGTTGGTAAGACAACAACAGCAATTAATCTGGCTGCTTGTCTTGCGGAAGCAGGAAAAAAAGTATTAACAATTGACCTTGATCCACAGGGAAATATGACAAGTGGACTTGGAGTAGATAAAAATGAAGTGGAAAATACAGTTTATGAGTTAATGCTTGATGAATGTTCCATTAAAGAAAGTATGACGGATACGGTTGTAGACGGAATGAAAGTAATTCCATCAAATGTAAATCTCGCCGGAGCTGAAATTGAATTATTAGGTATTCCAGAAAAGGAATACATATTAAGAAATGCTGTTGATTATATCAAAGAAGATTATGATTTTATTGTAATTGATTGTCCGCCATCTTTAAATATGCTGACAATTAACGCAATGACAACTGCAAACTCTGTCCTGGTTCCAATTCAATGTGAATATTATGCGCTGGAAGGATTGAGCCAGTTAATACATACCATCGATCTTGTACAACAAAGATTAAATCCAAATCTTTTGATTGAAGGAGTTGTCTTTACAATGTATGACGTGCGCACAAATCTTTCTAATCAGGTAGTTGAAAATGTAAGAAATAATTTAGATGCAAAAATATATGATACATTGATACCAAGAAATATTCGTCTGGCAGAGGCACCATCTTATGGATTGCCAATTAACTTATATGATTCCAAATCTGCCGGAGCAGAAAGTTACCGTTTACTTGCAAAAGAAGTAATAGATAGAAAGGATATTTAAAATATGGCAACCGCAAAGAAAAATGGATTAGGCAAGGGACTTGATTCACTTATTACTAATAAAGTAAATACTGCAAAAACAACAACAGCAACAACAAAACCAGCTGTTAAAAAAGATGAAAAAGTAGTGGAAGGTATACTTGTTAACATTAATAAAGTAGAACCAAACAGAGAACAGCCAAGGAAAAATTTTGATGAGGATGCACTTTTGGAATTAGCAGAGTCCATCAAACAGTTTGGTGTTTTACAACCATTACTTGTACAACAGAAAGATGATTACTATGAGATCATTGCTGGCGAAAGAAGATGGAGAGCTGCCAAACTTGCTAATTTAAAAGAGGTTCCTGTTATTATCAAAAAATTAACAGAACAGGAAGTTGTAGAAATTTCACTTATTGAAAATATCCAGCGTGAAAACTTAAATCCAATTGAAGAGGCAATTGCATATAAAAGACTTTTAACAGAATTCAATTTAAAACAGGATGAAGTAGCGGAACGTGTATCAAAAAGCAGAACAGCGGTAACAAATTCAATGCGTTTGCTGAAATTAAATGAAAAAGTTCAACAGATGGTCATTGATGATATGATTTCTACCGGCCATGCCAGAGCACTGCTAGGTCTTAATGATCTGGAAAAACAATACACGGTAGCACAGCAGATATTTGATGAAAAGCTAAGCGTTCGTGAAACAGAAAAATTAGTAAAAAAAATCCAGCAGGAAAAAAATCAGAAAGATACAGAAAAGAATAAAAAAATAGATCCGAAATTAGAAGCAATCTGCCATGACCTGGAAGAGAAGATGAAAGGAATTTTAGGAACAAAGGTTGCTATTAATCAGAAAGATAACAAAAAAGGAAAAATCGAAATCGAATATTATTCCATGGATGAACTGGATCGCATTATGGATTTATTCAGAACTATAGAAAAATAATAGAGTATTTTTATAAAAATCGATTCAATAAAAATAAGTTCGTTATATGAAACAGCAGAAGGAGAAAAAATGATTTCACAGTATTTAGGATTTGATTCAGATTATATTATCATTGGACTGGCAGCACTTGTTTTAATACTTATTATTTTAATGATTATAAATGTAGTTCAAATGAGTAAATTGAAAAAGAGCTATAAGATTTTTATGAAAGGAAAAAATGCAAAAAACTTAGAGGATACACTTATTAAAAGGTTAAATCAGGTAGATGATCTGATAAATGCAAATTCCGCAAACGAAAAAAATATAAAAACCTTATTCCAGAACATGCAGAGAACATATCAGAAAATGGGACTTGTAAAATATGATGCATTTAATGAGATGGGTGGCAAGCTGAGTTTTTCTCTGGCAATGCTTGATGTGAAAAATAATGGATTTATCATTAATGCAATGCACACAAGAGAGGGCTGTTATACTTATATTAAAGAAATCATTGATGGAAATTCAGTGATTGTTTTATCTGGTGAAGAACAGGAAGCATTAAACAACGCAATGGGGGAAAATAACATTGCAAAATAGAAAGACATATTATATAATAAAGTCCGTCTTGTAAATAGTAAAATTGGTTTACATAATTTTAAAAATCGGAAAGGAGGATAGTAGTATGCACAAATTTTTAAGAGCAGTCGGTTTTTCAAAAATCACAAAAGAAGAGCTGAATGATATTTTTCAAAAAATAATAGAGAGACCAATGTTGCAGAAAGTGGCAGAGGATTCCGAAGGTAATGAGTTTGCAGAACTCTCTATCGAGTTTGGAGATTTCTTTGGACTGTCTTTGAGAGGAACATTTAATGAGAATGATTCTTTTGAGATGAGCTACTACTATCCTTATTTTTGTGGTAATAAAATTTCAACGACGGAACAGATTGATATTGAAAAACATGCGGAAAAAGAGTCTTATGCAGGAATCTGTGATGAGGTAAGACTTGGCGTTACATTGATTTTTTATTTGCAGAATGTGGCGGATTATCTGGCTGTGAAAAATAATAAATTTTACATGAGTCAGGCAAATGGAACAGTGCTTGCTGCGCTTTCTACAGAAGGAAAAATTTTACTTCCTATTAATAAAGATGAACATAAGCAGAAGCTGACAGAACAGATTATGAACGAAAGAAATGGATTGATCGCTGCAGCCAGAAAGGGAGATGAAGATGCTATCGAGAATCTGACTTTGGAAGATATCGACACTTATTCCCTTCTTTCAAGACGTGTACAGCATGAAGACATTTTGAGTATTGTGGATTCTTACTTTATGCCTTATGGAATTGAAAGTGATCAGTATTCCATTCTTGGTGAAATCATGGATTGCAGGCTATTGCAAAATTCGTATACAGAAGAAAATGTTTATGCGATAGATATCAAATGTAATGATGTAGAATTTCCAATCTGCATCAATCAGAAAGATCTGATTGGTGAACCAGCAGTTGGAAGAAGGTTCAAAGGAAACATCTGGTTACAGGGAAGTATTAATTACAGAGATTAGTGATTTTTACAAAATCACTAATCTGATGAAAGAAAAAGATTGAACTTCTCTGATAGTTGGAATATAATAAACAAGTATTTGTTCCCTTAGTTAAATGGATATAACGGGGTCCTCCTAAGACTCTATTGTAGGTTCGATTCCTATAGGAGACGCTCATTTTTAGCGG
>OFSD01001443.1_pt1 | contig 16854 bp, 18 predicted proteins | sample 1543191 | NCBI WGS metagenome assembly OFSD01 (sample SAMN04209221, study PRJEB22552) | human gut metagenome | biome: gut; material: feces | host: Homo sapiens | place: USA: Oklahoma
CGCTGTCCATAAATTTCTTGTAGCCCTCGGCAAAGGCAGCAGCCTTTTCCTTTACGTCTGCCTGTTTGTCGGCAGCGTATTCGGGGGTGTAGAGCAGCTTTTCAGCGTACTCTTTTGCAGTAAGTTTCTCACTCATGATTTTTTGCTCCTTAACTTTTTATCATTGACCTGCGTACAGACGCTGATAGGTCTGGTAGCAGGCGGTGATCTTGTTGACGTAGTGGTGCATCTGGTTATAGGGGAAGCCCTGCAGCGTTTCCCCGTCTGCGGAGTGCTCCTCTATTTGCAGCAGCTGATCCACCGTGCCCCAGCCGCTGTGGTAGGCCGCTGCCGCCGTGGATACATCCCCTTTGTAGCGCACCATACACAGGTGCAGGTAGTAGCACCCAAAGCGGATGGCGGTATCGGGGCTGTACAGGTCTGCAAAGGTCAGCGGCTCCTCCGGGGCGATCTTGCTGCGCATCCAGAGAAAGGTCTCCTCAGTCATCTGCATCAGGCCCCGGGCATCCACACTGGAGGTGGCCTGCGGGTCGAAGCCGCTTTCGGTGCGGATAAAGGCGTAGACCAGCAGGGGGTCCAGCTCGTAGGCTGCTGCCCATTTTTCCACCAGCTGCTCGTACTTGCGGGGGTACAAAAGCTGCTCTGCCCGGTTGCACAAAGGCGGCACTACGCACACCGTAAGCACCACAGCCAAGCACAATGCAGCCAGCCGCAGCAACCGCCGTCGGCGGCGCTGCTGTTTACGAAGGCGCTGTTTTTCCCGCGCCGCGCGGCGCTCCCGGGCGGCGATGGGGTCGTAGGCTTTTTCATAATTTTGTTCGTTCAAAGCGCTGCCGTCACGCCCCCTTCTGCCTGCAGCCGCTCACACAGGCGGGCGGCTGCGGCTTGCAGCGCCTCCAACCCGGCGTCGTTGTGCAGGGTGTAGTCTGCCTGTGCGGTCAGGGTCCGTTCCGGAGTCTGGGCGTTCAGGCGGCGGGCAGCCATCTCCGGCGAGATGCCGTCCCGCGCCACAATGCGCGCCACGCTGGTCTCAAAGGGTGCAGTGACCACGCACAGGCGGTCACATTCAGCCTGTGCCGCCGTGCCCACGATGACCGCACCGTCCAGCACAAAAAGGGGCGCACCAGCGGTCTGAGCCGCCTGCTTTGCCGCCCGGATGCGCGCCACGATGGCGGGGTGGGTCAGGCTGTCCAGTGCAGCCTTGCCTTCCGGGGTGGCAAAGGCGCGGTCAGCCAGCAGACGGCGGTCCAGCGTGCCATCCGGGCGGAGGATCTCCCCGCCGAACCGCGCCGCCAGCTGCGGCAGCAGCGGCGAACCGGGCAGCAAAATTTCCCGGCTGAGCTGGTCGGCGTCCGCCAGCGGCACACCGTGGGCGGCAAATACCGCCGTGACCGTGGATTTGCCGCAGCCGCTGCGCCCTGTGATGCCTAAAGTTATCATAGATCGATCACCCGGAAGGCGGCGGCGCGGATCAGGCGGTTGTACACTGCCATGGACAGGCCGTCCTTCTGCGGACAGCGGGCGTAGACTACGCCGTCGCCCTGCTCATCCAGCGCCCGCAGGGAGCGGAAGATGTGCTTTGCCTGATCGGCACCGTCCCCCTCGCGGCCGTATTCCACGCAGGGTACATCCAGCTTTGCGCTTTCGCCGGTAAAGCACAGGCAGCTGGGGTTCTCGTCTTTATGGGCGTCCACATAGGCCTTGAACTGCGCAAAGGTGCCGCTGAGCAAGGTCACATCGGCCTTGGGGGCGTAGTGTTTGTACTTCATGCCCGGGCTGCGCACCACAGCACCCTCCGGCAGCTTTTCCAGAATGGCCTTGGACACCTCCACCTCTTCGCCGAGGGCGCGTTCCAAGTCCTCCAGCGTGATGTGGCCGGGACGGAACAGGGTGGGTTTATCACCCACCACCGACACCACGGTGCTCTCCACACCCACATCGCACTCGCCGCCGTCCAAAATCAACGGCAGGCGGCCGTCCATATCGGTGAACACATCCTGTGCGTTGGTGGGGCTGGGCTTGCCGGAAAGGTTGGCGCTGGGGGCGGCAAAGGCGCAGCCGCTCTGCTGGATGACCGCCCGCGCTACCGGGTGGCTGGGCATCCGGATGCCCACGGTATCCAGTCCGGCGCAGCACTCATCTGCCACCTCCGGCCCGCGCGGCATGATGATGGTCAGCGGACCGGGGCAGAAGGCTGCCATCAGCAGCTGGGCGCGCTCCGGCACCTCGCTGACAAGACCCGGCAGCATCTCCGGCCCAGTGACGTGGACGATAAGGGGGTTATCCTGCGGGCGCCCCTTGGCCACAAAGATATCGCGCACCGCCGCGCCGTTGCGGGCATCGGCGGCAATGCCGTAGACCGTCTCGGTGGGCAGGGCCACCAGCTCCCCTCTGCGTAGCAGATCAGCCGCTTTGGCGATTGCTTCGCCCTCAGCAGGTAAAATTTCAGTTTTCATTTTCATGCGATTCATCGTTCTTTCTGTCTGTAAAGTATAAATACTTTTCAATCATAAAATCAACACAAACACGTTATTCTTTTCATCATAGCTTCATTCGGCCTGTGCGTTGAGCTGACGCAGTTTTTCGGCCTGTTCATGGGTTGCCAGTGCATCAATGATCTCGTCCAGATTGCCGTCCATGATCTTATCCAGATTGTGGACCGTCAGGCCAATGCGGTGGTCGGTGCAGCGATCCTGCGGGAAGTTGTAAGTCCGGATCTTCTCGCTGCGATCACCGGTTCCCACCTGCCCCGCGCGGTTGGCATTGATGGCATCCTGCTGTTCCTTCTGCTTCTGGGCCAGCAGGCGGCTGCGCAGGATCTCCAGCGCCTTATCCTTATTCTGGAACTGGCTGCGCTCGTTCTGGCACTCCACCACCATTCCGGTGGGGATGTGCGTGACCCGGATGGCGCTGGACGTTTTGTTGATGTGCTGGCCGCCCGCACCCGAGGAGCGGAAGGTATCGATGCGCAGATCCTTGGGGTCGATGACAAGATCCACCTCTTCGGCCTGCGGCATCACCGCCACGGTTGCTGTGGAGGTGTGGATGCGGCCCTGCGTTTCGGTCTCGGGCACACGCTGGACACGGTGCACTCCGCTCTCATACTTGAGCCGGTTATAGGCCCCTGCGCCGTTCACGGCAAGAATGGCTTCCTTGACACCGCCCAGCTCCGTCTCGTTGAGGTTCAGCACCTCCAGCTCCCAGCCCCTGCTCTGAACGTACATGTTGTACATCCGCATCAGGCTGTGGGCAAACAGCGCGGCTTCTTCGCCGCCCGCACCGCCGCGCAGCTCCATGATGACGCTTTTATCATCGTTGACATCCTTGGGCAGCAGCAAAATTTTGAGATTATTTTCCAGCTGCGCCACTTCCTGACTTTTTTCGCCGATCTCCTGCTGTACCATTTCCTTAAAGTCCGGATCAAGGGCCTCGCCCTCGAGCAGGGCTTTGGCCTGAGCAAGATGATCCTGCGCCGTGGTCAGGGCCTGATAGGCCTGCACCACAGGTTCTGCCTCGTGATACTCCTGCATCAGGCGGCGGAACAGTGCGGGATCTGCCGCTGTTTCCGGCTGGTTCAGGCGGATGGAAAGTTCTTCAAACCGGTGGCTGACAGCCTCCATTTGGGAAAGCAGTCTTGACATACTGTGCAGTTCTCCTTACATGACCCAATGGTTACTCGGCAGCGCCGGGCTTGAGCACTTTCTTGATGTTTTTTTCAATTTTCGCGCGGGGCAGCATGACCTCACGGCCGCAGCCCGTGCAGCGGATCTTGAAATCCATACCGACCCGAAGCACCTCGAAGCTGGAAGCTCCGCACGGGTGTTTTTTGCGGGTCTGGATGGTATCTCCCACTGCGATATCCATGTTTCTTTCCCTCCTGCCGCCCCTTTGCGGGGCAGTACCCTGTGCAGCAGGTTTCCATGCCGCACATACAGATATAGTATAAACCAAACTCGTATAAAATGCAATTGTCCGCGCATAGAGTTTTAATGCCGGCACCTGCTTTGTGTGCCGACGTGCAGCGGAAAACGCTAAAATAACACAGAAAGAGGAACAAACCATGATGCAGACATTTCGTACTGAAGGCAATTACCGTTCCGCAGACCGGCTCAGCCCCGCAGAATTGCGCGCCGCCATCGCCAGCCGCGAAATTTTACAGAGCACTGCCCTTGCCTTTGACACCCAGCGCCAGCTCCGGTTCGACCTGGGCGGGGTAAAGGCCGTGATGCCCTTTGGCCAGTGTGCCGATGGGGCCGAGAGCGGCACCGTGCGGGACATTGCGGTGCTGACGCGGGTGGGCCGCCCCACCTGCTTTGTGATCGAAGGGATGGAGACCGGGGAAAACGGCCAGCCATTCTACCTGCTTTCCCGGGCTGAGGCACAGCGGATGTGCAAGGCAGAGTATCTGGACACCTTACAGCCCGGGGACATCCTGCCCTGCACTGTGACCCACATCGAGCCGTTTGGTGCCTTTTGTGACGTTGGGTGCGGCATCAGCGCCCTGCTGCCCATCGACTGCATGTCGGTCAGCCGCATCTCCTCCCCTGCCGACCGGGTGAGTGTGGGCCAGCAGATCCTGTGCGTCATCAAAAGCCGGGATGTGCAGGGGCGATTCGTGCTGACCATCCGTGAGCTGCTGGGCACCTGGGAGGAGAACGCTGCCGGGTTTACCGTGGGCGAGACCGTGGTGGGCATTGTGCGGAGCGTGGAGGAATACGGCACCTTTGTGGAGATCGCCCCCAATCTGGCCGGCCTTGCCGAGACCTGCCCCGACCTGCACCCCGGGCAGGCGGTGAGCGTTTACATCAAAAACATCCTGCCCGATAAAATGAAGATCAAGCTGGTCATCGTCAACCACAGCCTGGGCCAGAGCCACCGGTTCGACCTGCGCTATTTCATCACCGAGGGGCATATCGACCACTGGCTGTATTCCACCCCCGAAAGCCGCAAGCGCATTGAGACAGATTTTGAGGTTGCGGCTTGCAATCCTGTCTGAAACCCTTTATACTATAAGAAAGTGATTCTTTACGGCCTGCCCTGAGGCAGTGCCGGGCAGCAATTTGAAATGACAGGGGGATGTGCAGAACGATGGCCGCCAACGATGCTTTTACCGCCGGTGTTCGTCCCGGCGGGCTGACCGACAGCACGGAGATCCGGTTGCTGTTGTGTTATCTGGTAAAGAATGCCGGACCGATCACCCGGACGGAGATCGAGAACGCGCTGATGGAAGAGCAGCTGGTCAACTATTTTGAGATCGGCTCCTGTCTGGATGATATCACCCGCCAGCAGCTGGTCACGCTGAAGGAAGACCGCTATTCCATCACCGAAAAAGGACGCAAGGTCGCGCAGGAGCTTGCCTACGACCTGCCCCGCAGTGTGCGGGAGCGCGCGGTGGCGGCGGTTCTGCGCAGCCAGACCTGGGCCCGCAAAGAGGCCGAGTACAGCGCCCGTATCACCGAAAAGCCGGACGGCCACTGCTCCATCCGCTGCACCATCAAGGCACTGGATCAGGAGCTGTTTTGTCTGGACATCGGCACGCCTGACCGGCTGAGTGCCGATCTGGTCAAGAAGCAATTCATCCTCAAGGGCAATGAGATCTATCAGATGCTCATCACCAAACTGACAGAGTAACAAAGAAACGGGGCTGTTGCAAAAACAGTCCCGTTTCTTTTAGTTCCAGCACGCTGCTGTGATCAGTTCCAGCACACTGCCCGCAATGCAGCGGGCCTTATCCGAGATGAGGAAGCAGTTTTCCAGCTCCGCGCGACGGGGGTCCACATCGGCTACCTTGAATCCTTTGGTCACCGGGTAGCCATCCCGCAGCAGACCCCGCAGGATGCCGGAGATCTGTGTGACCACCGGTAAACGCTGGCCATCCGGCGTTTCGATCTCGGCCACAGCCTCGCCCGCCTCCACAAAATCAGCGATAGAATGCAGGTTGCGGAAGATACCCGCGGCCTGTGCATGAAGTACACGCTCGGCACCATAGCCGCCGATGATGCCCGGCACGCCGGAGTTGGGTGCGGCAGATCCTTCCCGGATGATGCGGCCCAGCTTGTGGCCGCGCTTGGTCTCCACCACCACGTCCACATCCTGCCCCGCCGCAAAGCCGGGGCCAAGGGCAATGGTCAGCGGAGCCATCTCCCGGGTGGTGCCCAGATTTTTCTTTGCGATGATGGCATCCACCAGAACAGCTGGCCTTGCCTGCGGCAGGCAAGCACCCGTTGGGTCTATCAGGACCGGCACGGCGTTCTGTGCCCAGACGGCATCGGCATCTGCCAGCGTCTCCACCCGGATGCCCCGCATTCCTTCCACAGCGGTCTCGCCTTCGTAAACAGCCTCACAGAGAGACACCTGCCGACGGATGGCGGCGGGATGGGCCGTTTCCAGCACCAGCACCCGCAGGCCAGCCGACCAGAGCCGATGCACAACACCGGTGGCAAGGTCTCCCCCGCCCCGGACAACGATCAGGTCATTACGCTTCATGGCTCATTCCTCCGGTTCCAGACGCTGCAAAAAGACTTCCATGGAGCCGCCGCAGGCCGCAATGGCCGCGGCATCGCTGGCCCCCTCTGTGGTAAAGGCGGCCAGCCTGCACGGGGCAGCCCCCGGCTCCAGCAATTCCCGCGCCAGCTGCTGGGTGCGGTACTCCATGATGCCGCCGCCCACGCTGCCCACGGCAGAGCCATCGGGCAGGACCAACATCTTGGAGCCTTCCTCCCGTGGCGTAGAGCCATGGCGGCCTACGATGGTCGCCAGCACCGCCGGAGCGGTCTGTTGTTCCAGAGCGACCAGCAGCGCCGGGGAAAAGCCCTCGGTCTGCTGGCGGCTGTTTTTAACGGAGACAACCTCCGCAAGAATGGAAAGTGCGATCTCCTGTGCGGTTTTTGCGCCAATGGAAAGACCAATGGGCGCGTGCAGGACATCAATGCGCTCTTGCGGCAACCCCAGCTCGGCCAGTTGTGTGTGCACCAGAGCCGCGCGCTTCCGGCTGCCCATCATGCCCACATAGGCGGCGGGCTTTTGCAGAATAGAACGCAGGCAGGCAATATCACAGCTGTGGGCACGGGTCACGACCACAAAGTATGCCTCCTGCCCGCCGGGGATCTGCGCAAGACCCTCTGCAAAGGGCAGGCAGAGCACAGCATCGGCCCCGGCCCGACGCAGCTCCTCCGCAAACTCGGGGCGGTCCTCCAGCGCTGTGACCGGCAGGCCCAGCAGCTTTGCCAGCCGCACCACCGACGCGCCCACATGGCCGCCGCCGCAGACCACAAGCTGCGGGGTTGCGCCAAAGCGCTCCACAAAGATGCGCTGTCCGGCTGATTTCAGAATTCCACTGGAGGTCACAGCGGCCAGGGCAGGCAGATGCTCCCCCCAGAACGCAGGCAGTTCCTCCGGCCAGACCGGTGCTGTGTTCCGCAGCAGGACACGTTCCCCCTGCGCCGGGCCTTCCAGCACCGTGGCCAGCAGAAAATCCCCCTCCCGGTCATGGAGTGCATTGAAAAAAGAACGGTTTCCCATCCAATTCTCCTTTATTTATTATTGTTCTACCACCGCTGCGGCATCATAGGCAGCGGGGTCGATGCGGCTCTGCCACAGCTGCCAGTCCTCGGGCGGCATCCGCCACGCAAGGCCGCACCCGGCAGAGAGCTCCCGGGGCAGCGGAATGAGCCGCCCGGGGATGTGTTCCGCTTCGCAGTGTTTTTCCCATGCCATCGCTTCCACTGTGGTGCGGAAGGATAACACGATATAGGGTCTCTTTGCACGCATCGTTTATTCCTCCGCCAGGCTGCGCACCGCACAGGCAGCGGCAAGCGCCTCCTCCCGGGTGTTGGTGTGGGAGAAGCTGAACCGCACTACACCCTGCTCCACGGTGCCCAGCGCCTTGTGCATCAGCGGAGCACAGTGCGCACCGGCCCGCACACAGATGCCGTACTCTTCCCAGAGCACATCCGCCACCCGGGCGGAATCCTCGCCCGCCAGGTTCAGTGAGACAATGGGCGCACGCGGCGCAGTGAAGTCACCATAAAGCCGCACACCGGGAATTTCCCGGACAGTTTCATAAAACAGGCGTGCAAGCGCATTTTCTTTTGTTTCCAACGCTTCCACGCCCTGCGTCAGGAGCCAGCGCACCCCGGCCCCCAGCCCGGCGATCCCCGGCACATTCAACGTTCCGGCTTCCAGAGCAGTGGGCATTTCGGTAGGGTGGCGTTCATCAAAGCTGTGGACTCCGCTGCCGCCCACCACAAGGGGGGCAACCTGCAGCCCGGGCCGGACATACAGCCCGCCGGTGCCCTGCGGGCCCAGCAGTGCCTTGTGCCCGGTAAAGCAGAGCACATCGATCCCCAGCGCCTGCACATCCACCGGAATGGCACCCGCTGTCTGGGCGGCATCCACGAGAAACAACAGGCCGTGCTTTTTTGCAAAAGCGGATACGAACGCCAGATCCGTGCGGTTGCCGGTGACATTGGAAGCACCGGTCACAACCACTCCCCTGGTGTTGGGACGGAGCAGCTGCTCAAACTGCGCATAGCAGAGCACACCGTTTGCGTCCACATCCACAAAGCTCACCTCAACCCCCTGCCTTTGGAGGCGGTAGAGGGGCCGCAGGACGGAATTGTGCTCACAGACCGTGGTGATGACATGATCCCCCGGGCCAAAGAGGCCGTTGATGGCCGTGTTCAGTGCCTGGGTCGCATTGGATGCAAAGGCGATGCAGGCCGGACCTTCGGCGTGGAAGAGCTGGGCCAGCGCTTCCCGGGTCTCGTAGACGATGCGGGAGGCGTGCAGGGTGGGCGCATGGGCTCCACGACCCGGGTTGCCCGCTGTCTGCAAAGCATCCAGCATCGTCTGCCCCACCTCCGGGGGCTTGTACAAGGTGGTTGCGGCGTTGTCAAGGTAGATCACGGCTTGACCACGTTCCCGGCGTTCAGCATCTTTTCAGCGATGACATACATATTGGTCACGCCGCCCACGGCCAGCTTCTCCGTTATGCCGTAGTAGTTCAGGCAGGTGCCGCAGGTCAGGATCTCCACGCCCTCAGCTTCCAGTGCCTTCAGGTCTTCCAGTATGGGCGAACCCTCACAGGTCAGGGATGCGCCGCCGTTATAGAAGAGGATCGTCTTGGGCAGCTTGTCCTGCTGGGTCAGGGAAAACACGAAGGCCTTGAGCAGGGTCTTGCCCAGCTCCTCGGCCCCCTCCCCCATCTTGTCGGACGCGATGACCACCACTGTATCGGTGCGGGCATCCGGGGTGCAGGTTTCCGCTTCTGCCTGCTGTTTCTCTTCGCCCTGCACAGCGGTTTCCGCAGCAGGCGTGTCCTTGATGGTAAAGCGGACACGGTATTCCTGCTCGGCCAGTTTTTCGGAGCTGGACAGATAGCCCTTCTGCTGGGCCATCTTGGTCAGGTTCTGGACAGCGATCTCATTGTCCACCAGCACTTCCACCTCGCCGGGGCCGTGCAGCTCTGCAATGGCCTTTTTGGCCTTGACCACAGGCAGCGGACAGGCATCTCCACGGGCATCGATCTTGATCATCGGTTGTTCCTCCCTCATTCGTATGTTACCGTGATCTCCGGTGTCTGCTTTTCCCCAATGGTGCCCACGACCTTTGCGGGCAGACCCGCCGCCTGCAGCTCTGCTTCCAGGGCAGCGGCATCCTGCGGGGCCACGGCAAACAGCAGGCCGCCGGAGGTCTGGGGATCAAACAGGATCTCTTCCATCGGGAAGGGCACTTTCTCAAACCGGACAAAGGGCCCGGTGTGATTGCGGTTGCGCTGGCCGGCGGCGGTGTACAGACAGGCATCTGCGGCCTCCCACGCACCGGGCAGCACCGGCACCGCATGGGCATCAATGACACAGGAGAGCTTCTCCCCCATCATCTCGTGCAGATGGCCGAGGAAGCTGAATCCCGTCACGTCTGTCGCGGCATGGACAGCATATTTCCGGCTGATCTGAGCCGCCGTTTTATTCAGTGTCGTCATGGACTGGATCGCTCCTGCCAGATGCTCCGGGGCAGCTTCCCCCACCCGATTGGCGGTACAGATGAGCCCCACGCCCAGTGCTTTGGTCAGGATGAGCTTGTCTCCGGGCCGCCCGGCGTCATTGGCATAGAGGTGGTGCGGATCTACCAGGCCCGTGACCGAGAGGCCGTACTTGACTCCCGTGTCTGCAATGGAATGCCCTCCTGCAAGGATCCCGCCCGCTTCGGCGACTTTTTCCGCACCGCCGCGCAGGATCTCTCCCAGAACGTTCAGATCCATGCTTTCCGGGAAACAGACAAGGTTCAGCGCCGTCTTCACTTCGCCGCCCATCGCATAAACATCACTGAGGGCGTTGGCGGCCGCGATCTGCCCGAACGTGTAAGGGTCATCTACCATCGGCGGAAAGAAGTCCACGGTCTGTACCAGTGCGATATCCTCCGTGATTTTATAAACGGCGGCATCGTCCCGGCTGTCGTAGCCGACCAGCAGATTCGGGTCTTTCTCGCCCCGGGGCAGCTTTTCCAGGATACGGCTCAGCGCTCCTGCACCAAGCTTTGCGGTACAGCCGCCGCCTGTACAGAAAACGATCTTCTCTCCCTCTGGCATTTAGGCACGCTCCTTTTCCGAAAATGTTGTCAGTACCACCGAGACACCATACCGCGCCCGCAGCAGTTCTTTGGTTTTCTCGCCTGCGGCCTGGCGCTGCGGCGTATCGGCCTGGTTGAGTACCGCATAAAAATGGCGCGTCCCAACAGCCTTGCGCCCACCCTGTTCATCGGCCAGCAGCTTCGCCAGCAATTCCGGCGTCAGGATCGTCTCCGGCGGAACGCCCAGCAATGTGCAGGCCGTTTCCAGCCGGAAGCAGACTTCCTGCAGCGGCTTTCCCACTGCGGAGAGCCCTGCCACTGCCAGCACAATATCACTTTGAGGCAGCAGCACCGGTTCATGAGCCGCCGGGGCCTTGCAGGGCAGATGCTTTGCGCCATCTGCTTCCAGAAAGACCGCGTCTGCCTGCGCCATCCAGCGTTCCAGCTGCGGCGGCTGTGTCAGCTTGTTGTCCGGGGCCGGGGCTCCTGCTACCGCATAGTTGCCACTCGTCCAGAGAGCTGCAAGCTCCGCGTTCGTCCTGGCCAAGAGTGGTTTTTTCGGGCGTTGGATGTGAGTGGTAGTGGAAGCCAGCACCCGCCAGCCTTTGCGGGCACCGTGCGCCGCCATGGCGTGCAGCAGGGTGGTTTTCCCGCCACCGCCCACCAGTGAAACGATATGGCCTTTCTCAGCCAAGAATGGAAATTGTGTTTCGTCCAGCATCTTATTCTTTTTCCGCTGCCGCCATGGCAACCTGCTCCGGTGTAATGGGCAGCTCATAGAAGCGGGTGCCGATGGCGTTGTAAATAGCGTCCGAGATTGCCGGCAGCGGTGTGTTAATGACAACTTCACCGATGGATTTCGCACCAAACGGGCCGTTTGGCTCATAGCTGTTCTCAAACTCCACGTTAATGTGTCCAATATCCACACGGGCCGGGATCTTATACTGGAAGAGCGAATTTTCCATCGGGTATCCCTTGGCATCATAGGTAATGTTCTCGGTCAGGGTCATGCCGATGCCCTGCAGGATCCCTCCCTCGGCCTGTACCCGGGTCAGGTTGGGGTTGATGGGCGTGCCGCAGTCCACACAGGCGTCAAATTCCAGAACCTTGACTTCGCCGGTCTCTTTGTCCAGCTCGATTTCCGCAGCACCCACCATGTACGGCGGAGGCGACAGCGGAGAGGTATGGGTTTCGGTAACTTCCAGCGGGACCATGTGGCCGAACTGGGAAGCGCTCGCGATCTCCGCCAGCGAAACGCCGCGCTCCGGTGCAGCGTCCACATAGACTTTCCTTCCGTCAAAGGTCACTTCATCCGGGGCACATTCCAACATCTCAGCGCCCAGCTTGCTGATCTGCTCCCGGAGCTTGAGGGCGCATTTTTCCACAGCCTTGCCGGTGACATACGTTGTACTGGAGGCATAGGAACCGGAATCATAAGGTGAAGTATCGGTATCGGCACCAAAGACGGTAATGTCATCCAGCTCACAGTCCAGCACTTCGGCTGCGATCTGTGCCAGCGTAGTGTCACAGCCCGTCCCCATATCGGCTGCACCGATGACGAGGCTGTAGAAACCCTCGTCGTTGACTTTGAGGGTCGCGCTGCCCACATCCATGCCGGAAATACCAGAGCCCTGCATTGCCATGCCCATACCGACGGCACGGACTTTACCGTTGCCCAGGTCGTGGACCGGGTATTTCTCGTCCCAGCGGATCATCTCATGCACTTTGGCCAGGCAACGGTCCAGCGCGCAGCTGGTGTTGGTGGCCCCATAGTACGCGGGCATGTAGTCGCCCTCTTTGACGATGTTCTTTTGGCGGATCTCAAACGGATCCATATGGAGTTTTGCCGCCAGCTCATTGACTGCGGATTCCACCGCAAACAGGCCCTGCGTTGCGCCGTAACCGCGGTAAGCACCCGCCGACATGTGATTGGTGTAGACCACATCATAGGTAAAGCGGAATGCTTCTGCCTTGGCATAAAGCGGGATGGATTTGTGGCCGGACAGGCCCACCGTGGTGGGGCCGTGCTCGCCGTAAGCGCCCGTATTGGAGAGCGTATGCATATCAATGCCTTTGACGATGCCCTCTTTGGTAGCACCCAGCCGGAGATGGATCTCCATCTCATGGCGGGGCGAAGAAGCGATCTGGCTTTCTACCCGGCTGAAAATGATCTTGGAGGGTTTCTTGGTCTTCCAGGTCACAAAAGCCGGGTAAACCTCGCAGACGTTGGTCTGCTTGGCCCCAAAACCGCCGCCGACGCGGGGTTTGATGACCCGGATCATGGATTTGGGAATATGCAGGGCATTGGCCACATTGCGGCGGGTATGGAAGACGATCTGCGTCGAGCTGAGAATGTTCAGACGTCCATACAAATCAATGGAGCAATACGTGCGGAATGTTTCCATCATGGCCTGCTGGCAGGCCTTGGTATGGTAGGTGTGTTCAATGACGATATCGCTGTTTGCCAGCACAGCTTCAATGTCGCCGTCTCCCTCCTCACCATGGGCACAAAGGTTGCGTTTGTTGTCGGCTCCAACCGGGCAGAGGGCCTCCCAGTTTTCCTCCGGATGGACCAGAACGGGGTTATCTTTGGCCGTGTGGTAATCCAAAACAGCGTCCAGCACCTCGTACTCCACTTTGATGAGTCGGAGGGCCTTGTCCACGCATTTTTCGTCTTTGCCGGCCACAATGGCAACGACATCGCCCACAAAACGGACATGGCGGTCGATGAGCAGGCGGTCACGGGGACTGGCCTCCGGGAACGTCTGGCCTGCCTGGGTATACCGGGGAGCATCCTGCGGGACGTCTTCCCAAGTAAAAATCGCCTCAATGCCCGGCACCTTTTTGGCCACCGCCGTATTGACGGTCTTGACAATCGCGTTGGCGTGGGGCGAGCGGAGCAGCTTGACGATGAGGCAGTTGGCCGGAACGAGATCGTCCATGTAAACTGGCTGGCCCGTTACCAGCTGCATGGCATCTTTTTTGCGGTATGCTTTGCTGACGGTTTTCATTCGGCGGCCTCCTGTTTCTGTTTTTTCCAGGCAAGGAAATTCAAAATACCCCGCAGCTGGCCCTCATAGCCCGAGCAGCGGCAGAGGTTGCCGGAAAGATATTCTTTGATTTCCTCTTCCGTGGGGTATTCTTTTTCCCGGAAAAGGGCGAGGGCGTTCATGATAAAGCCCGGGTTGCAGAAGCCGCACTGCTCTGCGCCCTGGTCCGCAATGAATGCACCAAACTCCGCGGCTTCTTCCTGCAGGCCCTCCAGTGTCGTGACCCGTTTGCCATCGGCACGGGCAGCCAGAACAGAGCAGGAAAGGACGGGCTTGTCCTCCAGGAACACCGTGCACAAACCGCAGTTGGAGGTCTCACAGCCGCGCTTGACACTGGCACAGCCCTGGCTGCGCACAAGATCCAGCAGCAGGGTGTCCGCGGCCACATCGACCGACACCTTGGTGCCGTTTAAGATAAGATTGATCTGCATAATATGGTCGTCTCCTCTCTCAGCCCAGCTGCTTGACGGCGCGCTTGACCAGCACACCTGCCAGATGGTTGCGGTATTCCGCACTGCCGCGCATGTTGCTCTCGGTCTTGATCCTGCTCCGGATGGAGGCAGCAAACCGGGCGCTCGTGAGCTCCGGCGTCTCCCCTGCATCGGCCGGCAGGGTATAGAGCACGGCTTTGCCCGGGCGGGCCCCGATGGCAAAGCGATACTCCCCGGCGGCGTTCTTTGCGGCCGCACAGGTCAGCACCGGAATATCTGTCTGACTATTGCGCACCGACTGGTAGCAGAATTTTGCGTCTTCTTTTGGCACAATGACCCGCACCAGAATATCCCGGTCATAGGGGCGCTGGGCATACTCCGCCAGCGGGACGATGCCGCCTTTATACAGTTCCACCGAAGCATTCAGCGCCAGGAACATGGTAAGAACATCGGAAAAGCCAAAGCGGCTGTAAATGCTGCCGCCCACGGTGGCGAGGTTGCGCAGCTGCACGCCCACGATGTGCCGCACCGATTCCCGCACGGCACCGTCCGTATAGGCAGCGAGGCCGGGGTGCAGCTCCAGCTGGCGCAGCGTGACCATGGCACCAATGGAGAAGCCCTCGTCCGTCTCCTCAATGGTGTCCAGCCCCAAGCCGGACAGATCAATGGCAGTACCAACGTTGAGATTCTCCATCTTGAGCCAGATCATTCCACCCAGAACACGGTTGGGTTTTTTCTGGTTGAGCTGCCATGCTTCTTCCAGGCTCTCGGCTTTTTTATATTCCCGAATCGTCATCATACGCAGTTCCTCTCTTTTTTCGGTGATTACTTTTATTTTAACACAATTTATTTTATAATGCTATTGATAAGACAGCAATTTTGCCGCGATTGTAAGGGAGACTTTTTATGGCAGAAAACAAGACCTTGCCCGTCGGGTGTGTCATCATGGCGTCGGGGCTTTCCACCCGCTTTGGCTCCAACAAGCTGCTGACACCCTTTGGCCCCGGCAGAGAGCCCATGCTCCGCCGCGCTTTTGCCGCTACGGACACGCCGCTTCTGGCTTCACGGGTAGTAGTGGCCCGCTTCCCGGAGGTAGAAACGCTCTGCAGAGAAGTCAGCGTTCCCTGCCTGCTCCACGCTCTGCCAGGCCGGAACGACACTGTGCGGCTGGGACTGGAAGCGCTGCTGGCAGAGCGGCCTGACCTTGCGGGCTGCATGTTCCTGCCCGGAGATCAGCCTCTGCTGCGGCGGGAGAGCGTAGAATCATTGCTCTGCGCCTTTGCAGAGCACCTCCAGACACAAAAAGAAACAGAACGGATGATCTTCCGGCTGGCATATCGGGCCAAAGATGACCCGACACCCCTGGTCGGAAGTCCCGTTCTGTTTGACAGCGGGTATTTCCCCGCCCTGCGCACCCTGCCCGAGGGCAAGGGTGGCAGTTTTCTGCTCCGGCAGTATCCGGAACAGGTACATTGTTTTTATACTGCTCACCACGAAGAGCTGTGGGATGCCGACACCCCGGAAGCCCTGCAGAAGCTGGAAGCGATGCTGTAATTATTCCGCTTTGTCGTCTTTCGGCAGCAGCAGGTTGAGCACGATGGCCACAAAGGCTGCCGGGACGATGCCGGACTCGCCGCAGATGAGCTGGATGGCCTGCGGTGTGTGTGCCAGAATGCTGGAGTTTGCACCCATACCATAACCGACGCCCAGAGCCACGGAAACGATGGTCAGGGTGCGCGGGGTCATCTTCTCTTTGGTGATGAGCTGGATACCAGACACCACGATGGAAGAGAACATCATGACAGCCGCACCGCCCAGAACAGCCTGAGGCATAATGGAGACCAGTGCGCCCAGCTTGGGGATGAGGCCGCAGAGGATCAGGAAGACTGCACCGGTAGCCAGTGCACCACGGTTGACCACCTTGGTCATGGCCACCAGACCGACGTTCTGGCTGAACGAGGTGTTGGGCAGCACGCCAAAGCAGGCGGCAAAGGTGGAGCCCAGGCCGTCGCAGATGACACCGCCGGACAGCTCTTTATCGCTGGGCTCGCGGTTCATACCGCCCTCCATCACACCGGAGATATCGCCCACCGTCTCCACAGCGGTGACGATGAACATGACCATCACGGGCAGGATGGCGCGCAGATCAAACACGATCTTAACGGGCACCAACTTGGGAATGGCAAACCAGCTGGCCTGTGCTACTTTGTCCCAGTTGAGGACCCATGCCTTGGTGAACTCCACGCCGTCAGCGGTGACACCAGTGGTGGGCAGCACAAAGCCCATCATGATGGCAGCAACATAACCCACGATGATGCCGATGAGGATGGAAGAAGAGCTCAGAAAGCCTGTGGTCCAGTGCTTGAGGAACAGGATGACCACCAGCACGAAAATTGCCAGCAGCAGGTTTTCCATAGAGCCAAAGTCCTTTGCACCGTTGCCGCCGCCGAACGAGTTGATGCCGACGGAGATCAGCGACAGGCCGATGGACAGCACGACCGTGCCGGTAACGACCGAGGGGAACAGCTTGCGCAGAGGCTTGAGGAAGACGCCGAGGACGCTCTCAAAGATGCCGCCCAGAATGGACGCGCCCATAATGGCACCATAGGCCGTGACGCCGCCGCCCATGGTAGCCGCCACACTGTTGAACACGCCCAGGAAGCCTGAGCTGGTGCCCATAATGATGGGCACTTTGCCGCCGACGGGGCCCACTGCATACAGCTGGACCAGCGTGACGATGCCGGCCACAAACATGGCGTTCTGCAGCAGGCTGACCTGCAGGTCAGCAAACTCACCGCCTGCAA
>OFSD01001471.1_pt1 | contig 16713 bp, 14 predicted proteins | sample 1543191 | NCBI WGS metagenome assembly OFSD01 (sample SAMN04209221, study PRJEB22552) | human gut metagenome | biome: gut; material: feces | host: Homo sapiens | place: USA: Oklahoma
CGCGGCTGCGGAAGATCTCGAGGATGAGCATGGTGCGGTCGATGACCTCGAGGCCGCCGAGGGCCGTGGAGATGTTGCGGATCTGGCTGCCGGTCAGCTCACCGTCGAAGACGGCGCACTCGGCCCCCAGCTCTGCTGCGGCCGCAGCGGCTTCTTCCAGCTTGCCGCTGCCCAGCACGATGCCGGTCTCAGGGGTCTGGCGCTTCTGGGTGACTTCGGCCACGGCCTCCATGTGGTTGGCCTCACACAGCGCAGCCAGCTCGGCAAGGCTGCGCTCGCAGTCCCACAGGCCCTGGTCGAGGGCGAGAAGGATGACCTTCGTCGGGGGAGTTTCGACTAAAATATCGTAAAGTTCGCTCAAAATGATTCCTTTCTGTTATTCGTTTGGAGAATATAGCGATTCGTAGTGTTCTCGCGTCAGGGCATAGCACTTGCAGGGTATCGCTGTACCGTCGAATTTATGGTAGACGGCCTCGTGGTCGTAGACAAAGCCTGCTTTCATCATGACCTTGCCGCTGGCGGGGTTCTCCACGGCGTGGGAGCAGGCAAGCCAATTACTGTCTGTATTCTTGAACCAGTATTCTACCAGAGCGTTCAGAGCCTCGGTGGTGCAGCCTTTGCCCCACCATGCTCTGCCGATGCAGTAGCCCGGCTCCCAGATGCCCTCGGAGAGGTCAAATCCCGGCCATTCATTTCGCTGTGCCGGTTCTCCCAGCAGGCTGTTGTAGAGGCTGATGGAGCCGAACACCTGTCCGGTGGCCTTTTCCACGATGGCCCACTGGTAGTAGTCCTCGTTGGGATAGAGCAGCGCCCATGCGCTCAGAAGCTCCTGCGTCTCGGCCACATCCTTGTGCGGCGTCCAGCGCAGCCAGCGGGTGACTTCCGGGTCGTTGGCCCAATTTGCGTACATCATCGGGGCATCCGACGGCATAAGGCGGCGCAGAAGCAGCCGCGGCGTTTCGATTTCCTGTGTGCCGGCGTGGCGCATGATACATTCCTCCCAACCATTGTAAATATGCATAGAATAGCACAAAACCGGCTTCGGCGCAAGCAAAATGGGCTGCTTCGGGGCAAAAATGCTTGACAAGTGCGCAAACTTCATTAAACTGAAGATGACTGCACAAAAATTCTCCCCGGCAAAGGGCCGGGGAGAATGCTCATGTTGGAAGAACATCCGCCCGCAGGATAGCCTGCCAGTCGCTGTGACCATACAGGAAGCGGAGGATGTGGACGGTCTGGGTGGAAGAATCGACTTTATAAAATGCAAGATAGTTTTGAACTGGAATGAGCCGGATTCCCAAAGAGGAAAGAAATGAGTCATTCACAAGTGAAAAACGCTGTGGGAAGGTGTCGAGAGAACGGAATTTCTTCCATGCGATGGCAACCAGCTTGTCGGCAGCAGAGGGATTTTTCAAGTTCAGGTCGATATAGTCGAAGGCATCTGCAAGGTCACGCTGAGCAGAAACGGCAACATCGATAAAGTAGTTCATCGAAGACTCCTTCTGTTTTGCAGCTCCTGCATGAACTCATCCAGCGGGCGCGTCCTTCCCGCCGCCACGTCATCCAGACCTTCCTGCAATTTTGCGTACAAATCGAACCGGGCGGTCAGGGCCTCGTAGGTCTCGATGCTCATCACGGCAAGGTCGCCTTTGCCGTTTTTGGTGATGAACACCGGCTCGGCGTAGTCGTGGCAGAAGGTGGAGATCTCATTGTAGTTGTTGCGCAGGTCTGCGCTGGAACGAATCTTGGGCATCCAAAAGCACCTCACTTTCATACAAAAATTATACCTGAATTTCTTTATAAAATCAAGGAAAATAAAAAAGGAGAACCTTTCTATGACGGACATCCGAGAGTATCTTGCCCACAAGCCGCTTTTGTTCGACGGCGGCATGGGTACCTATTATAAAGCGGCACCGGGCGCGGACTGCGAAATGGCCAACCTCACCGACCCCGAGGGCGTGAAGAAGGTCCATGCGGAATATCTGGCCGCAGGCGCACAGGCCATCAAGACCAACACCTTCGGTCTGCCCCGGATGGCGGCGGCCCAGACGCCGGGCTGGGAAGAGCTGGCCGAGGCGGGCTGGAAGCTGGCCTGTGACGCTGCCGCTGAGAAGGACGCCGCCGTCTTCGCTGACTTCGGCCCGGCCCCGGACACCGAAGCTGCCCCGGCCAGCAGCGCCTACGGCCTTGTGGCGCAGCAGTTCGCCGCACTGGGCGCAAAGAACTTTCTGTTCGAGACGCTCAGCTCCGATGTGGGCATTGTGGAGGCGGTAAAGGCACTGCGTGTGGCCGTGCCGGACGCCTTTGTCATGGTGTCCTTCGCGGTGCTGCCGGACGGCTACACCCGCGAGGGCCTGCTGTTCCGCGACCTGCTGCGCCGGATGGAGCAGAGCGGCGTGGTGGACGCCGTGGGCCTGAACTGTGTCTCGGCCCCCGGCGCGATGAAGAAACTGGTGCAGGGCCTTGGCGAGACGCTGCTGCCCCTGTCGGTGATGCCCAACGCGGGCTATCCGGTGGTCACCCGGGCGCGGGTGCTGTATCAGGGTAAGCCCGCGTATTTTGCCCGGGAGATGGGGCAGATCGCCGCTGCGGGCGTCCGTATTTTGGGCGGCTGCTGCGGCACGACGCCTGCCCACATCGCGGCCCTGCGTGCAGAGCTGGATGCCCTGCCCCAGCAGACCGAAGCCGCTCCGGCAGCGAAGCTTTCCACCGGGACTGCACCGGCGGTGGAAAAAGATGATGCTTTCCTGCGGAAACTGAACGCAGGTGAGAAGGTCATCGCCATTGAACTGGATTCGCCCCGAGTGGCCGACCTGAGCGGCTATCTGGACGGCGCACGGCGGCTGCAGGCCGCAGGCGCTGACCTGCTGACCATCGCCGACTGCCCCATCGCACAGGCCCGGATGGATTCCTCCCTCGTGGCCTGCCGGGTACACCGGGAACTGGGAATGTGTGCTCTGCCCCACATGACCTGCCGCGACCGCAACCTCAACGCCACCAAGGCCCTTCTGCTGGGCCTTTACGCCGAGGGCGTGCGGGAGGTGCTGGCCATCACCGGCGACCCCATCCCCACCGCAGAGCGGGACGAGGTGAAGAATGTCTACCAGTTCAACTCCCGCAAGCTGGCCCAGTACATCGTCTCGCTGGCCGGGGAGGGCCGGGAGATGCCCTCGGCAATGACCGTCCTTGGTGCGCTGAACCTCAACGCCCGGAACTTTGACGTGGAGCTGCGCCGGGCTGTGGAAAAGCTGGAAAACGGGATGTCGGGCTTTTTGACCCAGCCGGTGCTGTCGGCACAGGCGGTGGAGAATCTCCGCAAGGCCCGCCAGACACTGGGCGAACGTGCTAAAATTCTGGCTGGCATCATGCCCGTGGTCAGCCAGCGGAACGCCATCTTCATGGAGAATGAGATCAACGGCATCCATGTGGAGGAGGACATCATCCAGCGCTTCGCGGGCCTCGACCGGGAGCAGGGCGAGGCGCTGGGCCTTGAGGTGTCGATGCAGATGGCTCGGGAGGCCCTGCCCTACGCCGACGGCTTTTACCTCATGACCCCCTTCAACCGGGTGGCTCTGATGGAGCGGCTCATCGCCCGGCTCCGGACTGAGCTTCTGGACGCGGAGGGGTGAGAGATCATTGAAAGCGCCGCTGTAAAATGGTATCATAAAAGAAAAAACTCCGGGAAGGAACCAAAAGAAAAATGCGGACACGTTATACCCTCATCAACATGGTGGTCAACATCGGCGGACAGCTGCTCAATCAAGTACTGGGGTTCATTGGGCGGATGGTGTTCATCCACTATCTGTCGGCGGCCTATCTGGGCGTCAACGGCCTGTTCACCGATGTGCTGGGGATGCTGAACCTTGCAGAACTGGGCATTGGCACGGCCATGATCTTCAGCCTGTACGAGCCTGCGGCCAAGGACGATAAGCGCAAGCTGACCCAGCTGATGAACCTTTATAAGATACTATACCGCGTCGTCGCGGTGATCGTTTTGCTGGTGGGCCTTGCGTTGATGCCTTTCTTGGGCTTCTTCATCAAGGACAGCGGCGGCATCGAGAATCTGCGGCTCATTTATCTGATGTATGTGGCAAATTCGGCCTGCTCTTATCTGCTGAGCTACAAAAATTCTATCTTTCTGGCCTACCAGAAGGCCTATATAAAAAATCTCTGGGTCGTGGTCTTTGATGCTCTCAGGACCATTGCTCAGATCATCATCATCGTCCTGACCCAGAACTTTATCGTCTACCTGCTGGCTCAATTCGTGCTGCAGTTCATCCCGAACATCATCGTGTCCTGTAAGGCGGACAAGGAGTACCCCTATCTGAAAGAGTCGAATGAGCTGCCCGATCAGGAAGAATTTGGTCATATCATGCGGAACGTCGGAGCCATGAGCCTGCACAAGCTGGCGACGGTAATTGTGCGAAACACCGACAGCCTGTTGATGTCGAGCTTCGTGGGCCTGCTGTCGGTGGGCTACTATTCCAACTACCGGCTGGTGCTCTCGGGCATCAGCAATCTGGTGCAGAAGTTTTCCAATGCTTTTGCCGGCAGTCTGGGCAATCTGGGCGCGATGGAGGACGAAAAGCGGGTCTACAGCATCTACCGGGAACTGGATCTGATATATTTCTTTATTTATTCCTATTGGACGGCAGGCCTGATTTCACTCTTCAATGCGTTCATCACCCTCTGCTTCGGCCCGCAATACTGCTTCTCCATCGTGACGGTGTGCATCATCGTGCTGGAATTCTACATTTCGGGCCAGCGGCAGGTCAATCTGATGTTCCGGGAGGCGAAAGGATTGTTCTGGTACGACCGCTACAAGGCTATCGTCGAAGCGGCTATCAACTTGACGGTGTCCCTTGCCCTCGTACAGAGGTTCGGTGTTGCGGGCATCCTCGGCGGCACGGTCATCAGCAGCGTGTGCACCTGCGTCTGGGTGGAGCCTTATATTCTGATGCGCTACGGCATCCGGGAAAACTGGCAGGAAAAGCTGAAAGACTATTTCGTGAAATACATCCAGCGCTTGGGTATCGTGGTGGGCCTGACGGCAGTGACCTGTGGGTGGGTGCATTTCTTCCCGGCGGAGAGCGTCTTTTCTTTCCTGCTGGACGGCGTGGTCTACACCGCGTTCTATGGTGGGGTAATGTATGCGCTGTTCCACAAGAGTATGGAGTTCCAGATGCTGCGGGGGCGTGTGCTGGGCATCGTGAAGAGAAAAAAATCTGCCTGACGCAGGGAGCGAGGGCCCCGCACAAGGGTGTGAAAATTTTGTTCCGGTCAAAAAGAGATTGACAAAACGCACAAAAAACGCTATATTCTTTTTATAAATGCAAGGAAAAAGAGTGTGCGCTGTTTTGGAACTGCCATCCAGAGAGCCGGGGGCTGCTGAAAACCCGGTATGGCGGTGCGGCGTGCTGTCGCTTTTGAGCAGAGGCGGGGAAAGAGAGTAGTCGCCTCCGGGTCTGCCCCACGTTATCGGGGCATCAAGGGGCACACGGCAAAGCGCTGTGTGCAATTTGGGTGGTACCGCGGTTATATTCAGCCGTCCCATGGAACGCTCCGTGGGGCGGCTTTTTTCGTCCCACCAATCAATCATCCGGGAGGATTCTCTATGAAAGAACTCGCAAAACAGTATGATCCGAGCCAGGTGGAAGACCGCATCTACCAGTTCTGGCTGGATGGCGGCTACTTCCACACGAAGGCCGACCCCGACAAGAAGCCCTACACCATCGTCATGCCCCCTCCGAACGTCACCGGCCAGCTCCACATGGGCCACGCCGTGGACAACACCATGCAGGACATCCTCATCCGCACCAAGCGGATGCAGGGCTATGCCGCCCTGTGGGTGCCTGGCACGGACCACGCTTCCATCGCTACGGAGGCCAAGGTCGTGGAGGCCATGCGTGCTGAGGGCCTGACCAAGGAAATGGTGGGCCGCGACGGCTTCCTGGAGCGCGCCTGGGCCTGGAAGACCAAGTACGGCAACCGCATCGTCAGCCAGCTCAAGAAGCTGGGCAGCAGCTGCGACTGGGAGCGTGAGCGCTTCACTATGGACGAGGGCTGCTCTGAGGCCGTCAAGGAGGTCTTTGTCCGCCTGTACGACAAGGGCCTCATCTACCGCGGCAACCGCATGGTCAACTGGTGCCCCCACTGCAACACCTCCATTTCCGACGCCGAGGTGGAGTATGAGGAAAAGGACGGCAGCTTCTGGCACCTGCTCTACCCGGTCAAGGAGACCGGCGAGATGCTGGAGCTGGCTACTACCCGTCCCGAGACCATGCTGGGCGATACCGCTGTTGCCATCAACGGCGATGACCCCCGCTATGCTCATCTGCACGGCTGCCATGTCATCCTGCCCCTGCTGAACAAGGAGATCCCCATCGTCTGCGACGAGCATGCCGACATGACCAAGGGTACCGGCGTCGTGAAGATCACCCCGGCTCACGACCCCAACGACTTTGAGGTCGGCCTGCGCCATGACCTGCCCATCGTCCGCGTCTTTACCTACGATGGCCACATGACCGGCGCTGCCGATAAGGCTGCTGCCGATGCTCTGTTTGCCGCGGGCAAGAACACCGTCAACGAGCCTCATGTGCTGGACTGCGGCAAGTATGCCGGCATGACCACCCTCGAGGCCCGCAAGGCTATCCTGGCCGATCTGGAGGCCGGCGGCTTCCTGAAAGAGACCGAGCCCCTCAAGCACGAGGTGGGCACCTGCTACCGCTGCCACTCCACCATTGAGCCCATGATCTCCAAGCAGTGGTTCGTCAAGATGGAGCCTCTGGCAAAGCCCGCCATCGAGAGCGTGGAAAAGGGCGACATCAAGTTTGTGCCCGAGCGTTTCACCAAGAACTATATGAACTGGATGAAGAACACCCGTGACTGGTGCAACGCTCGGAAGAAGCAGAAACCGCCGCACCGAAAGAAGCGTAAAGGAGAGATGCCCATGCGTACTGCCAAGGAATACCGCCGAATCGCGTGGAACGCCATCCGCCCACACTGGCGCGTCATGCTGCTGATTGCCCTCGCTGCGGTTCTGCCGCAGCTCATCGAGTTCTTCCTGCAATTGCTCTTCGGGCTGATTCCGCCAATAGACATGCAGTTTTGGTTCAGCGACCCCAGCCGCTTTCTGGCAGCCTACGATGCGTTCGTCGTGCAGACGCTCGCGCCGAATCTGCTCTTGAACGTGCTGTTCAACTGTCTGTCCGTACCGCTGACGCTGGGGCTGATTGGCACGGCACAGCGGCTTCTGCGCGGGGAAGATGTGCAGACGCGCCATTCGCTGACGTATGTCCCCTATTCGCTCCGCGCGATTGGGCTGGAAATCCGTATCGTGCTCTATGCTTTCTGGCCGCTGCTGGCTCTCGCGGCCGTCACACTCGTCTTGCTGCTTATCTTCCATTCGCACGGCGTTTACCAGCTTTTCCTCCTTGCCTCGCTTGCGGCGATTGCTTTCGGGGTCACGCGGCTGTATTCGATGGCAGCGGCGAAATACCTGATGGCGAAAAAACCTACCCTGCGCGTGTCCGACCTCATGGAAACAAGCCGCACTATCATGGAGGACAGGCGGTTGAACCTCTTCCTGCTGGAATTGTCGTTCGCCGGGTGGTGGCTGCCAATGATCCTCGTCTGCGCGGCGGTGTTCTTGCTGGTGGGCTACAACGCCTATGTCGTCTGCGTCCTCCTGCTGCCGGTGTTCGTGCGGGCGTACATGGTCACCGCGCGCGCCGCTTTTGTGGATGATTGGGTCGGCAACCTCGTTTCCTCGGCGGATGACACTGCATCCATCACCCCAAAGCCCATATAAACCCCAAAGTCCATATAAAAGGAGAAATGCTTATGCACACCTCGAAAGAATATCGCCAAACCGCTTGGTCTGCCATCAAGCCTGTTCTGCCCATAATGCTGCTGATTTTCCTCGTGGCGAGCCTTCCGCAGCTTATCTTCATGTTTATCCAAACTGCCTTCGGGCTAATGCCGCCGATGGATACGGACTTGCTTCTCAGCGACCCGGATGCTTTTGTGGCGGCTTACAGCGCCTTCATGTCGTCGAGCAAAGGGATCACTTATTCGCTGCTGAATACGCTGTTTACGCTGATGACCATTCCGCTGTCGCTGGGCACCATCGGCGCGGCACAGCGTATTCTCCGCGGCGAGGGCGTGCTGGTGCGCCATTCGCTGGCGTATATTCCCTATACCTTCCGCGCGATTTGGCTGCAGATCTGCACGACGTTCTACGCCTTCTGGCCGATGCTGCTGGCGTATGTGGTGGCGATTCCAGTGCTGCTGACCGTGTCGTCGCCCGATATCATGCTGCTCACCGCCATTCTGTTCTTCATCGCGGTGATTGCGACGCTGGTGTTCGCCATTATGCGCCTCTACTTGATGGCGGCATCCGACTATCTGCTGGCACGCAACCCGAACACGAGCGTCCCGGAGATTATGCGCACCAGCCGCACCATCATGAAGGGCAACCGCATGAATTTCTTCCTGCTGGAATTATCTTTCATCGGTTGGAGTCTGCTGATTGCCGTGCTTGATTCGGCCGTGCTGACGATGGCGGGCTACACGCTTGCAAACATCTGCTCCATGCTGCTGTCGCTGTTCCTCGGCGTGTACATGACCACCGCTAAAGCTGCGTTTGTCAACGATTTGACCGACGCCGCGCCTTCGGATAACGCAAGCGGCAAAATGACGGAATAAAAATTGCATCATGCAAGTCATTTTCCCCGGCATCGCGAGGTGTCGGGGATATTTTTTTGCATTTTGCAGGAAAGCCGCAATTTTATGCATTTTTATCGTTTTTCCTATTGCATTTTCGATGTAAACAGGATATAATTAATTTGTTGTGAGCATTCACGCACCATCCGCCGTATCCGTTTCAATGAGGAAACGGATGAAAAAGCACTGCGGATTGCATTTCATATTACTTGTTATTGCAGGAGGTAATCCTTATGGCGCTTACGATTTCTCACCGTTGTCAGAACATCGCTCCCTCCCCGACGCTGGCGATTGACGCGCGGGCGAAGGAAATGAAGGCCGCGGGCGTGGACGTCATCGGCTTCGGCGCGGGCGAACCCGACTTTCCGACCCCCGCATACATCTGCGACGCCGCGAAAGAGGCGCTGGACAAGGGCATGACCCGCTATACCCCCGCTGCCGGCACGGTTGCGCTGCGTCAGGCGATTTGCGACAAGCTGGAGCGTGACAACCATCTGCATTATACGCCATCGGACATTATCGTTTCCTCCGGCGCGAAGCACAGCCTGTACACCATCTTCCAGTGCATCCTCGACCCCGGCGACGAAGTGCTGATTCCCACGCCCTGCTGGGTGTCGTATCCCGAAATGGTGCGCATGGCGGGCGGCGTGCCGGTGTTCATCCCGTCGGATGAGCGCAATAACTTTATTCCCACCAGCCACGATATCGCCGCGCGCGTCACCCGCCGTACCAAGGCGATTATCCTCACCAGCCCGTCGAACCCGAACGGCTCCGTCTGGTCGCGCGAGCAGCTGCAATTCGTTGCTGACCTCGCCGTCAGCCACCCGTTCTACGTCGTCAGCGACGAAATCTATGAAAAGCTGATTTACGACGGGCAGAAGCACGTTTCTATCGCCGAGCTGGGCGAAGCTATCAAGAACCAGACGTTCGTGGTCAACGGCATGTCCAAGGCATATGCCATGACCGGCTGGCGCATCGGCTACGTCGCGGGTCCGCGCGTCGAGATTTGCGCCATGACAAGTTTCCAGTCCCACGCGACATCCAACGCGAACTCCATCGCGCAGTACGCCGCCATGAAGGCGCTGCAGGGCGATCCGCAGTGCGTGACGGACATGGTGGCGCAGTTTGAGGCGCGCCGCAACGCAATGGTGGAGAAAATCAACAGCATTCCGGGCTTGAGCTGCATGAAGCCGCAGGGTGCGTTCTACATCATGCTGAACATCACGGGCGTGATGGGCAAGACGTACAACGGGCGCGTTATTGACAGCAGCCAGACATTCGCGGAGCTGCTGCTGGCGGACAAGCACGTCGCCGTTGTGCCGGGCAATGCCTTTGAGGCAGAGGGCTTCTGCCGTTTGAGCTACGCTGTGGCAATGGAAAGCTGCATGGAGGGTCTGCGCCGCATCGAGGAGTTTGTCAGCGAATTGAAATAATCCATGCCGCAACGACGCGACAGTAAACCGAAAGGCAATACGTTCGCGTACTGCCTTTCTTTGCTATTATCTATTGTATTTATGAAGAAGGAGGCGCATTTCCATGCTCGAATTTGACAAGAAATCGAACCTGCTGATGACCAACCGCTATCAGTACAGCCTGCAAGATGTCGCAGAGCCGAACCTTTATCGCGAACTGTACGACTATGAATCCATCCCGAAGGTCGCTTTCAACATGCGCCATGTGCCGGAAAACATGCCGGACGAAATCTGGATGACCGATACCACCTTCCGCGACGGTCAGCAGTCTGTCAGCCCGTTCACGGTCGAGCAGATTGTCCACCTGTATTCGCTGATGCACCGTTTGGGCGGCCCGAAGGGACTGATTCGCCAGTCCGAATTCTTTCTGTACACCGATAAGGACAAGAAAGCGCTCCATGCCTGCCAGGATCTCGGCTACGATTTTCCCGAAATCACGACGTGGATTCGCGCCAACGAGAAGGACTTCGAGCTGGTCAAGCAGGCAGGCGTGAAGGAAACGGGCATCCTCGTCTCCTGCTCGGATTACCACATCTTCAAGAAGATGCACCTGACGCGCAAGCAGGCGATAGACAAGTATCTGGGCATCGTCAAGGCTGCACTTGACCGCGGCATCCGCCCGCGCTGCCACTTCGAGGACATCACCCGTGCTGATTTCTACGGCTTCGTCCTTCCCTTCGCCGAAGAATTGATGTACCTGTCCGAGGAATCCGGGCTGCCGATTAAGATTCGCGCCTGCGACACGATGGGCTACGGCGTGCATTACTATGGTGCTGCCCTGCCGCGCTCCGTCCCCGGCATCATCTACGGTCTGCACCACTACGCGCGCGTGCCGTCGGAACAGCTGGAATGGCATGGCCACAACGACTTCTACAAGGTCGTCAGCAACGCGGGTACGGCGTGGATGTACGGCTGCTCGTCGGTCAACTGCTCGCTGCTGGGCATCGGCGAACGCACGGGCAACTGCCCGCTGGAAGCCATGGCGATTGAGTACGCCTCCCTGCGCGGCACGCTCGACGGCATGGACTTGACCGCCGTAACCGAAATCGCCGAGTACATGGAGCGTGAAATCGGCATCGAAATCAGCCCGCGTCAGCCGTTTGTCGGCCGCCACTTCAACGTCACCCGCGCGGGCATCCATGCCGACGGTCTGCTAAAGGACGAAGAAATCTACAACATTTTCGACACGGCAAAGATTCTGAACCGCCCGGCGCTTGTCGCGGTGGATGCAACCTCCGGCACGGCAGGCGTGGCGCACTGGCTGAACAGCTACTTCCGCCTGAAGGGCGACGAGGTCATTCCGAAGACCGACCCGCTGGTCACGACGCTGCGCGACTTGGTCGCCGAACTGTACGCGCAGGGCCGCAACACGGTCATGGGCGACGAAGAATTGGAGATTATGGTGCGCACGATTGACACGGAACGGTATGAGCATCTGCTGTTCCATAAGAGCCACTGAAAAAAATGGAGCCGGACAAGTGATGTCCGACTCCATTTTTATGCTATTCATTGCAGAAATTTAAGTATGGTTACTTTTTTCCTGCGTCTGCCGCGCGATGTCGTCGCGAATGAGTTGTTTTAAGTAGCCTTGCACATTCGTAATGCCTGCAAGATACTCAAATATATCCGCATCGGTATGCTTGTTTAACTTCATACCTATGCGTTTCGTGTTTTGCTTATCCCATTGCAAATCATACTTGCGCTTGTCAAACGTTTCATTGGTTTCAGCAGTGTTTTTGCTCTTCATATGTAGACGCTCCTTTTATTCAAGTAACGAAGGAGTTTTTAGCTGTCCGCTTAGCATTGTCCCTTCAGTATCAGCCTCTCCATCAGCCTCAACCCCATCTCCGTCCGGAAAATCTTCTCCCGTCCGCACTGAATCGCCTCCGCCTTCATCCCCTCTTCAATCATATTGACGAGGAAGTCCGCTTCCAGCAGAATCCGCCAATCCAGCGCATCCACGCCGTCCAGCGTGTGGTGGTGCGCAATCAGGAAGCATACCCGTTCCGTCACATCCGGCGCGAAACCGAGCGAATCCAGCATCTTCTGGGCTTCGGGCGGGCCGAGGCGCTCTTGCAGCTTGCCGCCGCACTGCCCGTACAGGCGCTCTGCTTCGCGGATGCCAATGTCGTGCGTCAGGGCAGCTGCTTCCAGCAGGAACAGCGTGTCCGCGTCCAGCTGCTCCGCAAGCCCGATTTGCCGCGCGTAGGCGTGCACCTTCACGAAGTGGTTGATGCGCGCCGGGTCGCCCGCATAATAGTCGGTCATGGCGGAAAAGAGGTCGAAGAGCTGCTGCGTCTGCTGCGCGGAATAGACGGCGATGCTCATGCGTTTTCCTCCAAGGACTTGCGCCCCTCGTCAATCGCCGCCTGCACCATGTCCGGCGCGGGCGCACCCGGAATCCGCCGCTTCTCGACGCAGGAGAGCATCGACAGGTCGTCAAACACATCCGCCTCAAACGCCGGATGAAACTGTTTGAGTTCCTCCAGCGACAAATCCAGCAGCGCCTTGTTCTCATTCAGGCAATGCGCCACCAGCCGCCCAACGACCGCGTGCGCATCCCGGAACGGCACGCCGCGCTTGACCAAATAATCCGCACAGTCCGTCGCGTTCGTGAAGCCGCCGGACGCGCCCTTCTCCATCACGTCCTTGCGGAAGGTGACGGTGCGCAGCATGGCGGTGAACACGGTCAGCCCCTTCACCAGCGTGTCGCGCGCGTCAAAAAACGCTTCCTTATCCTCCTGCATATCCTTGTTGTACGCCAGCGGCAGCCCTTTCATCGTCGTCATCAGCCCCATTAAATCGCCATAGACGCGCCCGGTCTTTCCGCGAATCAGCTCCGCGACGTCGGGGTTCTTCTTCTGCGGCATGATGGACGACCCCGTCGCAAAGGCGTCATCCATCTCAACAAAGCGGAACTCATTCGTGTTCCACAAAATCAGCTCCTCGCAGAAGCGCGAGAGGTGCATCATGCAGATTGACGCCGCCGAAAGGTATTCTAATAGGAAATCGCGGTCGGACACGCCATCGAGGCTGTTCATGCTGATGCGGGAGAAACCCAGCAGTTCCGCCACGCGCTCACGGTTGAGCGGATAGGTCGTGCCTGCCAGCGCGCCGCTGCCCAGCGGCATCACATCTGCCGCGTCATAGGCGTGAGCGAAGCGGTCGAGGTCGCGCCGGAACATCTGGAAATACGCCATCATGTGGTGCGCCAAGGTGATGGGCTGCGCCTTCTGCAGGTGGGTGTAGCCGGGCATGATGGTGTGCAGGTTGTCCTGCGCAATGTCCAGCAGGACGCTGAGCAGCTCGCGGAGCATCTCCTGTGTCTCCTGACAGGCAAGTTTGGCGTACATGCGGCAATCCAGCGCCACCTGATCGTTGCGGCTGCGCCCGGTATGCAGGCGCTTGCCCGCTTCGCCGATGCGCTCGGTCAGCAGCGCCTCCACGTTCATGTGGATGTCCTCCGCGTCCACCATCCAGTGGACTTTGCCCGCCTTGACGTCCGCCAAAATCCCGCGCAGGCCTTCGACAATCTTGTCCGCGTCCGCCTGCGGGATAATGCCCTGTTCGCCCAGCATCGTCGCGTGGGCAATCGAGCCGGCAATATCCTGCTCCGCCAGCCGCTGGTCAAAAGAAATGCTGGAATGGAAATCGTCCACCAGCCCGTCGGTCGCCTTGCTGAAGCGTCCTCCCCAGAGTTTCATTGCGTTCCTCCTGATGCGCGGGCAAGTCAACCGTCCGCGCGAAAAATTTCGGTTCAAAAATATTGTACCGTGTTTCCCGGCGTGTGTAAAGTCCCGCGCGTGTATTTTCTGCGCACTTATAGCAACTTTGAATGCTGTTTCACTGACATTTTCGTAATTTTCGACAATTTTCGTTATGAATCCATTTCCTTTTCCATTGACTTTTTGGTACGAAAACGTTATAATAATAGCAATAGTGCGTAATGTCTGATGGAAACACGCACAAAATTCTCGCAAAACAAAGGAGGAGTTTTCCCATGAAGCGTCTTTCCCGTCTGACCGCGCTGCTGCTCACGCTTGCCATGCTGCTGAGCCTGGTCAGCATTGCGCACGCGGAAGAAAAGCAGTCCGTCACCGCGTGGCTGCTGTACTTTGCGTCGAACCATGAAACCGATTCCTCGAAATTTCCGTGGTGGCCGCAGCATAAGTCCGCTGACCAGCCCTCGTCCGAAACAGGCGTGGAAGCCACGAACGCCGAAGTCACCGGTCCCGGCATGTACACGGTCGGGCTCAAGTTCAACTGGCAGAAGGCGGAGGGCGCAATTCAGTTCAACCTCGTGCTGGACAACGCGGAGAGCCTCTTCCCCGGCTACTATGTGAAGATTACAGACATCCGCGTCAACGGCAAGTCCATTGACCACAAGCCGAACCTCTACGGCACCTTCCACGACGACCCGAACGCAGGCTTTGCGCCGATTTACAACAACTACTGGGACAAGAATTTCTCCCCGGATTCCACCGGTCCGGACGGTCTGCGCGCCTTTGACAGTGCGGACGAAGCGACCTACGAAATCATCAACCCCGACGACATCGTTGCGGGCGACACGATTGAGGTGGACTTCATCGTTGCGGCGAACGCGGGCGAAATGCCGGAAGACATCGGCGAAAAGCCCGGCAATCTGACCTCTCTGGTTGCGCCGCCGCCGGTGCTGGAGGACGGTGCGGAAGCGTGGCTGTTCTATCAGTCCGGCAGCTGGTGGCCTGCCAACACGAAGCCCGAAGGCGACAGCGCAGGTCATGCCAGCAGCACAACGGCAAAGATTACCGGCGACGGGTATTACACCGCCAGCCTGTCCTTTGACCGCGATGGCTGGTCGTCTCCTGTGAACGGCGCGAAAAAGCTGCTGCTGGTCGTCTCTGACGGCACGAAGAAGCTTCCGAACAGCTACCTCAAGATTACCGACATCCGCGTCAACGGCAAGTCCATTAACTTCACCGACGTCGGCTTCGGCGCGCACTACGGCGACCAGTACATCCAGGCGACGGACGATTACTCTATCATTTATGACGACTGGATGGTGGAAAACAACTCCGCGCCGTGGAATCACAAGGACTGGAACGGCAATGTGACCGACAATGTTTCCGCCATCAATCCCGATGACATCAAGAATGGCATGACCATCGACGTAGACTTCTTCATCACCAGCACCGCCGGCAAGGCGCCCGCGAAGGACACCAGCAGCGACCCCATCTGGTTCCCGAACAACACGGCTTCTCTGGCGGGTCTGACGCTGAAGGATCTGGGCATTGCCGACGACTGGCACGCCATCGTTCCCGTTGACCTGAGCAAGACCGGCTGGCAGACTTTCCCGCTGCTGGCGGCGAACTTCAAGCAGGTCGGCACGGCGTATGTCGCGGTGAACAACGGCTCTGTGACCGTCACCTGCGAGTACAACGGCTTCTACGTGTTTGAGAAGAGCCAGTGCATCAAGTGGTTCACGAGCCTCGACCAGATTTCCAAAGCGGAACTGGTGGATATCTCGAACGGTCTTGACTGCGGCAGCGTTGTGAGCATCGCGGATGATTTGGGCGGCGCACAGATGGCGTACCTGTCCATCAACAACAAGATCACTTGGCGCAATCCGGTCGATGATTTCGGCAACAGCTTGCCGGACTACTGGAAGAACCTGCCCCAGTGGAAGGAATACCGCGCGAATCTGATGGAAATGATTAACGCGGCGAACGCGGAATAATTCTGCCTCCCCTGCCCCTTCTGGCGAAAGTCAGAAGGGGCTTTTCGTTTGTCTGCGGATTGGCTGGCGGGAGAGCATACGAATCCTTCTGCACCAAAAAGACCGTCAACTTTTCGCACACTGCGACCAGTCAACGGTCTAATGTTCAGTACAGCAACCTAAAATTTACAGATTGAAAGTTTTCTTAATCAATTTTGCGACTTCATCAGGTTCTATATCAGAATTATCAATCCTCAGGTAGTTATCAAAAGGAATCTCGCCTTCATAACTAACACACCGATGGTTTTTGTCGTCATTGATTAAGCGCTGATTGGAAGCCTCGATATCTCTTTTGGACGCTTTATTTTTTAGTCTGTTTTCAGAAATATTCCTTTTCAGTCTTATCTCCTGCGGCGCAATCAGTTCAACATAATAGAAGTCAGTCCCGTATGGTTCAAAGATGCCTTTGACATGCTCCAGATACGCCCATTCTGATGGCAGATTGAAATCCATCATCATTGTAAAAATCATCCCATCATTATCGGAAGCTGCATAGTTCTTGAAAATAACGTCGCGGATTTCTGCGATTGTCTTGCCCTCGTATCGACCGAAAATCTCTATCACTGGTTCGATGGTCATGTGATTGTGAAAGAGCCTTAAATCCGTTATTTTCATCAATTCCTGTCCAACTGTCATTTTCCCAACAGCTGCATCGCCAATGATAAACAATAGTTTCATAAAGCACCTCAACAAATTCTGTGCAGATTCTAAGGTAACACCGCGCAAATGAGGTGGTCGGCTGGCGAATGGATTTTTCGTCAG